>MWWH01000551.1_pt1 | contig 10834 bp, 14 predicted proteins | sample 1047231 | NCBI WGS metagenome assembly MWWH01 (sample SAMN06349967, study PRJNA376086) | soil metagenome | isolation source: MG3-2 sample Antarctic (ecotone) soil | place: Antarctica | collected 2015-01-13 | reverse complement strand
CGGTATTTTTTCCCAAGATTCAGACTTTGTAACATATTTACAAACCTCGTTTAAGGCATTTTCAATCGAATCAACCAGCTTGATATTGACCACCGGCGAATTATCTTTCGTCTCACAACGCCAATCTAACCCAGAAGCAACGAACGCCCTTTGTAGAGAACGCCGCCAGAGCCTTTTAAGCTGCTTTTCGGGCAGATAGAAGCAAATCGCAAGTAAATGTATATGCGCGTGGTAAGAACCATCAGAGCGCACAGTAAACTCAATAGATTTGACGTAACCGCCGAAATAATTTTTCGTGAAATCAAGTTTTCTAAATAAATCCCAAGCATACGAGAGCAACTTTATACTTTCGGTGCAGGAGAGCGAGACTTTCGGCATCGTCAAAGTTACAAATCTATGTCTTTCCTGCTCAATAACGTAATCTTTCGCGCCAAAGGGAAGATACTCGCGCCGCAGCAGCCGCGTCTGTTCGATAGCTTCACGCGCTTTTTTCCGGTTTAGTTTCGCAGCTTTATCAACGCACGAATGACAGAGCTTTGAGCCGCAGCCGTAAAGATTTCCAAAACCGTTAAAACATTCGCCGTCGGAAGTATTTAAATCGTCAGCTAAGAAATGATTATATTTTGAAGAACATTCAGAAATTCGAGCCGCTAGACCGAGCGCGACCGCATCGCCAGCAACAACTGCCGCGGCTTGCAAAACTTCGGCGACTGATTCACCTTTTTCGCGGCGATAATACGCACGTTCAGCAGGGGAGCGAGTATATTGTGCGTTCGATTGGTAACTGGGATATTTTTGAAGTTTGGGATTTGTTGACATTCAAGCCTTATGTTTTGGGGAACAGGCTTGAATTTTATACGCAATCTGCGTATGATAATTACAGAACCCGAACCGCCGCTATCGGTTTCGTAGGTTTAGAAAACGTCAAGTGTTGAAGCACTTGGCGTTTTCGCTTTTACTAGAAAGAACTAAATCAAATTAACCTTTTCTTAACTTTTCCGCAACTTTTTGGATAGGAAGTTTTGAACTCCACACTATCTTGTATTTCAATCTTTATCATTCTTTGCTATCATTACGCAAGCTAAAAGCCAAATTAAAGGAGTTTTCTAATTATGCCTAGTGTATTAGTAAGAGATGTTGAAACATCAATTCTTGAAAAACTTAAACGAAGAGCTGCCCGAAACGGTCGCTCGCTACAATCAGAAGCACAAACAATTTTGAAAGAGGCAGTAACAAAAGCCGAGCCTTTATCAGACCTAGAAACAGCGAGAAAGATTAGAGAATCGTTAAAAGTCAAAAAACAAAGTGATAGTGCCGAACTTCTGCGCGAGGACAGGCAACGATGATAATAGTTGCCGACGCAAGCGTTTCGGTAAAGTGGTATGTTTCCGAAATCTATACTCCAGAAGCTGAGAAACTCTTAAACGGCTCGTATGAAATCCACGCACCCGAACTGATTTTGCCGGAGTTCGGAAGCATCATTTGGAAAAAGGTTCGACGAAATGATTTAACCGAGCGAGAAGCCGCACAGATAATTAACACATTCAGCAAACAAAACATTACGTTTCACTCTCACAAACCTTTACTTAAAGCAGCTTTCGCCGGAGCGCAGCTTTCAGGTCAAACCGTTTATGATTGGTCGTATCTAGCCTTAGCAATTTCTTTATCTTGCGAGTTTATAACCGCCGATGAACGATTTTACAAAGCATTAGAAAAGACCACTTTGAAAAAACATCTCATCTGGATTGGAGATGTTTAATTGAAGATGTAAGCTGTATAGCAAAAGTATGTTTTAAGTATATCAAAGGTATATTTTATGATTTTAGTAACTGGCGGAATTAAAGGCGGGAGCGGAAAAACAACCGTAGCTATAAATTTAGCCGTAATGAGAAGCAAAGCAGGCTTTGATGTACTTTTGATTGATGCGGACGACCAAGAGAGCGCAAGCGACTTTACAGCCCTCAGAAACAAATCGCACAACACCGGCGCAGGCTACACCTGCATAAAATTAACCGGCGCGAATGTCAGAACCGAAACGCAAAGATTGAAAGACAAATATCAAGACATCATTATTGATACAGGCGGACGCGACACGACCAGCCAACGCGCAGCTTTGACGATTGCAAACGTCTTGCTCGTCCCGTTCGCGCCGCGCTCGCTTGACATCTGGACGCTAGACAAAGTTTCAAAAGTGATTAATGAAGTCCAAGCCGTAAATACGAATTTGACGGCTTACGCATTTCTTAACCGAGCCGACCCACGCGGCACGGATAACGAAGAAGCCGAAGAAATTCTAAAAAGCGTTTCAAATATAAATTTTATAGATTGCCCGCTCGTTACCCGGAAAGCATTCGGGAACGCGACCAGCGCGGGCGCGGGCGTAGTCGAATTGAAGCCAGAGGACGAAAAAGCGACGGAAGAAATCGAAGCCTTGTATAAATATATTTTCGATAGACAATAGATATACTATTGCTATATTTTAATAAAATTATGCCGATTGCAAAAAAGCCGATACAGGACGAAGAAACGAGCCAGAGTCAGATTAACGCCGTCATTTCAAAAGGCGGCAGTATAGCCAATCAGGACAAAGCCAAAACCGAAAAGATTCTAATTCGTATTCCTAACACGCTACTCGACCGAGTAGCTACGGATTTGACAACGCGCCCACTTAAAACACCGCGCAACACTTGGATTTTAGAAGCAATTCTAGAAAAACTTGAGAGACAAAAATAAAGTCGAGCGAAAACAAAGAAAACGAAAACCGTAGATAAGTATAGTTCTGAGTTTTCGAGTTCCTCATTTTATTCAAGCGCAGCAGAAAAACATACCGTAGATTAAATCATACGGAGTATAAATCTATGTCAACATTCAGAACTACTAACGAAAACGGGCAATTAATAATGTATGGATTCAATAAGCCCGTAGGCTATTATGTGAATGTTTGGAAAGACCTTGACGACGAAAAACCGCCCATCATCGCAGAAAATCACTTCACAGGATTAACCGGAGCGAAATTAGTTGAAAAGCTCGAAGATGAGTTAGGAGTTTTCATTCCCGAATACCGTAGAAAACAGGCGATGAAAAATCTACCTTTTGAAGATGAAGAATTATCTTCTGAAGATAAAGAATTGCCATTCTAAAAACATTCTTTTAGTTGAAGAAATTTAGGATATATAGCAGAAAAATGACACAGGAAAGGCAACTAAAACCGTTTATAAGGTAAGTTCCGAACTTACGACACCGCAATTTAATCTCAAAAACTCAGAACTATCATTCAAAAACTCAGAACTACTATCTCGTGAAGTAAAGCCTCTATATTTTTAACAGCCTTCAAAAAATTCAAAGAGAATTTTTAGTCCGACCCATGCCAAACCAACACTAAGCAATATGAGCAGAGGAAGAAGCCAGAAGAAATTAAGTAAGTTTTCATCCAAAAACGTAAAGCACCAGCGAACCGAATAAACGCCGAAAATTAACAAAATGATTTTCATATCTTATCTAAAAACCAGGACGACCGAGGCACCAGCTGGAACATTAACAACAAACCGTTTTTGAGTTGGACGCGGTTTAAGACGATCATATTGAGCCTTGACGGAATCAACAGCAACCTTACATTTATCGGAAAACTTTCGGCTTCTTTCCGAATTTTGAACCATATTTTTGATTCTCTGCAAGCACTCCTCTTTCGTTTCTCTTCCAGTTTCTGGAGGAATATATCTTTGATTTTGGACAGTTGATTTTCTAATATTTCCAGCTGCTTCCCGGTAATTTCTCATAATTTCAATTTGCCGTTTAGCATTTGCGTATAAGCTATGTCTCTTTTCCATTTTGCCACCTCTTACTAAAAATCTTTGTTGACAAGCAACATTGTTTAATGAGAGTATCATATTGATTTAGAAAAGGCAAGAACCGCAAAACGCTATCGCTTATTTGCTACTCGCCACGATTCAAGTTTAATTCAAAGGAGATTTCTGTTTATGCAAAATGAAGAAAGCCAGACAAAAATGGACAGGTTAAAAAATTATAAGTTCGGTTTTGAGCTACCCGACGGGCATCGAGTCGAAACAAATTTGATTGATGAAATCCGTATTTTTGAAAACGATGAACTAAACAAAATTCTCGACGAGTCGGAAAATAATTCAAGACGATTCGTTTGGAAATTAACAGAGGCAATCAAACAAAAATCATTCTCTTACATTCGTCATAATCCCGGACTCGAAATGGACGACCAGATGAACGACGAAGTTTTTGAAGGAGCAAAAGACTTTCAGGAAAAACGCCCAAAATAATGCCGACAAAAAAACCACGTCCAAAAGTTTATACAAAACAGGCTTTAGTAAGAACAACCGAAAAAGAAATTGCGGAGCTGCACGACCGAGCGCGAAAAGCCGGATTAAGTTTATCTCGATATTTAGTCAGAGCCGGTTTAAGCGAAGGACAAGTTTTAACCGCCGAAGAAAAAGAGGAAATCCGGCAATTACGATTTGAACTTCGGAAAATTGGCACGAACTTAAATCAGATCGCTTTTGCCTTTAACGCTTCAATAAGAGGAAGCGGAGACGCACCGACCACCGGAGAATTGGAAGAGATCCAGAAGAAAATTAACGACGCGCTCGAAACGCTTCTGCAATTTATAAAAAACTTATGAGTGTAATGAAGTTCAAAGGACATAAAGCGGCAAGCGGGAAAAATGTCGATTATATTATGCGCGATTCGGCTTGTAATGATGTGAGCTTTCATAATCTCAAAGAATTAGAAAGCGAAAACCAATATGAAAACAAAGTAAATGCTCGCTCATACGTTTACAACCGAGAGGAAGAGGAAAAAGGGCGAACACATTACAGAGTAACTTTATCCTGGGACAGAGAAGAAGAAACCGAAAAAGCGCGAGAGATGACGCACGAATTTTTACAGGAAAATTTCAAAGATGCGCGCGCCGTCGTCGCCATTCATCAGGACACGGAACATACTCACGCGCACGTTTGGGTTGATGCCCGGCAAGACAGCGGAAAAAAAATTCATTCGGAGAAAAATCACATTAATGAGTTAAGCCGCAGTTGGCAAAACCAATACGACCGCCAATATCAAACCAGCTATGAAAAGGAATTCGCAACCAAGCGCGAAGAAAGCCGTCAATATAGAGAGGACAGGCACAACGGCAAAGAATCGGAAAAGCCCGGACGCGCTCAAATGACTTCGGAACAATTTCGAGAAAAAGACGAGCGCGATGCAGGAGTAAAAATCAATGTCATTGACCAAGAAAGAACTGGAAACAATCAACGACCTTTTGAAGTTAGAAATTCAAACTCTAAAGAAGCAGAACAAACAATTGATAGAAGCCGCCAGCAGCTTGAGCAGGGAGAACGAGCGATTAATAGAGTCGAGCAGGAATCAAGCGGAACGATTCGAGAAACTCAAGAATTACGTGACTCAGTTGAAAAATACAGTCGAACAATTAACAGCGAGAAAGTAAAAGACCAGGACAGAGGAGCGGAACGATGAGAAAAATAATAATTTCAGTTTTAATTTTAGTCTGCATTAACAGTTTTTCGTCGGCGCAGACCCCACCGACCAGCCCGAAATTGAAAGAACTCGACGCAAAAATACAACAAAAAGATGCGAAGCTAAAGCAAAGCAATGATACAAAAGAGCAATTCAAGCTCGGCACTGCACTAAACGCGCTTAAACAACAACGAAAGGAAGAAGCCGACCGGCTCGCCGCTGATGCGTGGTTAAAAGATCAGCAGAGCAACAATGGCGACCCAATAAAATCATTCGACAAAATAATTCAAAACGTCCAATTGTTTATAATTTTTCTTATCTTAGTGGCGGTCATCGGTTTGATAATTTGGGCTTTAACTAGACGCAGAACGCTTCCCGAATCGGACGCACACGGAACAGCACGTTACGCTAGCCTCGACGAATTAAAAGCGGAGAAAATACTTAGACCAAACCTCGAAACCGACGCAGGCGATTTTATTATCGGTCAATGCAAGCAAGGCTTTTTAGTGCTGGAATGGAAGCGAACAAGCCGCCATCAACTTATTATCGGCGTAAACGGGTCAGGGAAAACCTTTTCGATGATTTGCCCGAACATCATTGGCAGCACCGGAGAAAGTCTTTTTATATCGGACGTGAAGCGTCAGAAAGGCACGACAAACGGCGAGCTTTGGGAATTGACGAGCGGATATAAAAGAAAGGTATGCTACTTTTCCCCGCTCGAACCAAAAAAAAACATGCTGAAATTCAACTGGATTCCGGCACTCCGCGGAGATGTCGTAACAGCAAAGCTATTCGCCGAAGCAGTCGTATTTTCGAGCGAGGGAGCAAAGAACGCCGGAGCAAGCACATTTTGGTATGAAACAGCCAGAGATTTATTAGCGGCAACGTGGCTTCACGCAACAGAAACCGACGACCCGACACCGGCAAACGCTTACCAGATTTTAATGCTAAAAGAATCGGAACTTAGAAAACTGCTCGAAAATTCGCACGTTCCAGCGGCAAGATTAGCAGCCAGAACCTATTTGGACGCGCCCGACAAAACAAGCGGCTCAATGCTCTCGACAGCAAGAAATTCCTTTAGCTTTATGCAGAGTCCTGAAATTCAACATTTCACCGATACACCAAAAGCAACGGACTTTTCAGCTTTACGAAGAGAAGAAGTAGCAATTTACTATCAAGCCAGAAGCGAGAAAAAAACTTTGCTGCAACCGCTCAACTGTCTAATTCTAACTTATATGTTCACCCAGCTAAAAGAAACAGACGGCTTAATGGTCAAATTCATACTCGACGAATTTGCAAATTTTGGGAAAATCCCCGATTTCGCAACGGAAATCACCTTGCTTAGAGATAAGAATTTGCCGATTATAGCAGCCGTTCAGACATACAGAAGCCAGATCGAAAGCGTTTACGGAAGAACCGAAACGGAAACGATCTTGACCAATTTTAATAATAAATTCTGTTTTGCCGGACTGGACGAAAAATCAGCGGAAGAAGTTTCGCGCTCATTAGGAGAATACACCTATGTTCAGGAAAAAGTATCAAAAAGCACCAGCGGAATTTTGGATGGAGCAAGCACGACCCGGAGCATTCAAGAACACGGCAGACGGCTAATGACAGCCGATGAAGTAACCAGAATGGCGCAAGACGAAATATTGACGTTTCACGCGAGCGAGATGCACCCATTCAAAGCCTATAAAATTCCGTATTCAGCAGAAAGAAAAACGATGCGGATCAAGGAAAGAGAAGTTGAAGAACTCAAAATCCCATCGCGTCAGCAACTCCCACCGATGCCGGCAGAAACTGAAATAAATATTCCACCAATGCCGGAATTTTAAGAAATCAAAAAAGGCGCAGGAATTACCCCACGCCTTTCTTTCCCACACTTTAATATAGGAGTGTAACCCGTAGTTACAACAGAAATATAGCAAAATATCAACCTCTTGCGCTTAAAAACTAATTTCATCATCTTTTCATTTTTAGATTAAAATATACTTGACAAGTTCACGAGAAAATAATAATTTCAGATTAATCTCAATATAAGAAACCCTGATGAAGTGTTGTACTTTAGGTTTTCTAAACTCAAAACAAACCTTGCTCAGCCGCAACTTATAATTGAAGCTAAAAAACTTTAATTTTTTTCAATCTTTAAGGAGAAAACATGTTTAGAAAAATTCTTTTTCTGGGCGCAGGTGTTTGTCTAGCCGGAGTGATAACCGCATTTGTGATAAGCAGCTATACCGAGAAAACTCAAGCGAGTATGTTTAATGATGTGTATCAGACGATTGATGATAAAGCATTAGTAGCCCAGAACCGCCAACAAAATTCGGTTAGTGAATTAGTTGACACAATTTTTGCCAGCTACGGTGTTACCGAATTGCCCGCTAATTTGGTTGCTTCTCTAAAAGATAGAATTGTTCGTGCCGAAGTCAACGGACAAGCTATCAATGAATCCCAAGTCGCCGTAGCGGTTAACTGGCTTGCGAATGAATTTTCTGCTCCGGCTTATGCTAGAACAAGCCCGCTTCAAATGCGAGTTTCGAGAGTCAAACTCAACAGGCTTATACCCAATTTATTTGTTGATACGGACACTTTTGGAAACAGAGCAAGCCAAAAACAAGTGAATAGTGAAATATCCCATAATGTTTCGCCGTCTCAAGCCACTTGTTTATTACTAATAATCGTCCAGCAAAAAATGTTGAATGCGGATTACCAAAAATCCCCCGAACAATGGGAATCCGATTTCTATGCTTCTCAAGAAACTGCTGCGGCTGACTCTCCACCGGAAAATACACCGCCTAGACTTGCAAAGAAACAAAATACACAAAAGTCTAATGAAATGTATCAACTTTTATATAATCCAAACTTGACTGCTTATGATGCGGACAGGTTAGCACACGGAGCTTTAGACCAACTCGGAATTCCAAGATAAGGAGTTATTATGAAATTTATACTTTTTCTGTCAATCATAATCTTAACATTCACCGGATGCAGCGTTACTCCCATTCCCAATCCGGGCTTTAGGGTAGTTACAATACGAAGAGATGGCAGTTTTGAACGACCACTGCCCGGCTCTGTTACAAGAGGAACGCACGGAACAGACCTGCTTTCTCCTACAGGCGAAGTAAGAAGTTTTTATAAAACCGGAGGCAACTCAGGTCAATTCGATGTCAACGGCGGTCGTGCGCCGAGTGCTTGGTATATCGAAGCTATTTCAAATTGGGACAGATGCACCGGACAGTCAGCCTATATTGACCTCGAGCGTGGTGAACTGAATTATATTACTTGCACGGCAGTTAGAATTCAGTTTCGGCTTAACCCGTCAGTCGTTTACAGCACCGGCGAGCCGTTTCAACTGCAAGGCACGGTTTACGGCGTTAATACCAATAACGGTATGCCTACTTTACATTTCGAGGATTATTCAGGACAAGTGGTTGCCGTTACCCAAGCAACAGAGGTAACCGGCAATACCATAAGCGTCAGTTCAAGTTGTCTGCTCGGCAAACCGCTCGGAACATACACGGTTAAAGTTTATAATGCGTCTACCGAAGAGACCGAACCGATAGGAGTTTCGCAAATTTCAATTCAAAGAGAATACAGAGACCCATGCGACCCGCTTTCTCGTCCAGATAGTCCAGACCCATCGCGTCCCAACTGTCCTGATTAGGAACTTATATCAAGAGGCAATTCAAACAATCAATCAGAATCAATAATGGACTCTCCTTAGTTAATAGAAGAACAAAAAGGACGGCTTATGCCGTCCTTAGCTTTTCATCAAAACGAGCGCATTTATCGCTTCCAATAAATAAAACTATAATCGAAGGGAGAGCCGTTTGCTTGAATCGAAAATTTTACAAAAACGCCATTCACTTCCTACAAATGTAATTCGGCGCAACGTCCGATAATAACCTCAAACTTTACACTGAGCGCTCACCAAAGTTGCTAACATCCCAATAGCGGAAGCATAATCAGAAATACATCTGACTCTAGTATTAAAACTTTCCGGCATATCGTCATAAATCTCTTCAAATAACCTTTTCAAACTCTCACTCTCTGCAAATACCGCTTGAAAGTCTTCTAACATTTCTTTCTTCTCTATATTTCTATGCCCGGCTTCACCATGATATTTTTCGGCTATTGAACTGGCACTTGCTGAAATTTCTTCCAACCTTCTTTTCGCTTCTCGCTTTTCCATAATGTTTTAAATATACTAAAAATCGCTTATTACCAAACCAACAAGCATATAATCTCAGCGCATATTACCCTTTTCTCAGTCTTTCTTTCCTTTCCCTTTCTGATTTTTTCTCTTCATCGGACAGGTGAGCAAGTTTAAGTTTTTGAATATATTCACAAAACTGGCAGTAATTATTGATCCCCGAATGTTTTCGCCACCGATTTGATAATCGAACTTCATATTTTCCGCAATCACACCGAACCAGCAATCTTGCCGAGCCAGATGAGGAAGAGCCAAGATAGCCGATCACAGTCAAATTACCTTTCCTCGTGCCGAAAAGCGATTTTACGGCTTCTGTCGCAAGAGTTACAAGTGGCGGCGGAGTTTCCCAATACTCGCGCGTGCTGCTTTTCTTCGGCGGTTCGTAATGCGTTCCTTTAGAAATGACTCTGGCTGCCGTCCGCGTAAGAGGCGTAGATAAAGATGTCGGATAATTTTTTGCGCTACTCATAGATTTACAGAATTCAATTTTAACTAACCAAATTAACAGTTAACAAATTACCCATTCATAATCGGAATTTGTTCGGCAAAGGTCAAATTCGGCGTATACCAAACGAAACCAGCTAAATCTTTAAAAGTAGCAAGCGGAAATTTCTCAACAAGCTGCATCCGTCGGACGCGCTGCATCGCCTCTACCTGTCTCTTTAAGATTCTCTTGTATACTTCCAGCCCTTTCACCCTGATTATTTCGCGCCAATTTTCACGTTCTAATTTAATTTCCGGCTTAGCTTCAAAGTCTTGGCGAGAATCAGCGAGAGTTTCGGAAACGACGGCGAAATTTTCGCCGTCAGTTAAATACTTTGTATCAAGATAGTTTAAATCTGTGTCGTCGTTTTTCCGCTCGGCTTGAATTTGTTTAATAACTTCCTTTTTCATCTTGATGAGTTTCGCCGATGCTTTCAACCGCCCGGCAAGTTCAAACATTCGACCCCATCGCTTGACGCTCGCCACTTCGAGAAGATGCGCCGCCGGTATTTTTTCCCAAGATTCAGACTTTGTAACATATTTACAAACCTCGTTTAAGGCATTTTCAATCGAATCAACCAGCTTGATATTGACCACCGGCGAATTATCTTTCGTCTCACAACGCCAATCTAACCC
>MWWH01000550.1_pt1 | contig 10835 bp, 18 predicted proteins | sample 1047231 | NCBI WGS metagenome assembly MWWH01 (sample SAMN06349967, study PRJNA376086) | soil metagenome | isolation source: MG3-2 sample Antarctic (ecotone) soil | place: Antarctica | collected 2015-01-13 | reverse complement strand
TCCGAGTTCGACGACGCATCAGCGCGACGATGCGCGCGTGTTGGTCGCGCACCGGAACAAAGAAAGATTCGTCCATCCATACAGCACGCCATCTGCCAGCCTCTTTGTAAAATCCGGCGACGCCGGTTAGGTCACAGTCTTCTGCGAGCGTGCGCGTCAGTTCTGCCGCTTCGTCTTTGGTCGGTGCGCTTCTGAATTGGCATTGCTTGATTGCTTCATCAGAGAGGCCGCGCGCTGCGAGGTTAGCGTGATGCGCAGGCGAAAGCGAGAGCGAGCGCAGGAACGCCGAATAAACCGCATGGCGCGTGCTGGCGTCAGCGACGAGCGCGTGTGTGATCGTCGGCTTGCGTGTTGAAACAATCGGCGCGCGCGGAAGGCTGTCATCGAGCGTGCAAGTGTAGCCACCGGCACCGGCGACACTTCCCGGCCATGATGCGCCCGCCTCGCGGCGGCAGAACATTTGGCTGCGATCTTCGCGGATCGAGCAGTTATCACGGCCACCGCAAACGGGACACGTCTTCAACTTGGCGCGGCGCATTGATATGAATGGCGAACGAGCGAAAGGCTGAATGTGCGTACTCATGCTGCCCTCCGCATCATGCCGTCGCTTGTTATTTCAGCAACGGAAAGCTGCGCGCAGGCGCGGCAGACACGAACCGGGACGATGCGACCTTCGACGCAAGGAACCGTGAAGCGGCGCCCTGTGTGAATGAAGCGCGCGCCACATCGGAGACATGGATCAAGCGTCTTGTCTAAGAGATTGTGTAACCAGCGCTGGTGCGAAAGCGAATGATTTTCCTTGCGAAAAGGCGAGTTTTGGTTTATCTTCATTTTGTCCATCCACGTTAGTTAGTTCATCCACGTTAAAAATAAAGAAGGTTCAAGCGCGTCAACGCTTGGCCTTCGTGTGCCTACTCATGCGGCGAGTGGTCGCACTTCGCGCCGTTGTAGATATTCGTCAATGTGTTTTCTAGTGAAGCGATACAGAGGGCGCTTTCCCAACTCAATGCAACCCAACATCCCGCCGCGCACAAGCGAGCGAACCGTGACGGTGCTGAGTCCCAGCAAGCGGGCGGCCTCTTCGGTGTTCAACTTCTCTTGAGAAATCAGGTCGGACATACAGGTAGACCTCCGTTGAATCGGATCAAAGGAAACGGTTAATTGTGGATGAAGCGCGGGAGACTGAAGAAGTGTAGACAGGCGGTCGGGGATTTATGGTAATATCATCCCCGCTTTTGGCACTTACAGCCAACAGCACGGCGCATCAACAATGCGTTGTCAATCAAAAGCATAGGCGGGGTGCGATGATGTTGTGGTGACTGACGCGCGCCCCTCTTGCTTGTTTTCTTAACTTCACTCAAATATCACTAAGACAATCTACTTGAAGAGGATTTAGTTTGCAAGCTCTTTCTTAATCAAGCGGACAGTTAATCGTTAGCAATGTCCGCTTGCTATGGTCAAGCGGACACAGAGTTAGCTCCGCTTGCCTCCGTGCTTGATCAGTTTGCGAGCTTTAATGTTGAGCCGCTCACACAGCTTACGTGCCGCCTCTGCGGATGCAGGAGTGCGATCAGGGTAGAGCTTTTGCATCTGCGTGAATAGAAGTGCATAGCTTCGCTCTTGAGGCGCTAGCGGTTTAAGGATGCTGCGTACGATTACCTCCAACTCGTCTTTTGTCCATTGACTGCGTTGGCGCCGAATGCGGGGCGGAACTGTGATTCCGAGGTATCTGTTAAAAAGCTTCTTCGTTTCATCGAGAGAGAAATCTACTGTTTCTCGCAATTCCTCGGGATGTGTATCCTGTAAGCGTTCAGCCTCGTCAACTGTTGCTAGAAAGTGCATCATCACATCGGCAACGAACCCGGGTGCCGCCTGTATAAAGCGTGACCAAACCGCTGGAGCGAAAGCGACCACCTCATCTGTTGTTTGGAATCGCAACCCGACGAGCATAACTCCAAAGGTGCGCGCATTACCGAGGTTTTGGATCGGCTTGCCTTTGCGATCTAGCACTTCATTAGGAATTGGTTTTCCTTCACCATCTAATACTTCAATGGAAACTTCATAGCCCGGAGAATGATTCATCCCCTCATCAACTATTTTCAGCGAACTATGTAAGACTAACTTGGAAGAACGCTGCTTGATAATTCTTTTTTTTGTTTTCGCTGTTGGCATAGCAAGTTCAAACCGCATTAAGACACGGCAGACATAAAACAGTCAATCTTTATTTTTGCATAAGTCTTTTAGATTGAATAATTAAGTAACCGCTTACTCGATTAACCGATTATTTGCGTAACTGCTTATTCAAATAATCAGCTACGCGATTTAATCCACTCACTCAATAGCTCTTCTACCAACTCGCTAAACTCTTTGCCTTCGAGCGCGAGCATTGATTTTACGGTGCGATGCGTCTCACGCCGGACATAGGCGGATGCTTGTGTGTATTCGGCCTTGTTGTCGCGCTTCCCGCCTGCGTCGCCGGAAGGTCGCCCGCGCCTGCGCTTCTCGCCCTCTGTGCCTTGTGCTGCCCGTGCGTCGAACAAACTGCTGAATTTGCTTTTGCGAGTGGTCAAGCGGCAATTTCCTTCCCGATGTTTACATAACAATTCCATGCCTGCTCTGCGCGCGGATCGTTGACCTTGTAAACGGGCGCGCCAGCGAGTGCCGCTTTCTGGAACGCTACAAGCCGCTGAACCTCGCCGCTGAATAGTGGCAGGCCGCGCTCGCTCATCAGGCTCCGAGCTTCGTCTCCGTCGTGTGACGGGCGCGGCGGGATGATGGTCAGCAGGATGCGGAAACGATCAGTGCCGATCTTCTCCAGCGCCGCGACGGTTTGAATGAGCGCGTCAATGGCGAGAGCGTCCGGCGTCGTCGGAATAATGAGCAAGTCGCATCCGTCAGCCAACTCTTTCAAGTCGCTTTCTTCCGGGCGCGCTTCGGTGTCAATAACGATGTGCTCATAGTCGCGTGCAAATTTGGCAGACTGCCTTTCGTCAACAACGCGGAAAGGCAACTCGCCGCGCTTCGTCCAGCCTGTCGCTGAACGGTTCGGATCGCCGTCGATGAGAAGCGTCGGCGCGCTCTGCTGCATGAAAGCAGCGAGGTGTACGGCTGTTGTGGTCTTGCCGACGCCACCCTTGAATGAGGCCACGGTTATAATCATAATTATTCGGTTACTTGGTTACTCGGTTAATTGCGTACCCGCTTAATTGAATAATCAGTAATTGTTTGGATCATCGGTCGCTAATCCTGCTGCCGCGCCCGCAGCAGTTACCTCAGTGTCGGCAGAGACCAGAGTGAGCGCCGGTGCGCCGCGCGTTACGCGTCGTCTGTTAGCAGAAATCGCCGCTGCTACCTGAACCGCATCATAGCCGCGTAAGTAGTGTGCTTCGGCGAGTCGCATGGCATCGGAAACAATCGCCGCTGATACCTCAACGATGTGCAGCTCGCTGGCAAAGTCACTGCGAAACTGCGCTAGAGCAGTAGCCGCATCCACTGCGGAGATGAGCAGGCCGCGCCGCTTCCGAGCGAGGCCTGCCACAACTTCGGCCCCGGTGATCTGTGCGACGTACAAACGATTGCCCGAAGCCGGATCGAGCAAGGAAGTGACCCATGCCGTTCCGGTCTCGGTCGCGTAACGTTTAACGAGCGCGCTTGAGTCGAGGAAGTACGCAGCCACCTTAGCGTCGTTCCTCAATAATCATTTCGGAGAGCGGCGTGCCTTCCACTCTGATCGGCTTGAAGTTGTAGAAATCTTCGGCGCGCGTGGTGGACGGTCGCGGCGCGCTGAGGAAGCCTTCGGCGATCATTTCGCGCTCAAGCGCATCCTCAAGTTCGTCTTCAGTCTGTGAAGAGGGAACTATTGCGTTCAGCCTCTCACGTAGAAGCCTTTGCTCATCGAGCGGCAGATGCTGAACCTCTTCAATGATTTTGTCTAATGTGCTGCTCATTTCTTACTCGCCTTTTCTTTGCTGCCTTTCTGAAGTCTGATGCATTTGACTCCAGCCTGGCGCTGCGCCTCTTTCTCTTCGGCTTTGCGCTTGCGCTTTTCTTCCTTGCTCTCACCTGTGGCGCGGCGCTGGACGCTCGTATCTGATGGTGGTGGTGTCGGACTGCTGTTCTGCGCATGAATGAATGCCGTGCAGACGAGAATTAAAGCGATGCTAAAGGTGATTCCGATCAGGTGTCTTATGGTCTTTTCCATGAAATTCACTTTCCTCACTTCTGTAATCTTTCTTATGCCGCATCCGGGCTATCCGAATCAGCTACAACTTGCCGCTGCTTCCCGCTCATCTTGTGCAGCATCTCTTTAATTTCCTGAGGCATCTCCGGCGAAGAGGGAAGGCGCGGCGTGGTTGATTGCACGAGCGTCAAAGCTGGCTTCGTCTTTGGATGAGCAGGCTGACCGGCTTGCCTCAATTTAGGTGGGCGGTGTGTGCTCATCTGCGTCTCCTTCTTCTGCGCGCCGGAGCAGAGTTCACAGCTCCGAGAATCGCGATGAGCGCCACCAGTAAGCCGAGCAGCGCGAGCGTTGCCGCGCCGATCACCTTTGCTATTGTGACCATCACCCGGAGCATCACCTGCAAAGCATGTTTTAGTGGCTCGCCGCGCTGCTGCTTCGCGATGGTGCGTTCGGTCTCAATCTTCTGCGCGGCAACTTCTTCACGCTTCCGCAGCTCGCGCCACTGTTCGGGGATGTAGGTTTGATATTCAGGTTCGGCGATCACTTCTTGCCTTTCCTACTTTTGGCGGGAGATTGTTTCTCTTTGGGAGTGACCGCTTCGACTACGTCTTTCAACGCTCCTGTGGCAGCGCCGACTACTTCACCAACCGCCGTACTTGCTTTTGCCACAACGCCGGGCGAGGACGTGGCGCGCTTCTGTTTTTTCTTGGAAGACCCTTTGTGCGTTGCCTTCGAGGTGGTGGTCGCGCTTTTCTTGGTGGTTTTCTTGGAAGCTTTCTTTGTTGGCATTGTTTCCTCCGTTTGTTTTTAGACCGATGTGATTATTTCTTGCTTCGCTTCTTCGCTTTCGCTGCCGTGAGAGCCGCGTTGCTGCCGTTGGCGGGCTGCGTGGCTGCTTTGTTTGCTGCGGATGACTTGCCGGGCGGCCTGCCGGTCTTCTTGGGCGGTGCAAATCCCTTTAGGTCGCCTTCAGGGATCATCCACACTGACCCGCGCGACTCTTCCACTTCATAAGCGTTAGGTAGCAATCCGCGCTTAATCCAAAACCGAACCGCATGGACGCTCACGCTCATGCGCTCTGCAACTTGCGACGTTGTAAGGTCTGATTTGCTCATGGGAAGAAATACTAACCCACGAGGGAAAAGAAAGTAAAGAAAATAATTTACCCGTGACCGAAGATTTAAGTTGATTTATGTATTTACCCGTGCTAGAATTCTTCCAGTCGGCAACATCAAACACGAAACGGAGACGAGGCAATGTTCATCCTGAAATCACAAGAGACAATCAAGAAAGCAATCGAACGCGCCCGCCGCATCAAGCCGCATGTCCGCGCCGTCCGGTTCGGACGCTACGAAGTGTCAGGCAGCACGGGCGGCTTCTATACGGTCATGTGTTATCGCAATCGCGGCCAGCGCGTCATTGATTGCACATGCAAGGCCGGGCAAGCTGGCCGCCCGTGCTTCCACAGCGCGGCGGCTGTCGGGCTTCATTCGTACATGGCGACGACGCCACTCGCACACTAAAACGAAAGGCTTAGGCGATGCTGCAAACATCCCTAAGCCTCTCCAACCTTCAACCTTCCAAAAACAGAAAGGCATCAGTTATGCAAAGAGAGTTTACCACGCGGACAGGGCAGGGAAGCGCCCTGCCCCTTACCATCGGCGCGGCACGCCACCGGCGAATTCTACCGGGCGACAAAGTTCTTATTTACTGCGCGCTGATTGCGCAGAACACATGGGTCATTATTGATGACGTGCTCATCACCGGCGAGCGCACCAAATTACGCTCCGGCAACATGGATTTCTTCTTTGATGAAAGCCTCGTCATATCTCACCAGAAGGGAGGCCGCAAGTAATGCCAAAGAAACGTAAAACCGAAGCCGGAGACGCTTCCTTCACAGAACAGGAATTCCAACAACAGCTTGAACGCATCGCCGCGCACATCGGAAGGCGGCGCACGCAGCAAATTGCCGACACTGCAATAAAGCTCATCAAGCTGAAAGTTCCACAGGAAGCAGTTAGCATTTGCCTGAAGCACATCGTTGCATTAGCGCACATGGATTCAATCGAAGTGCCTGTATCCGGCACAGAGGACGAGCAAAGGCTTGCCGAGCTTCAAGGCGAACTATCCAGACTTGAGCGCGTGCCGGAGACCGAAGGCGTGCGTTTTGAGATTATGCGAGAGATTCAGGATTTAGAAAAAGCGGTGGCGAACGCCGACGAGTGGCCTGATGTTATCGGCACAGAAAGCGAGGTCGAGTAATGGCGAAACGTAAGAAAACGGAGACTCCGATCACCGGCACGATCCGCTTCGCGCGCCAGATGCCTCTCGCCATGCGCACGCTCTGCATCGCCACGCCGACTCACGGAGCCTTGGCCGGTGACTCCGGCACGCAGGCACAACTCGATTTGATGTGCTGCCAACCTGCCGGAATGTTCGACGTCGAGCGCGGCGGTTATGTGTGCGACGAGTGCGGCGGCGCGCTTCCTTTGGATGAGAAAGGCTGGCCGCTGGCGCGCGACTGGCGAAAGGCTGAGGCCCAGAACCCTTTCAAAGATTGCAGTGCTCTGCGCGGCACGGAGCGCGCCATGCGTGCGCTTGCATGGATTGAGGAAGAGATGCGCGCCTACTACTTCCGCGAATTTCCGAACGCTTCAGCGGAAGACTTCAAAGCAGCGAAGCCTTTGATGTGGGAAGAATTGGGCCGGACGCTTACATATCAAGTGCGACTTTCAACAACGCATGTAATGGGAGACTCGAATAATTGAGCAGGCGCGCGGCCACTTAATTTTGTTTTAAGTCAAAAAGAGGCGATGCTTTAGGCTTCGCCTCTTTCTCGCCGTCTTGAACGCCGAGAAGGGGATCGCTGCTCAGAATCGTACTTCCGCCCTCATTCTCTTCGGTCGGAGCGTTCACATTTGGCGAGGGCGATGAAGTTGTAGCATCGTGTGATGTTGAATCGTATTCGTTATCAAGCGATTGCTCGGATGAATTCTCTTTTTCTTTAGCCATGCTCAAATACTCCCATTTATGAAAGCGGCGAAGCCTTTTTGGGAAGCCTCGCCGCTTTCTCATCTCGCAAACTTTCGCTTGAGAGGCGCGCCGGACATCCTCACCATATTCGACGCTAGACAGATGCGTTAGCACCTGTCCGATTGCCGCATATCTTACACGCGCCTCGGTGAAAGCGTCAAACAATCACAGATTGCCAGCGTTCTCCTTCCCATGCCAACAAGCTACGCCACTTCTTCATCCGCCTCAACGAAGCCGAATGCCGCGGCCATCGGCGCGCCGTAGTTGATCGAATCTTCACTCAGAAGCGAGAGCTGCTCGCCGTTTGTCGTCGAGAACAGCGGCGGCACCGGCGGCTCTTTGATCGGGCGGCGCTTTTGCTGCTCCGGCAGTTGGCGGTAGATGTGCTCGGGCGGAGCAGGGAAGCGTTTCTCGCGCTCCTGCTGCCATGTGAGAATGCGTGCCGCCCAGTAATCGAAACCTTCGTCAAGCGGCGCTGAAGAAGGACGCTCATAGCGCGGGCTGAGTTGGAACATATTGCCGTAAAGAATCTTCGCGCGCAGCACCGCGAAGTTGTAGCCGCGCCCGGCTCGATTGATGTCCCGGATGCGTCGATTGGCTTGCTCGGTGTAAGCATTGGTGAGACGTGTTCCGAAGTAGCTGAAGATGTCCTGCGGGCGTGAGCCGAACAATTTAAGCAACGGCTGGAAGGCGGCGCGCGCTTCGCTCGAAGGCGACTGCTTTACCCGTGCGCGCCAGTCCGCAAAGTATGCCTGCGCTTCATTCGGCGTTTGGCACTCATCCCACATTTCGTAGAAGCCTTGCAAGAGCGCGCAGGCCTGTTCGAGCTGCGGCACGTTCATCGTCCATACGTCGGAGAACATAATCTCCTCGTTGCGTCGCCGGTCATTGCGTTTGAGCAACGCCCACTTATCGAGGCCTAAGTCTCTGGCGCGGCCTTCACCCAATTTTCGTGCTTTGGCCGTGTCGTGCGGTTTGCCCTCGCGCAATTCCCGGCGCACATCTTCAATCAGCTTCGAGACGGCCTGCGTCGCGCGGGCAACGAGATGAAAGCGGTCGAGCACAATGGTCGCGCGCGGCAATAAATGGCTCGCTGCCGCGCGGTACAGTTCGTCCATGTCGGTCGAGATGAGGCGCACGCGTTCCCTATCCTTGATGGAGTCGATATACCTGAACAAGCCCTCGCGCGACTTCTCCTCCAACACGGCGACGACGGTACGGCGGTGCAGGTTGGTGATGACGCAGATGTAGCGCCGGTGAATATGCACTTCGTCGATCCCCATCCACTCCGGCGTCTCGAATCGCACGTTACGATCCAGCATCTGCACTTGCCCGTGAAAGAGCCGTCGCACCAGCGCTTCGTTGCATCCGACGTCCGCCGCCACTCTGCGAAAGGGATGGCGCAGCGCCTCACGCTTGATCTGTGTGGCGAGCCGCCGCGTCATGCTGTGGGATGGCTCCATGCCCGGCACATCCGGTAGGCCTCTCCACAGGCAGCCTCGCGCAGCACAGCGCCAACCTTGGCGACGAACCTCGATGCGGCACTTCTTGTCATGGATGGTGGTGTCGCGAAAGGTGCGCGTGCTTTTGTTAGCGCGCTTGAGCGAATTATCCGAGCCGCACTTCGGGCAGCGCACGAGCGGCGCGCTCGGTTCGGCGGTGATGAGATAGCTGACTTGGCTGCGTTTGACGCCCGTGACGACGAGGCCGGGAATCTGTAACAGATCGAAGGAAGAGTCTACGGCCATTGAGGAACTCCGTTCGAGTGAAGCGAAAGATCGTGAAGCTAAAAAAATTACAGCAGGCGCGCGCAAAGGAAGATAGAGCCGGGAACTGGTGCGCCCTGCAATGCGTCTGATGAAGATCGACATTTCCGCAGTCCGGCATTAGTGGCTATGCGGATTTTTCAGTGAGAACGATAGCGGGAAAATTTGAGTAGGTAAAGAAAATCTCGGAAGACGACGAGTGCAGGTGTGCTTACGCGCTTAATACCGGGAGTCCGATAATAATGATTATGGCCTAGATTTTGTCCAAAATAATCGACACGTGCTCCGGTAACAGCAAGGCTCGCAAGGCATTTAGAAAACCGCTGGCAAGTGGCGCCGCTCGGTTGAGCGTGATCCGTTTGATCGAACTGTTCCGCTCATTGATTTCTATTTTCCCACTGATACTCAACAGGTCACGCACCAAGCGCAAGATGCCGAAGCGCGCTAACTTCGGCGCGGCTTCCGTCAACCACTGGCGCGCCCACATCAGCACGTTGTGCGCGAGTTGGTTCAGTAAGACAAGCATGTCCTGCGCTTCAGCTTTTCGCTTCTGCCGCTTGACCATCCCAAAGCCTTGCTTGTCTTCCTTGATCTGGATTTCCACAGCGCCACCTCGCTTGTCATAGAGTTGCGCGTAAGCGCGACACAGCTTCTCTGGATGTCGCATATCACCCAGTGGTTGATCGAGTAGTTGCAGCACGTCACGCGGCGCGAGCGTCGAAATGAGCATCGCATAGCTGGTCTGCCCGTTGCGCTTGTGCCAGCGAACTACGAGCCGCTTAACTGGCCTGACGTAATCGGGTGTCGTCTCCGGTTCTGCCCATCCGACCTGCCGACCGGGATGCTGTGGGTCGTCGTACCACTGCTTCACCGTGTATGCCCACGCTTCGGCGCGCTTGGCTGAGATGTCTTTCCCGTGCAGTTGATAACCTCTTGAGAGCATCCAGTTTACTTCTTCGAGCGAGCCGCCGCCGGCATCAATGCGAAGGATCGTGCGACTGCGCCGATAGTCGTTGAGCTGAAGTGTCTCTTCGGTCAGAGCGACTAACTGACGCAAGCTCTTTGAGAGTTGCACATTGCCTGGATAGAGGCGGTCGGTGACGATCTCCTGATAATGCGTGGCGAGGACGCGACCGAGTTGCCGTCCGTAGCGAATGCCCTGCGTCGAGAAGTAACCCTTCGCGGAAAGCTCGGCTCGCTTGCTGCACGGCAGGCCGGTCATATCAATGTCGAGCAGTTGCCAACGGCGGCGGTAGTTATGGCGAAAGGCGCGACTGTGCCGGCGGAAGATCAGATCAATTGCTTGTTGCATCTCGGCGACGTTGCGTGTGGTGCAGTGATCGAGCGTCTGTTGGACGACCGACTGTTCAGCGCAACTGTGACGACCAAAGGCGCGTTGCAAAGACTCGTCACTGCGCAGGCGCGTGTTGATCTCGCAGAGGCCGTGCGCGCCGGCGAGGATGGCGATGAACGCATCGTTGAGCTTCTCGACCGGCGTGTGACGAATGGTCTTCTGCTTGATGTGGACGTGTTCTTTGATGGTGTCAAAGAGCTTGAGCGAACGAATCTTGATGCCGATGGCGGCGAGCGTGGCGTGCGGCGTGTAGTGCTGCGTCGTCTCTGGAGAGCGTGTCATGGAGTTCCTCCTGAAAATGAGGAACACTATAAATCTCTCATCACATCAACTGCTTACGAATGCACACGGTCGCTATTTTGTGCAAAACTTAGGTATGGAGATGAAGGGTATGAGCGGATGCTATTCACAGTCGGGTGCATGCTGAGCGTTAGGCCGTAGGTTAGCCGCAGGCCCCTATTACGCCTAATACTCCAGAGCTATTCAACCCTCCGGAGAGAAA
>MWWH01000549.1_pt1 | contig 10840 bp, 12 predicted proteins | sample 1047231 | NCBI WGS metagenome assembly MWWH01 (sample SAMN06349967, study PRJNA376086) | soil metagenome | isolation source: MG3-2 sample Antarctic (ecotone) soil | place: Antarctica | collected 2015-01-13 | reverse complement strand
TTTTTTAAAATATGTTACACTAACCAAAATTAAAAATTACCTGTTACCACTTGGAGCTTTGGACATGGAAGACACGCCACTGATAATGATCATAGACGATCAAACCTCTCTTTTAGCTATGTTCAAGGAAGTTTTAGAACTTAACGGCTACAGGGTTATTTGCTTTAATACTTTCAATCCGGCCTTAAAGCTTTACAAGGAAAAACAAAACGAAGTAACAGCAATACTCCTAGACATGCGGCTAACCGAAACTGATTATACAGAGACGCTCCCGGCTTTGCTTAATGTTAATCCGGAAGCAAAAATTATTTGTATGAGTGGAGATGTTACCCTGGTAAATTTGCCAGAAAATTTAAGACCTAAAATACAAGCCTTTCTAGCAAAACCCTTTGATTTCAAGGTTTTACTGGAAGTAATGAAAAGGCTATAAGACAGATTATCGTTAAATGTTGGTTTTCTAAAAGAGTACAATAATATTAGCTTTCCCAAGGGCAAGATAAATATTTAACTCTAAAAGGAAGGTATAAAAAATGGATAAAGTTAAATTATTATCAGAGTACGGTTCATTTCTCAAAAATAATTTTTTAGAGCAGTTAGCCAAAGAAAACCACAATCTTTTATGCGAAACAGATATTCACCCTCTAAAATTATGTGAAGATTTTTCTGTAGAAGATTTGCTGGAAATGAGTGTAACCAACCTGACAAAGTTACTGGAAGCTTTTGAAGAAGGGAAAATAACAAAGGAAATAATAGCGGAAATATTAAAGCTGGAACTGGAAGCCTTACCGGGAGTAAAACCGGAACATATTGAACCAAATGATTTACTTACTATTTACACAGCCCAAAAACAAGCCCTTATTGCTTTTATTCCTGAATTTACCAAGGATATTCAAGTTGTTATAGAACTTAGCAAGGAACTGGAAAAAACTTTTTTATTCGCTCTGGATAATACTTTACAGGCATATATTAAACAGCGTATCCAGGGGGCAGTTTACCTTACCGAAAGTAAAATACGGGAAGAAAAAGCACAGGGGTATATTGACGGATTAAATGAAAAGTACAACATTTTAGACACTCTTAAGGAAGAATTAAGAGTGTCCTATGAAGAAATAAGAAATAAAAATGCAAATTTAAGCAGCCTACAGCAAGTAATACTAACAAAGCAGGAAACTCTTGTTGAGAAAGAAATTCAGTTAACCCGTTCTAATGATGCCTTAGCCTATTATGCTAATGTTGCCTCCCATGATCTAAAAGAACCGTTACGCATGGTAAAACAGTATGTCCTGCTTTTGGCAAAAAGATATAAGGGGCAGTTAGATAGTGATGCCGATGAATTTATTGATTTTGCGGTAGATGGTGCCAACAGAATGGAACATTTAATTAAATCCTTGCTTGATTATGCCAAATTAGAAAAATTGGGAATACCGGAAGAATATAGCAGTACGGAGTTAGCTGTTGAAAATGCAAAAATGAACCTTACGGTAGCGGTTCAGGAAAGCAGGGCCGAGATTACCAATGATGATGATTTACCACTAGTAAAAATGAATTCTGTTCAGTTATTACGGATTTTTCAAAATTTGCTCAGTAATGCCCTTAAGTACTGTTCCCCAGATATTCCAGCCAAAATACATATTGGCGTAGAAAAAAAAGACCATACATGGATTTTTTCTATAAAAGATAATGGGATAGGTATTAAATCCGAAGGTTTTGAGAAAATTTTCCAGCCTTTTCAACGGCTCCACAGTACAGGTGAATATGAAGGGATAGGGTTAGGATTATCATTTTGTAAAAAGATTATTGAACAATATGGCGGGGATATGTGGGTTGAATCAGAGCCGGGAAAAGGAAGTACTTTTTTCTTTACAATCAGGGAGTAGTTTTGTAAATGACATTGAAGGTTTACCTAAGACAGCTTTGTCAAAAATCTGTTTTTATATTGAAGCCGGGGAAGAAATTAATATTACCAGAGAGGTTCGACTTTTTAGCCCTAAACGCCACCCCGTGGCTAAAGGGCTAAATGTCGAATCCTCTGTCATGACAGCTTCTGTCATGGCAACCTGTGGAACAGGTCTGGTAATATTAATTTCGTCAAACAGGAAACAGATTTATATTTAATTCTGATAAGTCCATAGCCAAAGGATCATAACTTTTCAGCTCTGCCCTGGTTGGTGGATTTATAATCTTGTCAAATTCTTTTTTGAATAAAGTCTTAAGTCTCTCAAAGTCTAATATCAAGGCTTCGCACTCAATACCAAGAGGCTGTTTTATACCGTCTCCCAGGTCAATGCCTCCGCCAGCTTCTAACCATTTTCTAACTTTTGTCTTATCGGCTGGCGTGTTCATTGGGATCTGATCGGTGACATGGGGCAATTCTTCCGGAGGGAAACTAGCCGGGGTTAACAAATGCCCGATAGAATCAAGGTTTTTTACACCTTCGTGCTGGATCTGAGTGACAAAGGTTTTAGCGATAATTGCAGATGACGGATTATAGTCAACCAAGGTTATCAGGTAAATAGAGCTGTCTTTTAAGTTAACAAGTTTTTCCAGTTCATCAGCAAAATATTCAGTGTTGAGAATACTGGGCATACCTCCCAGGCTGATAATTGTAATTCCGAACTCTTCCTGGAGCCTTTGCAGTTTTCTAAAGTGGCCAGATTTTTCCCCGGCTAGAATAATATTAGGGTGCTTAGTTCCCAAAACATAATTTCCGGTATCATCAGAGACAAAGCCAAAATCCTTGTATTTAAACAGACCGTGAGTTACAACCAATTCCCTGAAAACATCAATCATAATTCCATACTGAGATTGTGAGTTTATCGTGGTAGCCTTTGATAATGTTGGTTTGATGTAATACCAAAAGGTTCTAATATTGCCCTCAATCGGATCTCGCTTACCGAGCTGAAGAAGGGTGTAATATTCCCAAATCATGTTGGCCATAAATTCACGTATGTTAAATTCACCCGTAGCCTTGTATTTGAAATTTGCCTTTAGTTCATCAGCGGACATGAAGCGGATTTCTTTTTCAAAGCTTCTGAGGTTTTCATCAATGATGGCTTGATATTCCCTATTCCAAGGTTCAACATGTTCAAGGCTGCCGGTTTTAAAATATTTTTTAACCTGGTCAACATTGCCGGAACTCAACGGAGCTTTGACACCGGTATTTTTAAAAACTAAGGTTCTGCCCTGGGTGTCAGTTTCGGAAGGGGCAAAATAATCAAGATGGTTAAAATTGACAATAAAACTTTCATGGGTTCTAAAAAACTGAGGGAAATCTAAAAGCTTTTTTTCAATGTCGTTAAGGTTTGCAGATGGCTTTGTTTTATAACTTTTACCCTGACTATCAAAGAATTCCAGACCTGCCGAACCTTTTAAGGTGGTGATTACCTGGACATCATTTATTTTTATTTGCTGTTCAGACATCCCCCTAGCCCCCTTCAAAGGGGGATTAATAACAGGAATTAAAAACAGGTCCTCAGTTAAGCCGTTTTTTCTGTAAAGGCTGTTTATCCTTTCCTGATCGGCTCTGACCTCTTTTAATTCTTTTTCGAGTTCTTCAAGTAAATTCATTTTAGTTGACCAAAACTAATTTATTTTTATAAAAATTCATTATGATTTACCAAACCTTTTATCAAATTCTTCCAGGTAATCCTGAGTAACTTTAGCGGTTAACTCTGCCGGATGGCCCTTAAAAGTTAGCTCACGGCCAGACTCAACTTTTACAGTGTCAATCTGGTTGAGGTTAACAATAAAGCTTTTATGGGTTTTCATAAACCGGGGATCGTCTTTTAATTCTTCGTCAGTTTCAGTAATCGAACTAAAGTTAATATGCTTGTTGCCATCGGTTGAATAAATATCTAGTCCTTTTGGGTTGGTGGTGATAAAGCTTATTTCATCTGTTCTGAGAACTTTCTTTTTATCTCCGTCCTGAACAAATAAAGGTTTGCCAACAAATTCCAGCCTTTTTAAAACTCCGGTTTGTTCCTGGCGAAGTGTTTTAATTTCGGTTAAAAGTTCGTTTAATAATTCATCTGCCATATTTTTTAAGTGTCCAGTATAACCTCTTTGTATTCCTCAAACAGGATGGATAAAGCTTCTTGAACCAAATCAGCTTTTTCCCGGCTGGTTCTCCTGGCTAAGAGATCTAAAATTTCCATTGTTTTATTTTCCAGCTCGACCGTTAAAGTTTTAGACATTTTTTAATTCCCCCGATGTTTATATTTTCAATTTTAGCTGGGCCTGTTAGTTTTAATCAGTTTCTCAAATCACTAAATCCAGTAAGTTTTGTTAAATAGGGGTATGATCGCTGAAACATAGTTATAGCTTTATTTATAGAAAACAATAGATATTTAAAGCAATTTAAAGATATTAGAAGGCTGTAAGGTATTTATAGCTTAATAGTAGTAAATACGAGCTATTTAAAGCAATTTGAAGCATTTTAAAGGTAGCTGAAATGCAGTAATAGTAGTGGTTCTGGCTGAATGCCTTATTATGTCAGCATTGTATTTGTTAACCATGCCCCAAATGGCCGCCCCCGCCACGGAACTATTTTTTTTACCCTTCGTAAGACATGATTCCAGGTTCAAAAAGTTTTATTTTTTAGGACAAAGCCCAGTAACAATTAATAATTTCCATTTTCTTTCCCCCCCAACATTAAAACTTAGTGTGCTGAAGGCATTTTACAAGGGTGCGAGGTACGAGCACTTGCGTAAGCCCTTGTAAAATGGCGAAGAACACGCAAAATAAATTATAAGGGGGGAAAGTTTGTTGAGGTAACTAACTTTTTACAAGCAGGAAAAAAACTTTTGATCTGTGGGAAAATTAATACCTGTTTTTCAAAAATTAGCTCAAAAATTTCCCCTCTTGTTTGTTTGTTTTTATATATTTTATACAAGACAAGATCTTTTAAATATTTTGTCCCCTGTGGATAACTCCTAGAACTATCCTTATTAATAAGCTTCCCGGATCAGTGCTGTAAGTTTTATGATACTAGTTGTAAGTTTTATGATAGATAAGACCTAATCAGTTGTAAGTTTTATGATACTAGTTGTAAGTTTTATGATACTAGTTGTAAAAAAATAACTTTTATTTCTTACATCTTTATGCTAATCTTTCAATAATATTTTTTAAGGTTTTCACATGATAAAGATAAATTTAGATAAAAAAGAAAATAATCAAGAAAAAAGATTAGTAAATATTCATAGTGCAGCAATTCACATTGAAAATAAAGTTAAACTAATATCCAGACAAGCTTGGTTTTTTATGGTCTATAAAGCTTTTCCAGATTTATTAACAAAAGATATATTTACAATTTCTTTAGTTGAGCTAAAAGAAGAAATTGGATATAATAGTACAAATAATAAATATTTGAAGCAAGCCTTAAGAGAATTAATAGAAACAACCGTAGAATGGAATATTTTAAATAAAGATAAGAATATATGGGAAATAAATACTCTTTTAGCAGGATTTAAAATTGAAGAAGGTACAGGTATTTGCCAATATGCCTTTAGTCCGTTTTTAAGAACAAAATTGGCAAATCCTGAAATGTATATGAAATTAGACTTGTTAATTTCAAAAAAGTTTAATAGTAAGCATAGTTTGGCTATTTATAGTTTAGCTCTTGACTATTTGCAAGTAAAAAATAATTATGGTGAAAAAAATTTAACTGTTGAAGAATTAAGGAAATACCTTGGATTAAAAGATGATGATTATCCTAGAGTAGTAAATATTAATAAAGAAATTATTAAGAAGGCTGAAAAAGAAATAAGTACAAATACAGATTTAAATATATCTATTATCCCTCTAAGAACTACAAACAGAAAAATAACCGGATTTAAATTCCAAATGTCAATAAAAGAAGAGCATTTAGATTTTTATAAACCAAAAAAGCTTTCTGAGCAAATAATTGAAAACAGGCAACCAGGATTATTTGATTTAATAGAAGCTCCCGAGAATAAAAAAGAAGCGATACCGAAGCCAACAAAGGTAAAGAAAGCATTAATCAAAGTTGAAGGCCCTGACTTAAAAAAGTATTTTGCAAAGCATAAAATATCAATAACAACTGATACAGTACAAAACAAACTAAAAGAAATACAGGAAATGTTGCATGATAAGCTTGAAAATTACCTAATTTTTTTAATGGACTATGTAGAACAGGAAGCAAATAAAAAGACTATTACCAGCTTGTCAGGTTTTTATATAGGACTTTTAAAAGATGATAGCCAGCTAGAAAATTACCTTTGCTATCTTCAGGAACAACAGACCAGAGAGGAAGATAAAAAAACAAGAATCAAAGCTCTGATTGAACCAGAGCTACAGAAAAGATACGAAAAGTATATTTTGTCAGACTTTGAAAAATACCTTGAAAAAAATATAGCTAAACTGGAAACTAAAATGATAAAGCTAATAAAATCAACCCTTGAGGGCGGTAACTTCCTCTACGATGTAGTAATAACAAGAGGCAATAAAGGTATAATAGACAGTAGTTTGATTACAGCCTCTAAGCCTATGTATAAAAATCTCCTTATCAGTCACCTAAATAATTACAGCAAGGATTTAGGCTATGAAGGTATTTCCTTTGCTGAGTGGAAAGAGCAGGAGCTAACAGAAAAATATTTACAGGGACTGAAAACTGAAATAGAAAAAAGTCTTTAATTTTTCCGGTTCCTGAACCAGTTAACCCTTACCCCCTTTTTTAGTCTTTCCCTTTATCCCTGTCTTTGCTGGCTTTCGGGCTACACTTTTACTAACCCCTTTTGAACCTGGGCCAAACTCTGACTTATCCGGTTTTTCTGCTTTTGCACTTTTAACCATTTTTTTAACTTCTTTGGCCTTTACTGAGTTACTAACCCCTTTTGAGCCTGAACCGAATTCCTGTTTATCTTTTCCTTCAGCTTGCTTGGAGTTTTTAGCTTTATTAATGGGCTTTTTGCTTTTCCCTGGTTGAGCTTCTTCTTTCTCTGTTGCCTTTGCGACTTCTTCTAAAATACTCATTTGTTCAGGTACTTTAACAGGCTTAGTTTTAATACTAACCGTCTGTTTAGGTTTTTCCGAAACTATTTCTGATAAAAATTTCATTCTATTTTTAACAGGGGGCTTTTTATCCTCTGTTTTCTTTGCTTTTACTGGTGTTTCAGCCTTAACATTTAAGGCTTTAGCTTGTTTTTCCTTAGCTTTAGCCTTCTCAATTTTCCTAAGCCTTGCTAATTCCTGCTTACGGACTTTTTTCTCTTTGGCTTTTTGTTCATCAGCAAGCCTTTTCTGTTCTGCCTCATAAAGCTGTTTTATAGATTTAACAGTACTTCCGGCAGTTCCTAATGATTTTACATAATCCTTATCAGTAAACATTACTTTTTCTAAACAGTCTAGTAGCAATATTTTCAGCTTTTTATTTTTAAATTTTGCATACTCGTTTAAACCAAAACGTTCTAATTCGTTTAGTTCCATAGTAAACTTTTTAGTTGATTTACTTTCGTTGTAATCCTTATGATATTTAGTATAGCTAGACATTTTTAAACCTCACTTTAGATTTTTTATAATAAATTCTATAACACATATTATCATGAGTATTATAATATGTAAATACTTATTATAATATGTGTTGTATTTTATCTCTTTTTACCGTGTTATAATACGTGTTATAAAGCAGTTCATGTTATCAAATAATCTAAAATCAAAATATTATTTCTAAACTTTTCTTGCTATACGGCACTTACAACCTTTTCACTTTACTTAACCAGATCCCAGAATATGAAATTTAAAGATAATAAGAGATATTCAAAGCAATTTAAAGGTAGCTTAAACGTAGTTATAGCAATCTTTTTAACTCATGGCGTACCAAGTAGTTTAGTCCGGCTTTGCCTTCTCTTCCAGCAACTAAAGGCCACGATCAACAACCGATAAAAGAACAAATTGACAGATAGAGAGGCTTTACGGAATTAGAAGGACACAAACACACAATCAATCAGGACATGCTTGCCTAGTCAGAGACCAGGCGAGCATGTCCCTACCACGTGTCCTGGATCTCTTGCGAGCTTTTCGCTCGCTGTAGCCAGCCGGAGGGTTAGGGTGGGCGGCTGGCTACTCATAAGACGGGAGAGGGGGTAGGTATGACTTACCTTTGATATATTTTGATATAAAAGTCATACCGTAGGGGGAGAGGGGCAGACCCCACTGTCCGAAACCTCGGCAGTGGAAAGGGCTGCCGCCTCTCCCCCTTCTTCCTCCCTCCCTCTGTCAAGTTGTTCTGTGAGGTTTTTTAAGTTTTAACCAGGTTGTTTTATATTTTTTGGTTAAATTTTTAATTTGGGGATGAGGTTATAAAAATAATTTCATTTTTAAAGCCATTGACAAGGCAAATTAGAAACTTTTTATATCATTAAGGTAAAACACACGTGTAAAAAATTTACCTAGGCTTAAAGGCAAAATATAAACGTATTTATTTTTATCTAACCTGGTCTTTTCATATCCGAAGTTTGGGTATATACTGAGTATGTACTTAAACATTTAGTTTGAAAGAAGTTTATGAAGTTTGAATGGGATGAAGACAAGAACCAGATTAACATTAGCAAGCATGATATAGATCTTGAAACTGCTGTTCAATGTTGGGATGATCCAAATAATTTTGATACTTTTGATGAGAAACATTCCAGCCTTGATGAAAAAAGATGGTTGAAATTTGGCAGGCTTAAAGATGGAAAGATAATTTGTGTAGTCTATACGGATATCCCAGGTGATAGGTGCAGAATCATTAGTGCTTTCTCTGATAAGAGGATTGAGAGGTTTTACTATGAGCAGGATTCCTGAAGATGATGTTTTTAATTATTACCAGGACGGTTTACCTGACGATTTTAAATTAGATAAAACTAAAATTGTCAGAAGGAAAAAGGTTGATCTGGCCGCTTCTACAGTTCAGATTTCAGTGAAATTTGAATATGATTTGCTCCAGCAGTTAAAGTCTGAAGCAGAAAACAAAGGATTGCCATACCAAACCTTTATGAAACAGATCATTAAAAATTATTTTGATGATAAACCCGTTTCCGGAGAGTTAACCGAAATCAAAAACAGACTTTCAAATTTGGAAGCTGCTATAGCCAGAGCTGGGAAAAAGCAGGTTAAGAAACAAGCTTAGAAACAATTCTCAGAGTAGACTGTTTAGTTTTCGTAACAGATAAAATCCGGTTCGGTTGAGTCTGTCTTAAAGTGGACGCTGTAACTTCCGTCATCCCGTTCACTCCATAGGATAACCCTTGATATGCCTAAGTCTGTCTTATCCACGTCAAAGACCTGCCAGGCACTTTGTTTATCGTGGAGGTATTCACCATTTTCCAGGGCTTGGCTGTAAGGGCTGCCGTGTTCAATTATGGCTTTCCGGGCCTCGTTAATCTGGGTCAGCTCCAGCTCGGTAATTTCGGTAACTCTCTTTTTTCCCTGGTAAGATTCCAGACTGATATTTTTTAGTTCTGCCATTTTTAAACCTCCTGTTTATAGGCTCCATTTTAACAGATGCCCTCACAGCTTGTTTTCTGATCGTCCTGTGGAGATTGGCCTTAAAAGTGCCTTTTTGTTATCCGGTTAACGGTAAAGCTGATTTTGGTTGACTTGGGATTTACCTGGGGGCTTACCAGCTCCATAGAGAAGCCTGTGGAAGTTTGACCTAAAAACTTGATGGGCTTGTAAGCTATTTATAACTAAATATCAAGCTTTTAAAATCTTTAAAGATATTTTTAAGTCTAGGCTATTACCAAGTTTATAAAGCTTCTATTAAGTTTTTATAACTCTTCCAATCTTCCATTATCTTATTTATGAAATCGAAAATATAAAAAAAAGCCCGTTAACAAGTTTGCTTAAGTGGTTTGTTTTGGTGGCTCTAAAATTCTTATCAGGGCTTACGGCTTTACCCTGTATAACCTCTCTGTATAAGGCTTTCTAGTAAAGTTCATTTTCAAGGCCCTGGAAGCTGATTTTTAAGTTTGAGAAATTTTACTCTAAAAACTGAAAGGTAGTAAAATGGATAAATTACAATAGCAGGGGGGCAAACATGGCAAGACTACAATTTATCACAAGCGGAAATATGATAATTCAGGCTGAAGGTTTAAGCTTTGGCAAACATATCAGAGATCCAAAAGCCAATGTTAAAAGCTATATTGTTAACACTTCAGAAATTCATCTTAACGCCAAAGACATGGATAAATTCACCGACTGGGGAATTATTGAGTTAAACGATCTTAATCCCTGGGAAGGTTATCTCACAGTAACTATTGACGCAGAAACCTGGGGCTGGTACGGAACCGCACAATTAGCAATAGAGGTTAACGGCCAAATTATTTTAAATGATAATTTTCAGTCTGGGGTACGTGGTCCGGTTGGAGATCCGAGAAGATACAAAAAATATGCTGTTGGCAACATAGGTTAAAATTATTTGTTCTGAACTATTGGCAATATATCCTTTAATTCCGGGAACAATTCGCCAACCTCCAGCCTAAGAGCAACAGCAATTTTTATCAGGTTTAATATTGATATATTCCTGCTCCCTCTTTCAAAGTGGCCGTAAAAACTGCGATCCAAACCAGCTTCTAAAGCAAAGTTTTCCTGTGAAAAACCTTTGCTTTTTCTGAGTTGCTTAACCCGTGTACCAATAGCTATCAATAATTTATCATTTTGCATAAAGGTAAATTATTAATTTGCGGTCTATAAATCCACGGTTGCACAACCTCTTTTTTTAAAATATGTTACACTAACCAAAATTAAAAATTACCTGTTACCACTTGGAGCTTTGGACATGGAAGACACGCCACTGATAATGATCATAGACGATCAAACCTCTCTTTTAGCTATGTTCAAG
>MWWH01000548.1_pt1 | contig 10841 bp, 13 predicted proteins | sample 1047231 | NCBI WGS metagenome assembly MWWH01 (sample SAMN06349967, study PRJNA376086) | soil metagenome | isolation source: MG3-2 sample Antarctic (ecotone) soil | place: Antarctica | collected 2015-01-13 | reverse complement strand
AAGGTGTCAGGGGAAAACTGAGTTGGTCGCAAGGGGGAGGCAACAGGCATGTCCAGCATGCAATTCTCAGTACATACACCGGCTCAACCGGCGCATGCCCTGGCATTATCTCCTCGCACGGTGGGGCGTTTATCGTTACCAATGCACGAACTGCGCGCGCAGATTCTATCTGCGCAGACCTTGACCGCTACGTGGCGAAGTTATGAATGGTGCGAAGTCCGCCCTTGTTAGCGCAACTCAAACGGGACGGACTCCGCGCTTAGCAGGGGGGCCGGTCGTGCGGGATCGGCTCCTGTGCCTTCTCAGTAAACGGGTAATGTCCGGTGACTTCCCATCGTGAAGTTATGTCAGCATAAGCTGAGACGTGGCGGCATACTTCGCCGGTGCGCGAGTGACGTAAGAGTGACGAAATAGACGCACCCTAAAACTATGGCAGACGACCCGACTACCACCGGGAACGGACACACCGCACAGAGCAAACAGCCGCCGCAAAGCGAAGCTGAACAGTGGGCGCGGTTAGTCAAAGATACCTTTGTTCACGGGCTGCGCGCGTGGATTAACAAGCCACAGCGCGGGGCGTTGCGCGAGATATTGCAATATGAAGAATCTGGCGAGTTGGTCGCCGGGCTACGCGGCGAACTAAAGGACGGGCTAGGCTTCATCTCTTATCAGTATATTCCGCGCGGGGCCGTTGGGTTGATACTTGTAGAGATCGGCCGACGAGTTGAAGAATTGAAGCTTGACCATCAAGGGCAACCGCTGCGCATCCTTGACCTCGGCTTCAATGAAGAGAAGACAGGTGAGATGAAGGTTGAGACAGGGCAGCGCGCTGTCTTCCAGCTTCTTTCGCTGTTAGAGGCTCGCATTCCAGAGTTGATTGACAAGAGCATAAGTGAGGCGTGCGACATCGCCATCGCGGAGTTGCTAGGGTTGCTCGTGCCGCAGTTCGAGAAGACATGGCCGGGTGTGCGTTTTGATCTGAGCGCCGCAGATATAATCAAACAACAGGCAGTAGAGGCGGCGCAGGAAGAAGCGAGACGACGCACGGAAATCTACTCCCGTATCCCCGGCATGCGGACACAGGGAAAGAAGGGCCGGCGGCCGCTTTGGTGGGCGAAAGACACGCTTCGCCGTGAGGTCATAAAAGCACTGCGCGACCTACCGGCGGACAAGCGCGATCTGGAAGATGTCTATGCGTTGATGTCTGAGCGGCACGCGGATCGGTTGCCGAAATCGGCGCAGGCTTTCAAGCAACTGCTTTATGAGAAAGGTTTAAGACTCAAAGGACTAAAAGAGGCGGCAGCAAAAGGAAGAAAAAGGAAAGTTGATTAAACTTCCTTTTCTACATTTTTCTTGGATATTTAAGAGGAAAGGTATTGCAACTGGGAAAAGTCGTGTTAGTATCCGGCATAGATCATTGATCTTTTATTTGGCATAAAACGCAAGTGGCGGCCCCACCCGGAAAGTTGAGCCGCCGATTACTTGCTTCCGTTTCGCTTGCTGACTACAAGCGGGAGAGGATTCTAGCACGGCCGCGCCTGCGGTCAAGTGAATTCATCCTGCCTTTTGTTGCCAGCGAGCATTTGAAATCTTTTCTTTCGCTGGCGACTACCAACGCAATTTAGTTTGCGCGCCGTCTCTAGTGTGCAAGGTTTGAGGCAGTAGCCGGCCGCTGCCGCCTCTTGAAAGCCTTCGGTTGTTTCCGTGTGTGGTAGCGCGGGAATGGCTGAGGGCTTTTCCATTAACGTAGAACGCCCGCCGGGGCTGATGCCGGCGAGCGTTCGATTTTCCAAGCCGTTGACGCGGCAGATTGGAGCGATTGACGAATGAAACTTACCACAATAGGACGCGAAAAGGCAACACTCCGGAGTGTTCCGCCAAACCGCAGACCACCGCACACCCCACAACCCGAAACATGGAAGCAACACGGCTGGCGCACGATGCGCTCGGCCCATGTCACCCAAGATCGTGTGTTCTATGGCGCTCGCGCCTTCGTTGTCGGCACTGAGATTGTCGAGGGCGTGCGCGTGAGTGCGCGGGCCATCTCAGCCCTGCATCGCCATGCGGAGACTTACGTGCGCGCCCGCGCTGAAGGCAAGCCTACTTGTGAGCCGGAGACGGCAGAACGGAGGGCAGCGTAATGGCTGCGGCAACCGCTACATACGCCCGGCCGTTTACGCCGGAAGAACGCGCTTCCTTTCTCGCGTGGCGCTTCGGCTCTACGCTCGACTGGCGCAACGCCATCCTGACAGAGCTCGACTATCCGCTCGATCATTATTGGTTTGTTGATGCTGTGCAGGGCATTGCCGGCAAGTGCCGCGACCGTGCGGGCCGCATCTCGCATGGCGTCCTCGCCAAACGTGCGCAGCGCTTCAAAAACAAACTACAGGCTAAGACGCTCGTGCTGCGCGCCATCGCAGAGGATCGAGAGTGGGCGCGGCTCTCGTGTCGCATGATCTTCGACATCGAGCGGCCCAAGCCACATGAGCGGGAAGGGAAGGACAAGCGGGCGCGCACGCTCTATACGGATTACTTGACGCCGGCTTGTGTCTGGGCGCAGGAGACGGAGCAGAAACTTAAAAAGTCGAATGAGGTGCGCTGGAAGAAAGACACGAAGTACCGGCTTGAGCAACGCCGGCAGATTCTAGCCGAAGCCCTCAAGCTGTTGCCCGGCTTCGAGCGCGCCGAGGATATGCCCGCCAGCACACAAGCAAAAGAGAAAACGATCCTGCCCTTGCGTGAGTACGTCAAGCAACGCGGCGACATCATCGCGGCCGAAGGCAAGCGCATCAACGACAAGTTGACTGAGGGTGATCTTATCAGCCCTGAAGAGATAGACGAGCGACTGACCATCGGCCGGGTGGCGTTCAAAAACTCCGTCAAGGCGTTAATGGCCGATTGGCGGCGCACGCGCGCCATGCTTGAGGGCTTGCGCCAAACCACGTTGCAACGCGCCGCTAACCTGTTTGACGCCGCCGAGGTGGTCGCGGACGTGGACGAAATCCTAGCCGAGAAGGGTAACGCCCACGTACCCCTTGCAACTATAGATACAGATCAACCTACCTATGAAGAGGTAATGGTTAATAATAACTGCAAGGGTAACGCCCACGTACCCCTTAGTGCCCCGGCTGAGCAGCCAAAAGCAGAAAAGAAGGGTAACACGCACGTACCCCTTGTTACCCCCCCGCCGGCAGCCGCGACAAGCGAAAACATCATGCTACAAGAGGCGTTGGCGTGGGCCGGCGCGGGCGTGGCGGTCTTCCCGGTTTATGAGATTTTCGACGGCGTCTGCGCCTGCCCCAAAGGATCAGAGTGCGGGCGCAACGCCGGCAAGCATCCCCGCTGGCACGCCGACGACCTACCAAACGGCAAAGACAACGCGACGACAGACCCGGCGCAGATCACAACTTGGTGGACGCGCTGGCCGTTCGCCAACATCGCCGGCCGCATGGGCGGCGCAGCCAATATCGTGGCCTTGGACGTTGACCCGCGCAACGGTGGTAGTGCGTCGCTGCACGATCTTGTCGAAGCGTATGGCGAAGAATGGCTACAGACCCGCAGCCACAAAACCGGCGGCGGCGGCAATCACTTCTTTCTCACTCTCTCCGAAGGCGTTGAGGTACACCGGGCGACGCTCGCGCCGGGCATAGACGTAAAGCACGGCAACGGTTACGTGCTGCTCCCGCCTTCGACGCACGCGAGCGGTGCAAGTTATGAGGTCGAAAACGACGCGCCGATCTTACGTGCCCCTGCTCAAATGGAAGCAGAATTGACGCGCGCACGTGATGCGCAACCGGCCACAGTTATTAACTTTCAAGATGGCAAAGACCGGCGCGCACAATTCGGCGCAGGCGCGCGTTTTTTTGGTGAAGGTGAGCGCAACGATGGCCTGCGCGATGTGATGTGCGGGCGATGGGTGCATGGTTGGGCGGTGGACGCGCAAGACCTGTATCAGCAAGTCCGCGAGGTCAGAGACGCGCGCTGTGCATTCGTGCCGGGTGACCCGCCGCCAACGGATCGGGAGTTGTGGGACATGGCGCAGCGCACGACGCAGAAATACGCACGCGGCGAGTTGCGCAAGGCTGAGGTGACAGCATGAAGCAAACGACAGCCAACGAACAGCCGGCGCACGTGTTCGAGAGCAACCCGGCTTATGAGGCACTCGCGCTTGAATACACGGCCGACAAGCAAGCCTTCACTAAGAAGTATTCGCGCGTGCAGTTGATCTCAGTGATCGCTTACCTACGCGCGAAACAGAAGGCGCAGGCGCAAGGTCTCAGGTGAAACTCGGACGCACAACCTATTGTGCTTCGCCTCATCTTGAAAATGGCGGCGCGAAAAGTAACGCTGTGACGAACGGTGACACGCTACAGGTTGTGCTTGGTGAGCAGTTAGGCATGCGGCATTTTCATTATCAGCAAAAGGCAGTCCGATAATGACTATTACGTTCACGCGGGCTGCTAGCCGGATGTTATAGGACGCGGGGCAAAAGAAAACTCCTAGCACAAAAATACAGCAATGAAAAAGCAAACAGAGCCGATCTTGAGTGACGATCCGGCGGCCATAAAGAAGCGGTTCGATGAACTGTTCCACAAGACGAACAAGCACACGCCCCCAGCGGCAGACGTTGAAAAGTTGCGCGCTCTGCTGGACGGGCATAAGGAACTGAAGCTGTGGAACAGGATGTCCGCGCCTGATGACACGGCGATCAATTATCTGCTACAGCAAAACATCGCGGGCGGGGCTTTTAGTGAGACGTGGCGCTTCACCGCGCGGGAGTTGGCGAAAGACTTGGGAGAAGAGTCTGCCCCGCCCGTCGAGCGGTTGCTTATTCAGCACGTCGTTCTCTGTTGGTTGCAGATGAATTTCATCGCCTTGAAGTATGCGGCTGCATTAGGCCATGAAAGCCCGCTCGGCCCACAAGGCGCGGCTTGGGACAAGCGGATCACGCTCGCGCAAAAGCGATTTACCCGTGCGACCGATGCACTGACACGCACGCGCGCCATGCTTGCCGCGGCCCGGTATGCGAACGAACGCGCGGACGCTGCCGCCGAGGAACGCGCACACCGGACGGGGCCGCGCGCACTGAGGGCTTGAGCGGATGGCTTGGGAGACAAGAGGCGGGCGCAGATACTACTACCGCAAGGTGTGGAAAGACGGCCGGTGCTTCTCCGTCTATGAAGGCGGCGGGCTAGGTGCAGAGTTCGTCGCCGAGCGGGCCGCAACGGAGCGCGCGACAGTCGCCAACACCGCCCAGACGCACCGGACAGAGATGGCCCGGCAAGATGCGATAGACGCGCAGATCGATCAATCGTGGGCGCTTGTCAGCGCCGCGACCGAAGCAGCCCTTGAAGCTGCCGGCTATCATCGGCACAAAAGACAGTGGAGATTAAAACGCAATGCGAGAGATGCGGGCTAAGGTGACGGGCGGCGATGAAAAGCTAACGCGCGAAGCTCTGCGCGTGGGCAATTTGTTTGCAGAGGCGGCGGCGAAAGACCATCCATCGGCAGAGGCGCGGGCTTACGTAGACGGCGAGCTTATGCGCGACGCGGCCCAAGTTGAGCGACACGGTGATCTGCTCGCCGACGCGCTGGACAAGGCACTCGCAAAGTTCTGGCTTGGCTATGTGACGAGCGCGGCGGTTAAGCTGCGCTGCGCGCAACTCAAACAAGAGATGGGGCACGCTGAAGCGTCGCCGGTGGAGCGGTTACTAATCGAGCATGCGGTCTTGTGTCACGCGCGGCTCGGCATGATTGAGCATCAACACGCGCGGGCGACGCAGGGCTGGCAAACTGACAGCGCCCACATTGCCTTCTGCGCGCATTGGGATCGCCGGCTGACGTTGGCGCAGAAACGATTTGACCGTGCGATCACAACGCTGGCACGCACCCGCGCGCTGTTGGCGCGGGCGGACTTGGCGCGCACGCAGGCAGACCGGGCGCAGAGGCACACGCCTTTGCGCGCCGTCGGCACGCGGGCGGCTTAATGCGGGGCACACGTAAAACCTTAGAAAACCTAAGATTTGAAAGCCCGAGCTTGCCGCGCCGCAAAAGTTGGTAAAAGTTGGTATTCGGGCGTGGTAAAACGTGGTATTTGCCGAGGCCCGAACAGACGCGCAGCGCACCTCTGCGGGGATTGATTTGTTTGAATTAGAAATCAATCTGCGCGGAGAAATAACGAGCGCACAAATAACCACTAAGCGGCGGCAAATAACGACTAAGAATAGTGAAAGATTGGCACGCGGAACACCCGAAACAAATAACGAGTAACGGACGACGAATAACGACTAAGTGACGTAGAAAATGGAGGGCAAGTAATGGGCCGCAGCGACATCGCCAACTACGGCAAACGCTTCTCGACTGAGTATCAGCCGGCGGGCCGGGGCAGACCGAAGGGATCGCTTAACCGGCAGACCATCGTGCGCGCCTACTTTGCGGCGACTGAGCCGCGCACGCCGGAGCTGGTTATAGAGGCCATTCTGGTGGAGATATTCGGCCCCCGCGAAGCGCGGAAGTATCGGCGCAGACGAGCGCGGTGGGCATGACCCTTATAAGCTTTACCATTAAGCTGGCAGGTGGGGCGCGGGCAGCGAAGTTGTGGCAGAGTGCTGGGAGAAGGAACAGGGGCGGATTCTTATGTGCAGAGAATCCGCCCCCTGACCGCACGCTGCTTGCCCAGTCCGCGCGGCCGCGTGCCGCAGCGCACACTACCGTCCACAGGATGCGCGCTACGATCACACTCAAAGCGCAGATGTCCTCCATAGTGCGGACAGACATCGCCCAAGGCACAGCTTCTTATTTATAAGCGAGGATATAAGCGAGGATAAAAGACACAAGGCGACCGGAGCGCCGCACGCACCCCTGTCGCCTTGCCATGTCCGAGCGTTATGCCTGCGACGCTCTGCGTCGTCTGGCTGCGCCGGCCAAGCCGGCCAAGCCCGTGCCCAAGAGCAGCATCGTCGCCGGTTCGGGCACGGCCGCCCTCTGCGACGCTGCCGTGATCTGCCCCGTTATCTCCGCCGTCTGCCCGGGATTGATCGCCAGATCGTTGACGGCGAAGTTGAACGACCCACTGCCCCCGGCGTTCGAGAAGGTGAACGTCAGCGGCGTGTTATTGAAATCGAGGAACACGCCGCCGTTGCCCGTGCTGGTCACACTCCCCGTCAGCGTCGCCGAAAAGACCGAGGTGTTAGTGCCGTTTATGCCGGTCGGTAACGTGAAGGTCACGCGCAAGCTGAACGTGTTGCCGGTGTAAGTGGCATTCGTGTTGGCGAGCGTGAACGAGCCCAAGTTATCAACGTTCTGCACGCCCGGTTGGATTTGCGGATTGCCGCCGAAGGCGAGAAAGCCCTGGACGGTCGTGCCGGAAAACGTCGCGTTGCCGTAGGTCAAGCCGAGCAGCGACGCCGTTTGATAGGCGCTGGTGTTGGGTGGCGTCGCGTTGAAAGCGCCGTTGGTGTAGCCGGCGACGGTGACTTCATCGGCGCGGGCGGTTTGTTGCCCGACGGCGAAGAGGGCGATGAGCGCAAGGCTCATCGCCAATGGTTTTAGTAGTTGTGCAAATAGGGTGGACATGGGTCTCTCTCCTTCGATTTACGGATGCTGGCAAGAGCACGTCAGGGTTATGCTCTGATTAGATCATACGGCTGATGTGGAATTGAAAAAGTCTAGGAAATTGAAGCGAAATTTGCCATAAGCGAATGGTTTTGTCGCTTCTTAATCCGCTAAGTCGTTTATTTTCAATAACCGTATTTTTAATTCCACATCAGCCGTAATCATTGATGTGGGTAGGAGAGTACAACCAAGCGGGGGCAACCGCGCGGTATAACGCCCACACCGTTGCGGGTCTGAGACCGACCGGGGTACAACCCTGAGCGATCTGACCGGCACTCAACAAACATTATTAGAGCGGTTCAGATTTGCACATACGGCATAAATTGTTGATGATTTTCCAATGAAAGCCTATTCCAACGATTTACGTCGTCGAATTATTGACCGAGTTCAAGAAAACGAAGAACCGCAACCGGAGATTGCCGAACATTTTAGCGTTTCATTGTCATTTGTCGAAAAACTGTGGCATCGCTTTCGCGCAACCGGCAAGTATGAGGCGCAACCGCACGGCGGCGGGAGAGCGAGAAGCTTAAAGAATGATGAAAAGTTGATTCGCGCTGCCATCGCCGCACAGCCCGACCTGACGCTCGCCGAGTTAGTCAACAAAGTTGCCGGCGAAACCAACAAACCACAAGTTTCACTGGCAACGATGAGCGTGGAGTTGCAGCGGCTTTCATTGCCGCGAAAAAAAAGATGATTCACGCTGCCGAACAAGAAACGGAACGGGTGCAGGAGAAGCGGCGTGAGTATCAAGCGGAAATGCTGCGGGAAGTGGTTGGGCGGCTGAAGTTTTTGGATGAAGCGGGCAGTTCGATTGCCATGACTAGATTGTTTGGTCGGGCCGCACCGGGCGCACGAGTCGTAGATCGCGTGCCGCAAAATTACGGCGCAAACATCACGATGCTGGCAGCCATTTCGCTCGCCGGTGTGTCTGCTCCAATGACGATTCAAGGAGCAGTGGATGCGCTGGTCTTTAAGACTTACGTGGAAAGAGTGCTGTGTCCGACGCTCTCTGTCGGCGATGTGGTGGTGATGGACAATTTAGGAGCGCACAAGGTTGCCGGAATCCAGGAGTTGATAGCGGCGGCCGGAGCCAGGGTGATTTATTTGCCACCGTATTCGCCGGATTTTAATCCGATAGAAAAATGTTGGTCGAAAATCAAGACGGCCTTGCGAGCGGCGAAGGCGCGAACTCGGGAAGCACTAGAAGCGGCGTTGAAAGCGGCATTGTTGAGCGTCACGGCGGAGGACGTGGCGGGCTGGTTTGCAAGTTGCGGCTATCCCGTACACTCATAGCTGAACCGCTCTAGTATTCAGGAATAGCAAATACGCAATGGCGAGAGGTTTCCACAAAAAACATGCGCAGCGGAGATTAAAAAAGTGCGGGCTGAAACCTAAAGACTGCTGACAGCCATGCACAGCGGCGGGCAGGGCTCAACAAGGGCCGCGCGTTTTACCTTCCGGCGCGTATTTGCCCTGTGTTGTATCGGACGGGTTAGGTGTCGCACCGGCGGCTCATCTCTCAACCTGGGGCAGGTGGGGCGCAAGCTAGGGGCATGGGGATAGAGATAGACGGCGGCGCAGCGTTGTAGTAGGCTGTCGCCACCATGGACACCACCACACTAATAATCGTCATCGTTGTGCTAGTCCTCCTCTTCGGCGGCGGGTACGGCTACACCCGTCGTAGGCGCTAAGGACAAAGCGGCGCACCGAAACGACATAAGGTTGTCAGCTAACGCTCGATGCAGGGCACGCACGGGCGCTAGAATCGCTATTGCACAAAGCAGCGGGCGGTGATATAAGGCGCGCTCAGTTAACTACTTCTTGATTAGGGGTAGAAACACAGAGGCGGTGGGAGTTCGCGAGGGCTCCCGCCGCTTTTGCTATTGCCGGCGCACGTGGGCGTGAGGTGTGGCAGATGTTGCTATAGCAGATTCTGCGCATTGCAGCCCTGCGCCACGTCAGGCGCAGCAATCCATCATTGAGCAGGGTTTCAATCTAACCATGCTGGCTACTCAACCCGCGGGGTTTTGGCGGAGTCCGCCAAAACTAACAAATTTCAATCTAACCATGCTGGTTACTCAACCAAGTTTTCTGCGCGCGCAGAAAACTCAAAGCGCCTTGCTCTTGTGCCGTCTTGAAGTGGGAGACTTCGTAGTGATGCGCCCACTTCAAATTTTCCCGTCGACGGGAAAATTCAGCAAAGGATTTTGCTACGTACCGAAGATTAGTTATCGTGCTGTATGAGAAACCTGAAAGTGATATAGCCTGCTCGTGCTTCTCGCCGTAGTGCGTGCCGCCGAAGTAAACCCAATCGCACCATGTTAGCTACTCAACCGTGGAAACGGTTCCACGATGGGTAGGTGCGCGCGTCTACCCAGCGTCTACACGTGTAGACGCTGTCGGTTGGGCCATCGCGGCTCCGCGCACGTGGGCGTGAGTGGCTATAAACTGCGCACTTTAGTTTGTCTACGTGTGCGTGGGCGCGAGAAAGTGAAATTATTTCACTTTTGCCCCCGAACCCGTTCATCCGCGTGCGCGTGGGCGCGAGGCTTCGTTGGCAGGAAGTTCCACAATTGTGGAACCGTTCATCCGCGTGCGCGTGGGCGCGAGACTGAATTATTGCGGGCAAGCAAAAGCGGCGGGAGGCTCGTAAAAACCCCCGCCGCTCCTACTTGCATCGTAACCGTTCAATCCCAGCCCCCGCTTGAGGGCCGTGCTTACCGGCGCGCCTTATATCATCACAGACGGCAGCAACGCAATGACTTTAAGCGCAGGGGTTCACGCCGCGCACTCTGCCCTGCCCTAGTCGCGCAAGCTTACACGCAAGTGTTCCGGTAGTGCGTCGGCGATCAACTCGCGGGTGGCATGGATGATGCCGCGTGCGTAGTCGTCATGCATCTGGTCGAGACAGCGCGCCACGATGAAGCGTAAGCCCGCCGCATCGCTGCACCACTGATAACCGCTCTCGTTGGAGATGATGTTGATAGCGATGGCTTGCAACGCGCTGCGCAATGCCTTCGGCGTCTGCGGGTGCGTGACGACGCGCGCCACGTAGTCGGCGAATCTGACATAAGCCTCGTCGGGTGCAACCTCGGCCGGCGACGCTGGTTAAGCTTTTCCAGCCCGCTTTTTCCCATGTTTGCGCTCATGCCGTTCTTCTGCTTCTTCGATTGAGTGTGAGTCGGTGAGCTTAATATCGCGTTTAGCCATTGATACGAGCTTCTGGT
>MWWH01000547.1_pt1 | contig 10861 bp, 9 predicted proteins | sample 1047231 | NCBI WGS metagenome assembly MWWH01 (sample SAMN06349967, study PRJNA376086) | soil metagenome | isolation source: MG3-2 sample Antarctic (ecotone) soil | place: Antarctica | collected 2015-01-13 | reverse complement strand
GCATTCCTTCTTTCATTAACTTATGTACCAATGATAAGCGCTTTGTTTTTAAGCAAAAAAACAGAACACAAAAGAAATATTTCCGACCGCATTATTGATAAATTAAAGAGATGGTATTTACCATTCTTAAATGGCGCATTGCGTTTTAAAAAAACAGTTGTTGCACTTTCTATTGCAATTCTTATCATCACTTATTTCGTATTCAAAGGTTTGGGCGGTGAATTTATTCCAACACTTGAGGAAGGGGATTTTGCCGTAGAACTTCGGTTAGGTCAGGGAACCTCTCTATCACAGACAATAGAACTCTATAGCAAAGCAGAAAAAATATTAAAACAACAGATACCGGAAATTAAACAAGCTGTTACACGAATTGGTTCTGCTGAAATTCCAACCGACCCAATGCCGATTGAAGGTGGCGACATGATGTTGGCAATGAAACCAAAGGATGAATGGACAACAGCCGGTACACAGGCAGAAATGATAGAGAAAATAAAAGAAGCCGTAGCAGTTATTCCCGGTTTAAGCGGCGAAGTTTCTCAACCCATGCAAATGCGTTTTAATGAATTAATATCAGGCGTAAAACAGGATGTAGCCATTAAAATATTTGGTGATAACATTGATGAACTGGTAAGTCAATCAAACAAAGTAACAGCTTTAATAAGCAAGGTAAATGGGGTAACAGAACCCATTGTTGAAAGAATTAGCGGATTGCCACAGATACTTGTTGAGTATAACCGGGAAAAGATTGCTCAATACGGATTAGGTATTTCCGATGTGAATATGATTCTTAAAACAGCGTATGCAGGTAATGTTGCCGGAGTAGTGTTTGAAGGTGAAAAACGTTTTGATATGGTTGTTCGTTTGCAAAAAGAATTACGACATGACATGACAGATATTGAAAACCTTTATGTCCCTTTACTCAATGGCGGCAAAGTGCCATTAAGCGAAGTAGCAACAGTAGCACTTAAAAATGCACCTGCACAGGTTTCAAGAGAAAATGGTAAGAGAAGAATTTTTGTAGGTTTTAATGTGAGGGGCAGAGATGTTGAAAGTACGGTGAAAGAAATACAAACCTTACTTGCAGCAAATCTAAAATTACCATCCGGCTATTACACAACTTACGGCGGTCAGTTTGAAAACTTACAAGCAGCAAAACAAAGATTATCAATTGCAGTGCCGGTAGCACTTTTGTTGATTATTATATTACTTTATTTCACTTTCAATTCTATCGGTCAAAGCCTGCTGATATTTACAGCAATTCCATTGTCTGCAATAGGTGGTGTATTTGCCTTACTTATAAGAGGAATGCCATTCAGCATTTCGGCAGGTATTGGTTTTATTGCATTATTTGGTGTAGCAGTGCTCAATGGAATTGTATTGATAAGCCAATTCAATTTTTTAAAAAAAGAAGGTATGGCTGATATATATGAACGGGTAAGGCAAGGAACATTAGTTAGATTAAGACCCGTTTTACTTACGGCTTCTGTTGCATCACTTGGCTTTCTTCCAATGGCACTTTCTACATCAGCGGGTGCAGAAGTGCAAAAGCCATTAGCAACAGTAGTAATTGGCGGATTAATAACAGCAACCATTCTTACTTTAATTGTTCTGCCTGTTCTATACATTTTATTTTCAGGAGAAGGAAAACAACGCAAAATGAAAACAACAACCATAACAACCGTTGTGCTATTTTTTATAACAGCGGCTTCCATGCTTACAAATAACAGCTATGCACAAACAAAACCAATAACCTTGGAAAGTGCATTGAATACAGCATTGCAAAACAATCTGCAATTGAAAACATCTAACATAACGATACAGCGTCAAACGAGTTTGCAAAACACAGCTTATGACATACCTCAAACTGAAATACTATTGCAGCAGGATGCAACCGACGGCGGCAGCCCCGGAAACAGCATTGGCATTGTACAGCAATCTTCATTCCCCACATTTTATAAAAATCAATCTAAACTTTTGCAACAACAAACCATTTTAGCGCAACGACAAAGAAACATAGCAGTGTTTGATATTACACGAAAAGTGAAACTGGCTTATATTATTTTTCAATTCGGTTATGAAAAAATAAGATTGCTAAATTCATTGGATAGCATTTATAGAAAATTTAAAGAAAGAGCAGAGCTAAGGCAACAGGTAGGTGAAACTTCCAATTTAGAAAAGTATGCAGCGCAAAGTAAATTTTATGAAATTCAGTTACTTATAAAGCAAACCAGGATTGATGTACAGACCGGTGAACTGATATTACAACAACTGCTAAATACGAAAGAAACCTTACAACCTGCAGATACAACATTGGTTAAAGTTCCACTTGATTTTACATTTGATACAACTTTATCCAGCCATCCACAAACAGCCTTTTATCAGCAACAATTAAATGTTGCCAATGCAGAATTACAATTAGAGAAAAGTAAGAGATTACCAGACTTTAATGTGGGCTACTACCATCAGTTTTTAATAAAAGGATTTAATCCTGCAAAGATTGCCAGGGACTACACACCTTATACACGTATCGGTGGATTTCAGATTGGTACAACTATTCCTCTTTTTTTTGGAGCACAAAGGGCAAAAATAAATGCAGCTAAAATAAATACAACACTTGTGCAGACACAAGCACAATCTGCAAGGGCAAATCTGCAAACCCAATACCTTACACAAAACAACGAGTATTTAAAACAAAAAGAAGGCTTGGAATATTATGAAACCATTGGTTTGAAACAGGCAGATGAAATCATTCGAATATCTCAAATAAGTTATAAGCTCGGAGAGATTGGCTATGTGGAATACATACAAAATCTGACAATGGCTTTTGATACAAAACTTAAATATTTAGAAGCACTCAACTTATATAATCAGGCAATCATTGAATTAAACTACGTAAATGGAAAACAATAACATGAAAAGATTAATAATAAATACACTTACTGCAGTTTCATTTGTAATAACAATGATTACCTTATCATCCTGCGGTAATTCAAAGACTAAAGTTGAGGTAACAGAAACAAAAAAAGACACTGCCAAAAAAGAAGAAGGCATTGCAGAAGTAACAGCAGAGCAAATGAAAGCCGTAGGTATTGAAACAGGTGTGATAGAACAAAAGAATTTGACCAGCGTAGTAAAAGCAAGCGGACAACTTACAGTGCCACCGCAAAACAAAGCAGTAGTCAATGCTATGGTAGGTGGAGTAATAAGAAGGATTAATGTTGTAGAAGGTCAGCAGGTAAGTAAAGCACAAGTTGTAGTTGGTATTGAAAATCCTGATTTCATAAGGTTACAGCAGGACTACTTAACCTCCAAAGACAATATCGTTTACTTACAACAGGAGTACGAAAGACAAAGAGTTTTAAAAGAAGCAGACGCAGGTATTGGTAAAGTTTATCAGCAGGCATCAGCAAATTATGCAGCAGAACAATCGAGGCAACTAACATTGGCAAAGCAGTTACAACAAATTCACATCAATCCCTCACAAATACGTAAAGGAAATTTAATAACACAGGTGCCGGTACTTGCTCCTATTAGCGGTACAGTGGGCAAAATAACATTAAGCATAGGAACATACACCGATGCAACCAGCCCAATAATGGAGATTGTAAATAACAGCACCATCTATTGCGACTTACAGGTTTTTGAAAAAGATATAGCCAAAGTAAAGACAGGACAGAAGATAAATTTTTTATTGACCAATCAAAATAATAAGCAGGTTTCAGGAAACGTATCAGGTATCAATAAATCTTTTGATGCAGCTAATAAGTCTGTCATTGTTCACGCAGTATTAAATAATGTAGTTCCTTTAAACCTAATTGCAGGACAATATGTAACCGGCTTAATTGAAACAGGAAAGCAGTTAGTATCGGCAGTTCCAAAAGATGCTATCGTAAAAGCAAATGACAAGTCGTACATTTTTGTTTTTGAGGGCATTGAAAAAGAACCAATCAAAAAAGATGCAGATGATAAGGAAGCTAATAAAAATGAAGTACAGGGAAAGCATCGTTTCAAAATGATTGAAGTAATTACAGGTGTAGAAGAATTAGGCTTTGTAGAAATAAAACTAATGGCAGAATTACAACCTGATACAAAGATTGTAACTAAAGGTGCATTTTATCTCTATTCAAGTATGCAGAATATAGAAACAGATGATATTTAATAAAACATTTTTAGATTTTACGTCACTATATGAATGATTATTTAGGGTGAATAGAAAGCATAAGTCAATACATTTCAAATCTGTTTAATCAGTATCAGAGTACCGACTTATTATATCACAACTTAGAACATATAAAAGCAGTAGTAAAAAGAGCAATTAAAGTCTGAAGCACAAGTATCAAATAAAATCTTATTAAAATATTTCATAACTCATTTAAGCATTTGCTTAAATAGTTATTTCTATTATCTTTGCCGCATGAACAATAACACCTGTATAAGACTGTTTGCGGATCACGAACAAATTAATAATTGCAAGGGAAAACTGAAGACTGCTCAAAAGTCATTCTATCAGCTATCCAATATATTGGCTTTAGCAGGCAATGAAGTGAGACTGAAGATTGTTTATTTATTAGAAGAAGAAAAAGAGTTATGTCCTTGTGACCTTGCCGATATTTTAGGTATGAGTATTTCATTTTGGAGAAATGATAGGGTCAGTACTCTTTAGAGGAGCTGCTATTTTTTTAATTGGAGCATCACCTGTTATGGTACTTATTTATGAAATAGTTTTTGAAGCAGCTACACAATTTCATCATAGCAATACAAAACTTCCTTTCAGTCTTGAAAAATTTCTAAACCTTATAATTGTTACTCCACGAATGCATGGCATTCACCATTCGATGATAAGAAAAGAAACAGATAGCAATTATTCCATCATTTTTTCTTTCTGGGACCGAATACACAAAACGGTTCGGTTAAATATTCACCAAAACGAAATTGTCACGGGAGTGCCACACTATGCTGATGAAAAAGAACTAACAATCGGAAATCTTTTAAAAATGCCTTTTACTAAAATCAGGAAGTGGAACAAAGCGGAAAGGGTTGAAGAAGGAAAGTATAATGAATTAAAACCATAATTTTGGAAAAAGCCTTTTATGTTCAATGGAAAATAAATCTATGGAAACAGTAATAACAAAATCAATAATTACTTGCCCTGTATGTGGCTTTCGGAAAGAAGAGGTAATGCCTGCGGATGCTTGTCAATATTTTTATCAATGTACAAGTTGTAGAAGCATACTTAAACCAAAACAAGGTGATTGCTGTGTTTTTTGTAGCTATGGTTCTGAAAAATGTCCATCAAATAATTAATTTAGCTGTTAGAATATGCAATCTTAGAGCTTTAATTTTAATAGATTTGCAACCGCATGGTTAACTGGTTACAGAAAATATTATTTGTGGTTATCAGCTTATCCTTTTTCATTTCTGCTTCAGAAATGGATTTGGGAGAAGTACACAATACCTTTTTTGATGACTATGATACTTACGTGAAAACGGAACAGGTTTCGCTTGACCATGCTTCAGCTATGCAACAGGAGCATGACACCTACGCTTTGCTTTATTACATAATCAATCATTACAACGCATCAAAAGAGCAGTTAGTCCGCATACAATATCCACCTGGAAATTATTATAACCGGCACTCGCCTAAACTTTTCCTTCTCAACTCTGTCTGGCGTATTTGATATTCATACCACTTTTATCAGTTAAGCTCATAATCACAAAGATTGTATGGCTTATACGTTATTGGTAATCTATTTCTCATCAGCAAATCAAAAAAATGATACGCATACAAATTAAAAATGCCACTTTTTTTATGGCGGTTCTTTCGCTTTCAATATTGTTTTCCTGCGAACAGACAAAAGAAAAAAAGCATAAGAAAAAAGATAAGGTAGAACAAACAACTTCAACAGACCAAACGCAAAATGTACAGGATAATAATACCTCTATTAATTGCGATACCTCACTTTGGAAATATGTTTATAACCGGGAAAGATTGGAGGTGACAGATATATGCAAAACAGTTACAGGAGTGATAGAAGAAAGCAGCGCTGATGAAGACGGTGACCAACACATGCTTTTAAAACTCGATGCAGGTCAGGAAGACTTACTCACTAAAAAGAACACAAAGAAAAAGCAAGGCGACTTAGTAATAGAAGCGGTATGTGCCAATAAAACAACATTAGGTAAAGTTGGTAATACCTGCAATGGCTACATCAACAAAATACAAATTCCAAAATTGGGCGAGCATGTAAAAGTAACAGGCAGCCTGGTTATTGATACACATAACGGATGGGCAGAAATTCATCCGATAACTAAAATGGAAATTTTAAAATAATCAGCAGGATGAAGACATCATTGAAGTGGGCTTTTGTACTTGGCTTTCTTGGCTTTGCTACCTCGTTCGGTGCTCATATAGTTGCAGTAAATCTTCCCTTCTATGCAGAGAAAGTAGGCATTGGTTTAACCATGATTGGTTTACTGATAGCCATTTATGATTTTGCTGAAATAGTTGCCAAACCTGTATTTGGAGGGTTGGCAGATAAGAAGGGAATGAAGAAAGCACTTTACCTCGGCATCATTATTTTTATTCTTGCATCGTTGTTATATTCTTTCGTTCCGCCAAGATTATTAATAGTTGTTCGTTTTTTACAAGGCTTAGGCGGTGCAGCACTTTCTGCCGTATCGCTTGCAATGGTGGGTACTTTATACAAAGACAATAAGGGTAAAGCCTTTGGCATTTACAATGCAATAAAAGGATTAGGCTATGTGGTTAGTCCTATTATTGGTGGTGCAATTGTAATGAAGTCAAATTTCGGGGGCATATTTTATGCCTGTGCAGGTATAGGTTTTATTGCTTTGTTGCTTGCCTTTACATTACCAGCCGATAAACAAAAAGGCAGTGCCGCTTTTGATGATGACGATGATGATTTTTCTTTCAAATCACTATTTGTTGTTTTTAAAAATAAAACGTTGGCACCGTGGTTTTTAATCATTGTTATCAATATGTTTTTTGTAGGCATACTCTTTGGCTTCCTGCCTGTTCGCATTCACGAATTAGGCTATAATCCTTTTGATACCGGTTTGTTGCTTTCAGTAACAACCGTTTCTTATTTATTAGTGCAGCCGGTTGCCGGATGGTTGGCTGATAAATATAATCAGGTTTTAATACTGCGTTTAGGAATGTTATTATCTATCGTATCAACTGCAGCCATACCTTTTGTTACAGGATCATTATTAATTATTACTTGTATTGTTGCAGGCATAGGCATTGGTGTAGTATGGACAAATTCTGATGCCCTGGTAAGCAAACTTGCAAAGGAAAACGAAATGGGAGCAACAATGGGTATAGCAGGCTCTTTTAAAGAATTAGGTGACATGATAGGTCCTTTGCTGATGGGGGCAATTTCACAGGCATTAGGCTTGAAATGGGGCTTTGTTATTTGTGCTGTATTGGGTGGAATAGCTTTACTGGTAACTATAATGGTTGCTCAAAAACCAGCAGCCCAAAGCGAATGATTTTTGTATTGAGATAAAAACTTTTATTTTTGTTCCCCGATGATGAAATGGTTTCAGAAAATATTATTTGTTGTTATCAGCTTATCCTTTTTCATTTCTGCAACAGAAATGGATTTGGGAGAAGTACACAATACATTTTTTGATGAATACGATACCTATGTACGAGCAGAAAATGTATCGCTAAATCAATCTTCCTTTTCGTGTGAAGACCAGAATACCTGCATCTTAACATCCTTATTTTTAGCGTACTATTCACTTTACAATACTCATGTTCCTTCAGACACCCGGCATGAATATTCTTCTTATTTAAATTACAATCCTCCCAAGCTCTTCCTTCGCAATTCCGTTTGGCGAATATGATTTTTCACTTCTCTATAAAGTAATCGCAACCTGCGTTTACTCTATACTCATTTTATCGTTTGAATAATTTTGTTGTTCTCCTTCATGTATTTTCAAATGCACGATTAAATTTTTGCAAACATCCGTTACAGAAATAGATAAATGGTTTTCCATTTTCAAACCAATTCAACATTTTTAAATAAAAAGACTTATGCGTAAATCAAAAGATGAGTTCTTCAAAGAGTCATTTAATAAGCCATTCGATTTCCAATTCACTAACAAAGTAGCGGTTGTTTTTGATGATATGGTTCACCGCTCTGTTCCATTCTATGATGAAATTCAGCGTATGATTGCAGAGCTGGCTGGTGATAATTATCAGGAAGATTCTAATGCATACGATTTGGGTTCTTTCAACAGGCAGTTTATAAAATATTATTACGACATGAAAAAGCGACACGACTATAGTGAGATGGAAATTCCTCAAAAAAGAGAAGCATTAGAAAACGTTCTGATTCCTGATAAACTTAGTGAAAATGTTTCTTTATTAAGTAATGCAGGATGTTCTCATTCCGACGTGTTTTTTAAGTGGTACAATTTCGCAGGTATAATAGCAAAAAAATAATTTCATGATCAAAATCGGAAACTTCTTTTTTAAATATACAAACTTTCTTTTTGTATTTCTTTATTTATTATTATTCATTCCATCACCACTTTTATTCCACCCTGCTTATTTTGGCTTGGGTTATTGGCATTGGCCAATTATTATTGGTCTTATTATTACGGTTTCAGGGCAATTGATAAGAGGTGCAACTATTGGCCTGTCATATATTATCAGAGGAGGCAAAGATCGTAAAATACATGCAGAGCAATTAGTTACTAATGGAATTTTTAATCATTGTCGAAATCCATTATATTTTGGAAACATTTTAATGCTATTGGGAGTAGGAATACTTTCAAACTCTCTAATTTATATCGCATTGGTGATGCCTTTATTTTTTCTTATTTACCATACGATTGTTTTAGCTGAGGAAAATTTTTTACAACATAAATTCTCCGGGGCTTTTATAGATTATTGTAAAAAAGTTAATAGATGGTTAGCATCTATAACTGGCCTCACTGACACTTTTAACAGCATGAATTTTAGTTGGAGGCGTTGGATTTTGAAGGAGTATAACACACAATATGTGTGGCTTAGCGGCATAACTTTGATCCTATTGCTCAAATATCCACAATTAACACAATCCGTACAGCTAAGAAACAAATTGTTGATCATAATCTTATCCGGTTTGTTATCTCTCTATTTATTTGTGCGCTTTCAAAAAAAATCAAATCGGCTTAAAGAGTAATAATAAAGGTTCTATGTAAAAATATTTAGGACCACTCAACTTAACTCTTTTATTTCATTAATTATTTAGCTACATGAACTTCTTTGACCGCATTATCCGTTTTTCCATAAACAATAAATTGGTCATAGGCTTTATGACTATTGCCTTAATTATTTGGGGTTTTTATTCAGCTACACATCTTCCAATTGATGCACAGCCGGACATTACCAATAACCAGGTACAAATTAGCACCCTTGCCCCAACACTGGGCACACAGGAAGTAGAGCAATACATTACTGCACCAATTGAACTGTCGTTGGCAAATATTCCAAAAGTTATTGAAAGCCGTTCTATTTCCCGTTCCGGGCTTTCTGTAATTACTGTTGTGTTCACTGATGATGCAGATATTTATTGGGCAAGACAACTTGTAGGTGAAAGATTAAAAGAAGCAGAAGCTGAAATACCTAAAGGCGCAGGCACACCTACTATGTCACCCATTTCAACAGGCTTGGGAGAAATTTATCAATATGTAATTAAAACAAAACCCGGCTATGAAAATAAATATACAGCAACAGATTTAAGAACCATACAGGATTGGATTGTTACCCGGCAATTAGCAGGCACACCCGGCATTGCAGAAATAAATGGCTGGGGTGGTTTTGTAAAACAATATGAAATAGCCATCAATAACGAGCAGCTAAATGCAATGGGAATAACAATTCCTGAATTATTTACAGCATTGCAAAACAATAATGAAAATACAGGTGGCTCATACATTGAACAACAAAATAATGCTTATTACATCAGAGGATTGGGACAGGTTACTTCATTAAGTGATATAGAAAAAATTGTTGTAAAAAATGTAAATGGATTTCCAGTACTTATTAAAGATGTAGCTAAAGTGCAATACGGTGCAGCAACAAGGTACGGGGCTGTTACCTACAATGGACAAGGTGAAGTAGTTGCCGGAATAGTATTAATGCTGAAAGGAGAAAACTTCCATGATGTTATCAAAAGAGTAAAAGAAAAAATGGTGCAGATACAAAAATCTTTACCTGAAGGTGTTGTGATTGAACCATTTATTGACCGTACAGAATTAGTGGACAGAGCAATTGGCACTGTAAAGAAAAATCTTATTGAAGGTGCATTGATAGTAATATTTGTTTTAGTGCTTTTATTGGGAAATTTAAGAGCAGGGCTGATTGTAGCCTCCATGATACCGCTTGCTATGTTGTTTGCATTTTCTATGATGCTGCTGTTTGGCGTATCGGGTAACTTAATGAGCTTGGGGGCAATTGATTTTGGTTTGATAGTAGATGGAGCAGTGATAATTGTAGAAGCAACCCTGCATCATCTTTATACAAATAAATCCAAAGGGAAACTTACTCAACCGGAGATGGATGAAGAGGTTTATAAAAGTGCAGGCAGAATGATGGGTTCAGCATCCTTTGGTCAAATAATTATTCTTGTTGTTTATCTGCCCATTCTTGCATTGGTAGGCATTGAAGGAAAAATGTTTCGTCCGATGGCTGAAACGGTTGCTTTTGCTATTCTTGGTGCATTCCTTCTTTCATTAACTTATGTACCAATGATAAGCGCTTTGTTTTTAAGCAAAAAAACAGAACACAAAAGAAATATTTCCGACCGCATTATTGATAAATTAAAGAGATGGTATTTACCATTCT
>MWWH01000546.1_pt1 | contig 10862 bp, 10 predicted proteins | sample 1047231 | NCBI WGS metagenome assembly MWWH01 (sample SAMN06349967, study PRJNA376086) | soil metagenome | isolation source: MG3-2 sample Antarctic (ecotone) soil | place: Antarctica | collected 2015-01-13 | reverse complement strand
AAAACTTGATATTTAGATAAATAAATCAATTTTGGGTGCTAAGATTTGCTAAGGTTTTCGGCTCAATAACAACGAAAGAACAACGATAGATTCAACAAATTCGACACTCTAAAAAAACAAAAGTGACGCGAGAGTGACGTAGAGAATCGGAAGAATCGGAAACCTAAAAAGGCTATGCGTAAAGTAAGCGTAAAGTAAGCCTAAAAGTTATACGAAACCACGAGTAAAGTATGAGTAAAATTTAGTGATTAGTTTCTGCTCGAAATGTTCCGGTTGGTTGCTGACGCTCGTTTATCAGCCGAAATTCTGCTCACGCTGCGGCGCGTCAATCGGTCGGCGTGTGCCGCTTCTCGAATATGCGATTATCTTGGCTGTGGCGGCGGCGGTCGTTTGGGTGATTGTGAATTGATTATTCAATGTTTTTCAAACTGATTGACTGAAAAATAAATCAGTTCGCGGAACTTCGCGCAAAAAAAATAAAGTGAGTTTTGCGGAGTTTTTCAGACAAAAAGGAAAACCTGAGAAAACCTGAGATTTGGGAATGGGAGAAACTTTGATTTTTTGATTGGTGATCAGGTTTGAGATGCTAAGATTTGCTGAGGTTTTGGACTTAACAAAACATAACATTTGAATTTAAAAAACGACCATTTTTAAGACTGTTTTATAACAAATCTATTTTGTCTAGTTATCATCACGAAATATCTTATTTGGCTTTAGAACGTCCTCATTTTTACAAATTATTCATTATAGGAATTTACTAATTGGAAAGTCGTAGATTCTAATGTTTATGATTTTCTTTTTACATCCGACTTCGGGACGGTTAAAGTTCTACTTTGATATTAAAAAAAAGCCTAGTATTTAATCTCGGCTTTTTGTAAAATATTAAAAGTGCCTAAAAGTATTTAAGGTGCGTATAGGAAGACAGAATCTATGAATAACAACACAACTCCCGTAAGATTTATTTTGCTTGTAATTCTCTTTTTCGGCGTGGCGGAAATTTTCGCGGCTGAAGGTGACTTGGATCCGACGTTTGACGGCGACGGAATTGTTGCTACTGACAATGGCTCCAACAGCGAAGAAGTTCGTGATATAGCGGTTCAGCCGGACGCGAAAATTATCGCTCTCGGTTACAGCCCGATAGAATCCACGTCAACGAATCGAGCTATAATCGTCCGTTACAATGCAAACGGAAGTATTGATTCTACCTTCGGCACGAGCGGCAAAGTCATCATCGAGCAACTGGTCAATCCACAAGCATTAGCTTTGCAGGCGGACGGCAAGATCGTTATCGTCGGCTCAAGCGAGTTCTTTCCGAACAACAATTTTTACGCTTCTCGGTTGAACGCCGACGGAAGTTTCGATACGACCTTTAACGGAAACGGCACGGTTATTCTCGATTTCGGATTCGCCGATGTCGCGCAATCAGTCAAAATTCAGCCGGACGGCAAAATTGTCATCGGCGGTCAATCCGGCAACGGGATAAGTAATAGTTACGTGATTGTTCGTTTCAACGCTTACGGCTCGCTCGATACGACTTTTGACGGCGACGGCATAGCTTCCACAAGAGTTGCTCCTTTTAGTAGCGAAGTGGAAAGCTTTGCCGATCTCATCATTCAACCGGACGGCAAAATTGTCGGAGTCGGCGCCGCAAGCGTCCGTAATTCGAACGGACTCTTGGTTAACTCGTTTGTCACCGTTCGTTTCAACGCTGACGGCTCGCTCGATACGACTTTCGACGGCGACGGCAGAGTTATCACGCAAACCAGAGAAGATTTGCGCAGCGTCAAATCAGTCGCTTTGCAATCGGGCGGGAAAATTATCGTCGGCGGAACGAGTCTGGTTCGTTATAACCCGGACGGCTCAATAGACTCTTCTTTCGGCACAGACGGAAAAATTCTAACCTCCGCAGGTTCTGATATAGAGGTGCAAGCCGATGATAAAATCGTACTCGCGCTCAAAAACGGCGGCGTGGCACGCTTTAATGCAGACGGTTCGCCCGACCTGACCTTTAGCGGCGATGGTCAAAACATTATTCAGGTTCCAAGTGGCAGTACTGCTGCGGCGAATGCTTCTGCAATTCAACCGGGCGGAAAGATTGTTATCGGGGGATATATTGGACCGAGCAACGCAAGGGATTTCTTATTGGCGCGGTTTGAAGCTTTCAGCTGCACTTATAGTCTCAGTCCAAGTTCCCTCAGCACATCTTCGGCAGGCGGAACTTTCAACTTTACAGTTACAACGCAGCAAGGTTGTTCTGACGTAGTTAAAAGCAATGACCCGTTTATCACAATAAACACAAGAACTATCGGCGAAAACTCAGATGTTATCTTTCTTTCGATTAACTACTCGGTTTCTGCCAATACAGGCGCGGCGCGAACCGGAACGATTAACATCGGCAATCAGAATTTCGCAGTTATTCAAGCTGGAGTTAAATTAAGAAAGCGAGTGAGATTCTTTTGAAATTCGGCAGGGTGGAAACGATAGAACTTATTATTTGAACACTTGATAAAAGTTGAGTTTTGTCATTGTGATATATTTTTCATTGTTGATTGATTCCTTTCCCAAAAGGATTCTAAGAAAGGCTTACCCTATTGCGGTCAGGTAAGCCTTTCGTGTTTATGCCGTCTGTTGCTGTCTTGCGAGTCCGATGTGCAGACTTAATGCGGCAGCGGCGTGGTAACAAACCAAGCCTTTTTCCGCGCCCTTACAAGTGCAGGAAACCGTTTTATATCCGTTGTCAGATTTCTTACAAATTACTGTGTAGAAGCCTTTCGACCCGGAAACTCGGTAATGTCCGAAGCTGCCGAACTCGACACGCGGACGAACTTTTTTAGCTTTTGCAATTGCGTTTGTTAATTGGTCAATTCCTTTCAATATGAACATTTGTTTTTTACCTTCCTTTGTTTTACTGACTGACAAGAAGAATGTTATCAGAATGGTAATAGTAAGTCAAAGTAAAACCTACCAAAGTGATAATAATTGTTACTGACTTGGTAAGTGATGAAAAACTTGTTATCGAATTGGTAATTATGATATTATCGAAGTGGTAAGAATAGAATATGAAACTACGAATAAAAGAGATTTGCGAGGCACAAGGAATTAAGTCTGCTTACGAACTAGCGAAGCGGACAAACTTAAAAATGCCGACTGCTTACAGAGCGTTTGCCAATGATATAAAGCAATTCACGCCGCAAACTCTAAAAGCCTTGTGCGATGCGCTCAAATGTTCACCGAACCATATTTTTGGCTATGACGAACCGCAGAGAGCCAAACCGCAGTCACCTAACCCGGACGCGGAAAAGCCAGCCAGCCAGCCGGAAACGCCTCAAACAACGGCATCTGTGGAAGGTATGCTTTCGACTGTAGAAGTTGCCAAACGGCTTGGATTGAGCCGTAAAAGTGTGAATGATTACATAAACAAAAAACTATTACTGGCAACAAAAGGCAAGGGAAATCATAATTTTGTGAGCGAAGCGGATTTAGAGAAATTTATTGAAAATCGTTAGTGAATAACAATTGTCTTGCGTTATCGGGAAAAATAGGTCTATACTTCATTCAACCCGCGCCGGTGTTATCCGTTACGCCGCCGGTGAAACTGAAGACGTTGTTAAGGAAGGATTACAGGAAACAAAAATTCTGAAATAAGAATTTGCGTAATTGTGCCTTTTTTTTTATTTTATGGCAGCAAAATCTATTTTACTGATTCTTAAATAATTGCTTAATGTTTTGGCGCGATGCCTTTAAGCCGAAATGTTTGATTTTATTGGATTTTGTTGGGATTTTCGTTGACAATCGGATTTGAATTCAGTTATACGTTTAACACAAGAAAAAGGCGAGTCGCCCTGCAAAAGTAACTCGCCTCTTCGTTATTTGATTTTTCTAACCAAAACACAGTAAGTATTCGCCCACTGCGTTTTGTATTATTACCAGACTTAACTTTAAAACACAACTAATTGTGTATTTAAGTTAATTTTGTTAAAAAAGTTTTGAAAGTTCCCGTCGTCGGTCGTCGGAAACAACGCGGGCGTTAACCTTTGGCGAAGAGGTTAACGCCCGCACGTTTTTTAATGTCATTCGCCAACAGTCAGCAAAATTTACAGCCGGACAATCTTTATCCTTCAAATCTACTTAACCGCGAAATCTTTTGCCCGGAACAGAGAATCCGCGCTCGATTTAAACAGGAACTTTCAAACGGCATCGTCGACCGTCTCAGGCAATCGGAAAGCAGAATTGCGCTTGCTTGTGCCGAACGAATAGAACGTTGTGCCAGCCCTTCAAATGTTTTCGTTGCCGACGACCTTCACAATGCGGACGGCGAAGCATACAGCGCGAACGGCAATCTTTGGGCGTGCAGCTCGCTGCTCTGCCAAAACTGTATCGGTAAATTAGCCCGGAATAATCGAAAGACAATTCGGCACGTCGTCAAAAACGAAAAGTTATTCGTTGGCGAGAATTGGTATTTCATCACGCCGACGATGCCGAATTTGCTTTTGAAAGGTTATTCGCTTGAGTTTATAACCCTTGTCTTTCAAAAAGCCTTTGAAGTATTTACACACCGCAACAACGACATTAAGAAACGAACTCAATATCAAAAGCTAATTCGCGGAATGTTCAAAAACGCGGAATTTACTTACACCGACAACGAAGTCTTTAACTTTCACGCTCATCTGCTCGCAATCGCAAAATCCAAAATTCAGCGCGATAACTTCTCTCTGATTCGTCTCCTTTGGACAAAGGCACTCGAAAAAGCGTTTGAGTTTTACGGTCTACATTTTGAACTCAATACTTCCGACAATCTTGCGGTCGTGAACGTTCAGAAAGTCAATTTTGCCAACCGTGAAAAGACAATCGCGGAACTTTGTAAATATGTCACCAAGTCGGATTCGTGGGCAAACATACCGCTCGAAGAAATTGAAAAGATAATTGACCGACCGCGCCGCGTCCGAATGTTTGAGGCACTTGGCGTCTGCCGTGAATCGGCAAAGAAAATGCGCGACGATTTAACCGAAGCCCGCGCAGAAATCCGCTCAAACATTACCGATAAGACATATCTTGATACAAAGGAACTAATTCCTAGAAACACACGAAACACACTCAAACGCCGCGCATCGTGGCGAGAGCGTATTAAGCACCAAACCCTAGACGAATACAAAAAAGACCTCGACACAGAGGTTTTAGACGCTCAGGAATGGAGACGGCAGCACCTTCTCAGAATGTTTCCTTGTGCGAAGTTTGAGACGTTGGACGGCAGACGTTGGCAAGCGATTCCACTCAAGGATTATGAATGGACGCGCACGCCGTCCAAACCAATCAACCCACCTTATTCGCTTCCTAAAACCGTGCCAATCGCACAAGTTAAGCGGATGTCGAATTGGGAATTATTCGAGTCTTTTTGTGATTTGAGCGGCGAAGGTGAAACGCAATGAAATATCGGACTTGAGGCAATTTAGATATTTAGATAAATAAATCAATTTTCGGTTGGTCGGGTTTTGGCTCAATAACAGAGAAAGAACAGAGAAAGATTCGACAAATTCGACACTCTAAAAAGACAGAAGTGACGCGAGAGTGACGTAGAGAATCGGAAGAATCGGAAACCTTATCAAAAGTAGAGGGAAATAGATGCAGGGAAAGAAAACAGGCGGGCGCGTTGCGGGGACGCCGAACAAATTAACGAGCGAATTACGAACGACGCTCAAAGGAATTATCGCGGGCGAATTGGACGCATTACCGCAGACGTTTGAGCAATTACCGGCAAAAGAACGGCTTGAATTATTGATTAAGCTGTTGCCGTATTGTTTGCCTAAAATTGAATCAATTAACGGCACTTACGATTCAAAAAGCCTAGTTATGGATTAGGATTGATTGCAGATGAGCGAAATGTGGAATTTGTGGCGTTTTGCAACAAAAAGTTCGCGGAAGTTCGCACTAAAAAAAAGAATTTCCCAAATGCAGGCGGCAAACTTGAAATCTCGAAAAGTAAATCAAGTTTAAGACCTGAGAAAACCTGACAAAGTTGACACTATAAAAAAGGGAAAACAAAAAATAACAAAGAAAGAACAACGATGCTAAGATTTGCTAAGGATTTGAACTTAACAAAACATAACATTTGAGTCTTAAAAAAGACCCTTTGTGAAACAGGTTTGCGGTATTTTGTCCGTATTTGATTCTTATGCCGCAAAGCTGCGGTATAATAACTTGTTAGGCTTCTACTGGAAATGACGAGTAAAGAGTAATTTATGATTCGCGTTTTGGGAATTTTGTTAGCAGTTATTTTCGCAGTCATAAGCCTGTTTCATTTATATTGGGCGACGGGCGGAGCATTCGGAATCAGTGTCGTCGTGCCGACACGCGCTAATAAGCGAACTTTTGAGCCGTCCACTGGTGCCACTTGGTTGCTTTCGCGTTTTTAATGGCGATAGCCGTAATTCTCGGTCAGCTCGGATTTTTAGGCGAGCTTATCCTTTTAACCTATATTTAACCTATAATACATTTAACCATGGAAGTGTTATCAGACTCACAAGAAGATATAAGAGATGGTTTGGTAAAAAAGGTAAAATTTGATTACAAATTTAGACTAATAAAGAAAAAATTATGAGCATCGCAATCACAGTTGAACTGCCGGAATCCGTTGCCGAGAAGTTCGGCAACGATAAAAAGGATTTATCACGCACCGCTCTAGAAGCAATCGCACTTGAAGACTACCGCTCAGACCGCTTAACCGGATTTCAGGTAAGGGAGATGCTGGGTTTGGAAACCAGGCTTGAGTCAGATGCCTTTCTGAGAGCATGTTAGAAATTTTGTGTAAACGAGCTATTGTTGAAACTGCTGTTTGGTAGCCGGTTTTCAAAAAGTATGGCGAATTGATTCATCGCGCCGCTCCAGTTCTGAATCGGCATTGTCCATTTTTTAGAAATGTTTTTCAAGGCTAAATACAGAATCTTGAACACCGCTTCGTCCGACGGGAACATCGCTCGGTTTTTGATGATTTTTCTCAAGGTCATATTCAGCGATTCAATGGTATTTGTCGTGTAAATCGCCCGTCTGATTTCAGGCGCGAACGAGAACATCGGAATGATTCGCGCCCAATTTGCCTGCCAGCTTCTGACAACCATCGGGTAAGCGGTGCTCCACTTTTCAGCGAACTTGCCGAGCTGGTAATCAGCTTCGTCTAATGTCGGAGCTTGATAAATCGACTTCAAATCTGTTGCTATTTCCTTGCGGTCTTTGTGCGAAACGTAGAAAAGCGAATGACGAACCAGATGTACGATACAAAGCTGAATCTGCGTGTTCGGGTAAATCGCTTCGATGGCTTCCGGGAAACCTTTTAAGCCATCGACACAGGCAATAAAGATGTCTTGAACTCCGCGATTCTTGAGTTCCGTTATGACTTGCATCCAGAACTTTGAGCCTTCCGTGTCAGCCGCCCAAATGCCAAGAACTTCTTTAAGTCCGTTCATCCCGACGCCGAACGCCAGATAAATCGCTTTGTTCCGCACGCTGCCTTGACTCTTGACTTTGACCTGAAGAGCATCAAGGTAAAGAATCGGATAAACGGCGTCGAGCGGTCGAAACTGCCAGGCACGAACTTCATCGAGGACGGCATCGGTGACATTGGAAATCAAACTGGGCGACACATCGACTCCGTAAATCTCTTCGAGATGTCCTTGAATCTCACGGGTCGTCATTCCTCTGGCATACAGAGAAATAATCTTCTCGTCTAAGCCATCGAATCTGGTTTGATTCTTCTTGACCAGCTGCGGCTCAAAATCTGAGTTTCGGTCGCGCGGCACTTCAATTTCAACTTGTCCGCGTTTGCCCTTCAAAACTTTCGGCGTCGAACCGTTTCTCGAATTGCCCGAATTGTTGCCAGCCGTCGAATGCTTTTCATAGCCGAGATGATGAGTCATCTCGCCGTTCAAAGCTCGCTCGACAAGTGCCTTTGTTAATTGTTGAAGAAGCCCGTTTTCGCTTAATAAATCTTCTGGCTTCTCGTAATCTTTTAGTATCTGGTCTAAAACTTCAGGTGTAATCGGCATAATCTTCCTCCATTAAAAATAAATGTTGATTAATGTCATTTACACAAAATTATTTACAGGCTCATTTCTTTGGCATTTGGTTAATCGGGTCAAACGGTTGGGCGCCTTTATCAATAAGAACATTTTCTCCTGCGGTCATTAACCATTTTCCGTCCTGTTTTACAAATACAAGGGTAGCCATGCCATCAACATTAGGTTCGATTTTTTTTCCGTCAGGTAAGCGAATTTCGTTCGGGTCAGAAGTATGCAATACAACGTGGACTATCGCTACATCCTTTGTTACAAATCGGATGGCAACAGACTTTTTCTCCATTACTGAAGTCTTAAAGATCGTATTATGTACGATCTGGTGAGCATATTGTGATTCCTTACGTCCTTTCCACCACATCCCTACTACATTCACCCTGTCCAGCCCCCATTTGTTATCCCAGTTGAATGGTGAGAGATTTGTTACTTTCCGTCTGTGATTTGAACTCTAGCGGAGTCAAATATCCCAGACTTGAATGCGGTCGCTCCTGGTTGTAAAAGCATCGCCATTGCTCAATAACTATCTGCGCTTCTTTAACCGATGAGAACCATTCGCGGCTTAAGCATTCATCGCGCAGTTTGCCATTGAAACTTTCACATTTGCCATTTTGCCACGGTTTGCCCGGCTCAATAAACAAAGGCTTAATATCGTTTTCCGCCAACCAGTCATTAACTGCTGTGCCGATAAATTCACTTCCGTTATCCGAACGAATCTGTTTTGGTTTGCCTTTCTCAGAACAAACTCTTCGGAGAATTTGCCGGACTCGTTCGCTTTTAATTGACACGCCGACCTCTACCGCTAAACATTCTCTGGTGTATTCATCAATCAAAGTGAGCATCTTCAGGCTTTTTCCCGAAAGACTCTGGTCAAATACAAAGTCATAAGTCCAGACCTGATTCATCTTTTCAGCTTTCGGCATAACTCCGGCAACGGATTTGACTCGCCGCTTACGTGGTCTTCTCTTGGGCAAACTCAAGCGCTGCTGTTTCCACAATCGGTAAACACGTTTCAGATTGACCCTCTCGCCCGCCCGCCTGAGCAGAGCGGCAATCCGCCGATACCCAAAACACGGATGCTCGACCGCAAGGCGGCGAACTTGTTTGATTAAATTTTTATCCGCGCTCCGCTTGCGCCGATACCGGCAACTTCGCCGATTTAATGAAACCAGCGAGCAGCCGCGCCGCTCGCTCACTTTGCGCGTTTTGATAAACTCGACTATTTCGCGCCTTTGACAGACGCTTACCACTTTTTTGCGATGACTTCCTTCATCACATCAATTTCCAAATCACGTTCGGCAAGCAGTCGTTTCAATCGCGCGTTTTCCTGCTGAAGTTGCCGGTATTCTTTGACCTCCGAGGCTTCCATTGTTCCGAATCGGCTGCGCCATTTGTAAAATGTCCCTTCGCTGACATTCTTCTCTCGGCAGTATTCTTTAATAGTTTTCCCACTGCCCTCAAAGCCTCTTAAAATTCCGACAATCTGCTCGTCCGTAAATGTCTTTTTCATCGCAAAAATCTCCTATTTTAATTTTAGTTGATTCTCGCCATTCACTTGGAGTAATTTTATGGGTGCAGGTCAACCCAATCGGTATCTTCGGTAGTATAGTTTTTCAAATCATCGTAATTATGATGATTCCAGCTATACACCATCGCATCGATCTGCTTATCGATAGCGGCTTTATCCTTAGTGCGATTTTGTGCAAAGACAATCCCGCAACACATTAACAAGAAAACAGTTCCGGCAATTAATTTTTTCATAGGGAAAAGCATAATACGAAAGCGGCATCTGTGCAAAAAGGGTCGTTTTTGAATTGTTAAAGATTTTCACTTTACCAGCAAAAGACCAAATCTAGCGGACTACGAAACTGTGGGGATACTCGCCGTAAGTGTTGGACTTGATACCATTGCGAATGGTGCTTCCGTAAGTTAAGCGACCGGGGCGGAACTCAATGGTTACTACACCTCCCTGCGCGAGACTGATTATTCCGGCGTGGACGGCAGCCGTACAAATTGAGGAATCCTGCGTGTAGACATCACTTCCCCAAACAATATGTTCAGTGCCTTTTTCGGGACATCGAAACGTATAAATTTGACCGGCTTCGCCCTTGAAGCCGGATGCTGATGTGTCCCAGCCAATCGGAGTAATGTCTTCCGTATCTTCACTGTTTGTAGGCGGTTTCGATTCTTCAACCTTCGGCGAAGACTCTTCAACCGGAGAACTTTTCGCCGATGTGGTCGTCGGTGTAGCTTTTAATGTGGGCGGCAATGTCGGCGATGGTGGAACATTCACGCCGATTTGCCGTTTCCCTCGAACGCTCTCGCCCTGCCCGCTGAAGTTATAAAACAAAAGCCCGATTATAAGACTGCTTCCCACTAAAATAATCAAACCGACAAGTCCAAGCCACAGTAGAAACTTGCTTTTTTTGCGCGGGGGTGGTTGCCGCATCACTACTGTTTCTTCTTCTTTCTCGATTGTCAGAGGTGTTCCGTCCATTAAACAAAAAGCTAATGAGTCATCATAAGTGCGATTACACGCCGGACATTGTTTCATCTGAAGACCTCCAAAAAAAATCAACCTGATGTATTTGCTACGTAATTGTTTGCATCTTTTGATTATTTGTCAAGGAAAATATCTTCAAAATTTATCTTATAAACGGCTATTGTATAAATGAAATTTACCATCACGGCACCTTAATTTGCAGACTTTTTAAACATCCTTCTGTCTGCTTCAAATGTAAATTTGGCGAACTGAGTCAAACGTGATAAAGTGCCTGCTAAACCGAGCCTGCAATCATATTC
>MWWH01000545.1_pt1 | contig 10866 bp, 16 predicted proteins | sample 1047231 | NCBI WGS metagenome assembly MWWH01 (sample SAMN06349967, study PRJNA376086) | soil metagenome | isolation source: MG3-2 sample Antarctic (ecotone) soil | place: Antarctica | collected 2015-01-13 | reverse complement strand
ATCAGGTTTAAGTTTTTCTGTTGTTATATGTGTGTTATATGAGGTGTTATATGTCTGTAATCTTTGTTGTGTATAACTTTCAGCTTCGCATATAACAACTGGCAGACAGGGTGTAGGGGGGGGGGGAGGGTAGAGAGTAGAAAGTAAACCGTTGATTATCCGGTGCTGGTCTAGCACTAATTAATTTTTTGTTAACCATCCTGTTAAGAGTGGTATATATGCTTCCTCCTGAAGCTCCATCTATCAGTTCAATAATTTCCTTGCCGCTTAGACCCGACCTATGGGCATTTAGTTCAAGCACTTTTAGGATTTGGTTTTTTACTGTGTCACGGTCAGCTTTTGAACTTTCATCATCATCAATCCCCCCTTGGTTGACCCAGCTATTATCTTCGGGGTTAAACTCAATTCGTAACTGTTGCCCTTCAGCATCACGGGAGAAGACTGATAAGATACGCTTTGGGTCTTTAGGATCGATGATGTGCTTCTTTTTGTTGTTGGGGTCTGGCTTAGGAATGTGGTCTAGTTGCCAAGTCCCCCAAGCAGCACCGGAAATCGCACTAGAACCACGAATTCTATCAACACCCATCGCTTCTTGATTCTTGCTGGTGTGGTGAATTAGGATGCCAGACGCTTGGTATTTAGTGAGCAATTCTTTAATGGTGTAGATATTATCGGCAAACTCTGCCGAATTCTCACTAATCTGTTGACTGTGAGTGATGCGTTTTAAACTGTCGATAACAACCAAAGTTGGTCTAAAGACTTCCAGTCGCTCCTCTAAAGCTTTTATTTGACGAACATCAAACTGAGTCATTACTTGAACATTACTAGCATCGCTCCGACGGAAACCGCGCTTCATCAATTTCCCCTTAGTAGAGTGGGCAGACTCATCTACAGACACAATTAATACTCGACCTTGGGTCACAGCTTCCTTTAAAAAGGTACTTTCCCCTGTAGCTACGGCAAAGGCACAATCAATGGCAAGCAAAGTCTTACCACTTTTGGGTGAACCTGCGAGGATGATTGTTTCACATGCGGGCAGAAATTCTGGGATTACCCATATTTGCCCCTGGCTCTCTTGATCGAAGAAGCTATCCAAGTCAAACCACTGCGGTTTTGGCGTTGTAGTTCGCTGTTCAATCAACTGCAACGCTCGTTCGAGGGTGCTAGTTGACATTTGATATTTAGGCGCAAGTATTGCTTGCTGACGAATGCGCTCGACTTCATCGTCAATTGCTAACAGGTTAAGTAAGTCAAGCCGGAAGCGATCGCCGTCCAATTCCCTCTTAAGAGGCTTAATAATTTTTCGCTCCCAATCGTAGCTAGACATAGTGCTTATTTGGCGTACCTTCTCTAGCTCAATATTTTCTGTTAGTTCGGTATGCTTGGCTTTTAAGACCTGCCTAGCTTGGTCAACGGCGGCTTCTAAAGTCAAAGTTTTAGCCCGTAGCGCTACGACATTGCCGCTATTTGTGATAGGAGGTTGACCGAGATCGCGTCCTGTTTGGTTGGGTTTAATATGATTATTCCAGTACCAGGCTCTAACGCAGGTTTCAACACCTTCCGGTTTACAACTAGGCGACGGGTTGTCGCTTTGGGCAGATTTCCAGATACTCTGCCATTCGCTCTCGCCCCAGCCGTTACCTGGGGGGCAACGACGGCAGTAGTCTAGAAATAACTGCCATGGGTCGCCGTCTCCTGGTTGACCAATGCTTTGTAAGTAACTTGCAGTGCCAATTAAATCGCGCGCTAGAGCCGCCCCTGAGCAGTTGCGCGAACCATTCGCCTGACCCGATTGGAGTAAATTACGGGATTCTTTACTTAAACAAACTTCAATGGGTACAGCTTCCGGTACGGGTAAACTAATATCCTCGTAACGCCTGTAGTCCCGCAACGCGCGCTTAGAGTCAGGGGACGTGACAGGTAAACTAGGCTTTTGTTCTACCTCTGGTTTAGCTAAAGCTGTAAGCCGTTCTTTTAATTCTTGATAAGAATATTTCTGCCCAGATTTTTGCACTATCTCCGTTCTTTTTGGTTCGCGCTCTGGCTTGACGTGCCAACCTCCAGCTAGGCGAAATACACGGGATGGGTTTTTATTGGCTGGGTCTGCTCCCATGACCGAAATTAATAACTTCTGTAGTTCCTTCCACTGTTCTACAGTTATTGGGCTACTAAGCACCCAGTAAGGCTGTGCTGATTTATCGCCACTATATATAGTGAACGTTGGTTCTAAAAACCCCACTGTCTCCCAGTGCAGTAATTGTTCTTCTACTGGGCGATCGTCCCACTCGCAAAAGATAGCAACGCCCTTCGTAATGTCTTTATCTTCATGACCGCCGCCAGCGCCATTAACAACGACATACACGCCGCGCCCATCAGTCTGATGATGCTCTATTTGCGCCCGGTCAAGGCGATCACATTTGCGCCCTTTATCGTTATTTTTTCGCGGATCGTTGGAGTGGTAGAAAAAGCGCAGATAGACATTATCATCGCTTTCATAACCTAAATATTCCAAGTGTTGCCGAGCTTGAAGTTGGTCAAATTTAAGAGGTTGTGGGCTGTGAGTAGTTACGTACATTAGCTTTCACCTCCCAAACCTGCTAAATGCGCGATCGCATATAAATGTAACTCGCAGATGCCTAGGTCTTTTGCATGGAGGGTGATTGCTAACTTTCTAACTGATGGCTCAAAATCTTGTATTGATCGCAGTTCCTCAATCACAGAGTTTAGACAGTAAATTTCTGTAATTGAGGTAGGATTGAAATGAAAAACTTTCATCTGGCTTATCCCTACTGGGTGCTTGTTTATGGGAAACCGTTTTCCTGTAATTAAGTATTCCCACCGCCTGAATTATCAATTTCAGTGGGTGACTTTCGCTTCGTTTTGTTTGTTTGTAGGGGCTAGAATGCTGCTTGTGCCGCCAAGCTTTGGGCAGCGCTCCAACGTCCTAGAAATCAACTATTGATTTTTGATAACCATAAAACGTTAAATACAAAACCCCAAAAGATTATTCTGCTAGGGTTTTGTATTTTTTATGTATTCCCGAATGGCATTCCTTGCTAAAGCAGTTTTGCTTGTTTTTTGGCTCTTGGCTTCTGCCGAAATCTTGTTGTAGGTTTCTACGTCAAGTCGAGGTTGAACATATTCGATCAAGGCATGAGTATCGTCTAATCTCTGGGCTATCATTATTTAATTCAATGTAACTAGGGTGTACTGCTTCATGCCCTCACAGAATCTCTGAAGGTATATGATTTCAGCATTCCTTGTAGGGTTATCAAACCAGTTGGCAATGTCTCCGAGGTATACAGCCTCAACAACTTCATCCTGCTCTAGGCGCTGGGCTTGATTTCTATCCGCACAATATGTCATTATTCGTTTACCTGATGATTTGGGTGTGGGCGATCGCTTCCCTGCAAAAGTTAGTGATCGCTTTTAAATTAGTGAGCCTCTTTGTTGCGTTTCAGGTGTGGGCTGCTCTTTTCCTTTGCCTTTACTAACATTATACGGGGTCAACCTGGAGAAATCAATATTATACTGATTATTACTGAGTCAAGCTGGGTTTGAGTACTATAGATATAGTAGGGGCTTTGGGGAATAGTTCATCTATTCACTGGATTAACTAAGTTAAAATGTTTAGAACGATGCTCGACAAAGAAGAAAGAGATTCTATTGGTAGATTCTTAGCAGCAGGAAATGAACCCATAGTTCACAGAGTCAGTTTTAAGCTTCCAGCAAGTCTTAGAGCAGAACTTGATAAAGCTGCGGGTTCTAAGCTTAGTGCATGGCTAAGAGAAGCTGTAGCAGAAAAATTAGAGCGCGAACAGCAGCAGGATTTGTCGGCTTAAATGTCAGAGCCAACCGTTGCCCAAATGCAGAGCTTATACCGACAATGCCATTGGCAAATGTAGTAGTGTTCCAGCCTATTCACGTTGTTCGGTTAGATGAGCGAACGGGAAACCTATTTATATTGGCAGAGCATGAGGAGTCTATTGAAGTACAAATCAAAGCCGATGGAAAGTTAATATGAGCCAAATCGATTACGCATTTATGACGCTAGATGAAGCGAAACGGTACTTCTTAGAAAATCGTCAAAACCAAGAAGCGTTTTATGCCTACATGGACAAGCTAGAACAATCAGGACGCGCGATCGTAATTGACCCAACTGACCCAGAATCGGAAGCTAAAGCAATCTCCGCCATTCAACAAAAACTCGACCTTCACCCCCAAGGCTAAATAAACATAGTTTGGTATCGACAAAGCGCCATGCTAACCAACCTCACCAATCTAACTCTCGAACAATTCTGGACTTTGCCAGAAGGAGAGACTGCCTACGAATTAATAGACGGACAAGCCATACCCAAAGTGTCACCTAAATATTTTCATTCCTCGCTGCAAAGAGCATTGCTGCGACTGTTTGACGCTTGGTGTCCTGGCAATGGACGAATTAGACCAGAGTGGTCAGTCATTCTAAAACGCAATGGTTCGCCTTGGGTTCCTACTCCCGATTTAACTTACATTTCCTATGCTCGTTTACCCAGAAGCTGGAGACGCAATGAAGCTTGTCCTATACCCTGTGATTTAGCGATTGAGATTATTTCCCCAGACCAAACATTTAAGCAATTAGCAGACAAAGCCCTTGACTACATCAAGGCTGGGGTATTGAGGGTGTGGGTTATAAATCCTGAAACTTTTAGTATCACAGTTTTCTCCCCAGATAAGGTACGCTCCTCATTTTCTGAAGATACAAAAATTGTGGATACACTGCTGCCGGGTCTAGAACTAACACCAAAAGTTATTTTTGAGGAAGCAGAACTACTTTGACGCAATTAAGATGCGATCGCGCTTCATCGCCCCAGTTTTATCCAATCCCGCCCTGCTCTCTCAGCAGCTTCAGCCGAATAGTAAAGCTTCCGTTCTCAAAAAACAACCCCACCAGAACTAATGACCCGAAACTGCCAGCATTGGGATTCAGTGTAAAACACTATTAAAGTAACGCCAAAGATGCCAATAACAGCGCGAATAATGGTTTGAGTCATGGTGCGAAGTCTCTTGCCCTCACCTGTCCAGAAACACCTCTAGTTATGAAACGGGCATTGCATCAGAACTAACTGCGGTAATTTCTGGATTAGATTCTTTAGCCTTCTTCTCAAAAACCTTAATGCCAGCGTCAACTACTTCAAAGCCATTGGCTGTACGTTGCCCTAGCTTGCCACTCACAGACCCACCCCAATCACTAAAAGCTGTGGCATCAGCTTCAGCCTTACGCCAGCTTTTAGCATTAATTAAAGTAGTGAAGACAACTCCATTTTGGTCGGTTAGTAAAAGTTCGACTTTCTTGTTAGGTGCTGGCGTAGCTTCGGGGAGTTCGTTGAATTTGAGCGTGATTTCTGATTTTACTTCTGTCATTTTGTCCTTCAGTGAAGATGAGAGTTTAAAATTTAGGACTTGTTGGTGAGATCGCCTTATCGTCGATTTGGCTTATTAGTTACTAACTCCCAATTACTTGGCGATCTTGATTGTTTGTGGCAACGCCACTTTTGCTATAAAACTCTTATTTTCTAACTTATTTAGCTAGAGCGGTCTAAGTAGTTTAAATGATTGCTCTCTGCTTCACTTATTATGCCTAAACTTGCTTGAAAACTTAACCTCATTAAAAGTTTTATACATTTTCAAAGTTTCGCCAATTCAAAAATACAAAACTTTAAATCTCTGCCAATTTGAAAATAGACAAAGGCGAAAATATGACTTACACTGCTGGTAGTGGTTGAGGAAAAACCATGCTAGTTACCTGTGCTTCAGCTAAGGGCGGCGTTGGAAAAACGACCTGCGCGGTACATATCGCAGCCCTATTAGCCCAAAACGATCGCACCCTTCTCATTGATGGCGACCCTAATCACTCTGCTTTGAAGTGGGCAAAGCGGGGCGAATTGCCGTTTCAAGTGGTAGACCTGATGGCAGCTTCCCGGCATACGCGCAACTTTGAACATATTGTTTTTGACACCCCAGCCCGACCCAAGCAAGACGACCTAGAAGCCCTAGTCGATGGCTGCGATCTGCTAATTATCCCTACAACCCCAAACATTCTTAGCATCGACGCAACGCTAGAAACCGTTGATATGCTCAACGCGCTCAAGTGCGATCGCTACCGAATTTTGCTGACAATCATTCCCCCTGCCCCACGCAAAACTGGAGAGCAGGCGCGAGAAGCCCTGGCAGACCTTCCCCTATTTGAACGCTCGATTAGGCAGTACGCCGCTTATGAAAAAGCAGCCCTAGAAGGAGTTATTGTCCACCAAGTAAAGGATCGAAACGCCCGAATAGCCTGGAGAGATTTTGAAGCCTTGGGTAAGGAGTTATTGCCATGAGTAAAGACAATCCGTTTCGCAAGGCGATCGCCAGCCGTCAGCCGACAGAAGCCAGTGAGCCTGAATCCGTTTTGGATATTGAATCTGCTCCTCTTCCAGTCACTCAACCCCCTCCAGTGCAAGCCTCCATTTCACTTGAACCTAAGAAGCGCGGCAGACCCGCTACAGGAAAACGATCGGATGATGCGTGGATTGGTAGAACCTTCTATATTCAGCGCGAAACTGACATCGATACAGAAGGCGAGTTGCTTAATCTAAGGCGGCAGGGAGTTGAACTGGATAAATCTGAACTGGTAGACAAACTGCTTTCTGCCTGGGTGCAATGGCGTAATGGTGAAAATTTAGACAAACTACTTTCCGAAATTTCGCCAATTCAAAAATCTAAAAACTTATAAAACTGAAATTCTATCAAGGTTATGGTAGGCAAAATGAAAAATAGAGGCGCGGATATATTTGCTACCTGGAGCAAGGCAAAAGACCCGGAGGGGCTGACTTGGGAGTTTAGAGGCGATAAATATTACCCAGTGCAAGCTTAAAAACTGAGTGTGCGATCGCTATGCCACTTCAAGTGGGAACTATAGGCGCAGTAGTTCACAAATCGCCCAACAGGTTTAAAAAAATGATTCCAACTATCGGCATCATGATTGGCTTCTATATCATCACTAAAATGATTGAGATTGACTTAAGTAAAGGAAATCCACAGGCTCTTAGAACTTTTGCCAAGATTACAGGCGTTATCACTCTTCTATGTATGCTTGGCTTATTGTCAAGCTCTGGTGGAGCTTGAAAGAGGGCATTTAGTAAAAAAGCTGTTGATTATGCCTTGAACCTATCCCACTAAGGTCAAAAATGTGATAATCTAATTCTCAGAAAGATTTAAGCTACCGGAATATGGCGGGAAGATTTGAGGGATTGAGCGATCTAGAATGGAAGCTGTTTGAGGATGTAATGACAAAGGTTGGAGAAAAGCGGGAACGAGGAATGCCTCATGCTCCTTTCCGTTATGTCTTGAACACCTTAATGTATGTATTGATAACAGGATGCCGTTGGTGTGATGTGCCGAAGGGAGAAATCTGGGCATCAAAAAGTTCAGCCCACAGGTGGCTCTTACGTTGGCAAGGAGATGGAACGTTGGAACGATTACAAGCACGGATATTAGGCATCGCCTCCGAAAAAGGATTAATTAACTGGAGTCATGGAGCCGTAGACGGCTCTTTTTCCCCCTGGAAAAGGAGGGGGTGAAGAAGTCGCTTATGGTTATAAAGGTAAGGGGATTTTGATTCATACCTTGACAGAAGGAAATGGTATGCCCCTGGCTAATTGCACTACCGCCGCCAATGGTAGTGAACGAGAACAGGTGATGCCGCTTTTAGAAAGTGTCCTAGTCAAAAATAATCGACCTGGTAGACCGCGTAAACGAGTCAAAGTACTGGCGGCGGATAAAGGTTACGATTCCAAGGATTTGCGAGCAGCTTTACGGAAACGTGGCATTAGACCACAGTTACCAAAAAGAACACGGAAGACAAAGAAAAATCGGGGTAGACCAATTAAAATATCAGTCCCACGTTTTCAACAAGAACGCTGCTTTGCATGGTTTCAACGCAAATACCGTCGGCTTGTTGTTCGATGGGAGAGAATCTCTGCCTATTTCAATGCTTTTGTTTCTCTTGCAACAATTCATATTTGGATTAACAGAATTTTGTTAGTGGGATAGGTTCTTAGTCAACCAATCGACCCAGCCCGGCTCTAGGTTAATTACTCGCAGTAAGGGGTAGTGTTACGGAAAGTGTCACTAGGAGCAAAGTAATGAATAAAGTACCGAATTTTATTGAGGAGTTAGAACTTTATCCACTTTGATTCTGGTTTAGTGAGTAAAAAGGGGTAAACAGCACATAATTTTCGCGCCTATTGTTCCGACTCCAACTCTTACCAGAACTTTTTAGTAATGGTAAGACTTCGCTATTCCAAGTCATTATAAAAGCTGAAACGCCTGTTTCGTAGTATTCACAGGCTACTTTGCCCCTGACGACAGCTTCCGTAACACTACCCCCATAAGGCAAAAGACCCCAATGGACTAACTTGGGAGCTTAGAGGGGATAGATATTATCCACTACCGCATAAGTTGCCCTTAAAATCCTCTGATTCCTACCTAAACTAGTAAACAATGCCCACTCTTAAAGTCCCTACTATTAATGACGAGCCAAATGACTTTGACAATCTGTTTCAAATCTGGAATCAGGTCATTGATGACTATTCAAACGTAACTTTTGACTTTTCTGAATGTTTGTTTCTGCGACAAAACGCTGTAGCTTTCCTAGGTGGTTTGGCTTGTTTAATTGAATCCCGCCATGGTAACGTTACGTTTGACTGGGATACTCTTCAACATAATATTCACACAAACCTTAGACAAAACGGCTTCATGTATGCCTTTAATAATGCTGAAAAACCTTGGCAAGGTCACTCTATTCCCTACCGACAAGATCAAGAGCAAGACTTAGGCGACATCGTAAACTATCTTACTAATGACTGGCTTGGTCGGGATTGGATGGCAGTTAGTCCCCTTTTAAAGAATAGTATTGTGACGAGAGTAGGGGAGATTTACGTTAACGCCTTTGAACATGGACGATCAGATATTGGGGTATTTAGCTGCGGACAATACTACCCAAATCTAAAGAGACTCAAACTGACAACGATTGATTTTGGGGGAGGCATTCCCTCGAATGTCCGCCTTTTTCGTGGAAATGCTCAGTTAACGGCATCAGAGGCAGTAAAATGGGCATTGCAAAAGGGAAACACCACTACAAACAAAAATATCGCTAGAGGGTTGGGGCTTGATTTGTTGTCAAAATTTGTGACAATGAATAAAGGAAGTCTCGAAATTTTCAGTCATTATGGCTATGCCCTAATTGACCAAACAGGAGAAACTTATCAAGAGCGCCAAACGTTTTTTGAAGGGACATTGGTAAACATTACGCTCCAGTGTGATGAGCGCTGTTACCAATGCTTGCCTGAAACCGACGATGAACCACTATTCTAAAGGAAGTCAATTGCAATGCAATACCAGATCCAAACAATCATCGGTGAAAACTGCATGACCCCCGATGACGGTCAAAAGGTGTATGACCTGATTCATCCAGAATTAGTGGCAGACGTTCCTGTCGAACTGGACTTTACGGGCGTAAATATTTGTATTTCACCGTTTTTCAACTTTGCTATCGGACAACTGCTCAGAGACATTAAACCGGAAACCCTCAACAATCTTCTCAAAACATCTAACCTAAATCCGGTTGGGCGGCAGGTGCTTAAGCTAGTAATTGAGAATGCAAAACAGTATTATTCAGATGACAACTTCCGGCAAACGGTAGATCGGGTACTCACTGAACAAACAGTTTTCGCTTAATGCCAGTCAACGTTCAGGCAGAAGTAATTGATATCAGTTTTGATACCCCTAAAACAAATGATACTTTTTTAGTTGACAGCAACGTTTGGTATTGGCTGACCTATTCTAAAGCCTCATTGTCAGCCAGGACTTACCAACTTAGAGATTACCCTTCATATATAAGTAAATCTCTTTTTGCTAAATCGGTGCTGTCTTATTCTGGACTTTCTTTAGCAGAACTAGCCCATTTAATAGAAAAAGCTGAATGCAGTTTTTTCAATTCCTCTCTTTACCTTAAACAATTTCGTCGTGATTATCCAGCCAAACGAGCTAATGTTTTTGCTGAAGTCCAATCCGTTTGGAGTCAGATAAAGGCGATTGCTGTACCCATTAACCTCACCATAGATGAGTCTACAACCGATGCCGCTTTGACTAGATTTCAAAATCAACTGTTAGACGGCTACGATTTGTTTATCTTAGAAACAATGAAAAAAGAAGGGATAGAAAATGTGATTACCGATGATGCAGATTACATAACTGTCCCTAAGATTCGAGTTTTTACGTCCAACCGGGATGCTATTAGAACAGCACGTAGTCAAGGCAAACTTTTGGTGAGACAGTAAGGCAGCAATTTTTTTCGCTCACTGCTTTGTTAGTGTAAGCAGAATCTTTCCCTAAAGCTTTAATAAACGGTGATAATAAACCATTAGTGAAGATTGAAATTTCATTGTGATCGCAAGAATTTTTTCTTAGCATACATTTTGGTTGCAATGCTACTCGCAGTCGTTGAGTAAGATTACGCTCTACTACCTTACAAATCGACCAGACTCGCTAAATTCCCCTCTAAACTAGCTACTCGCTCTTGTAAATCAGAGATCGCACCTTTTACGGCTGTGGGGTCAGTTTTACCTAAATACTGAGCGATCGCATCCCTGACTATCTCAGCTTCTTTACGTCCAGCCGCTAGTGCGATCGCACTAATTTGTTGCTGCCAGTCTTGGGGAACTCGCGCCCCGACCATCGGTGACTCTGCCATCTCTGCCTACTTTGCTATCAGTGTTGATTTAAGGGTAGCTAATTATAGCTGTAGTCGGTGATAGCAGCGATATCATAAGCAGAAACTAT
>MWWH01000544.1_pt1 | contig 10872 bp, 12 predicted proteins | sample 1047231 | NCBI WGS metagenome assembly MWWH01 (sample SAMN06349967, study PRJNA376086) | soil metagenome | isolation source: MG3-2 sample Antarctic (ecotone) soil | place: Antarctica | collected 2015-01-13 | reverse complement strand
CTGATTATCAAAGCAGAGAAAATCTGTTCTATCAAATCAGACTTGCTTTGACGGCGGTTGGAAACAGCCTATTCATTCGATTTTCAAATTTTAGACATACTTTAGCTTAAATATGTCGGACTACTTATCTATGCTAAACTATAGGTACAAGATTAATTGGTGATGAACTAAAAGTAATGCTGTTTGAAATTTCTTGATAAATTGCCACTAGCTTTAGCTAGTGGACAGAAATTGCTTGAACAAGGCTTTAGCCGAATTTAAGAAAAAAAATCAATCATCCTTTTTGCTTTAGCTCAAATTAGGCTAAAGCCAAGCGGAAAATTTATCAGAATTTATTTGGCTAAAGCCGCTTGATTTTTATCAACGCTTTCCACTAGCTAAAGCTAGTGGCAATTTATAAAGCATTACTTTTAGTTCACTACCGGAATTTTAACTGTAATCTTCGTTCCTTGACCGATTTTTGAATCAATCGAAAACTCGCCGTTTAATAGCTGCGTTCGTTCCTTTAACCCGACCAGACCGAAACCGCTTTTTGATTTTGCAGCCTCAAAATCAAAACCCGCGCCGTCGTCTTCGATAGTGATTAAAAGTGTGTTTGCAGCCGCTTTTATCACCACACGCGCCACCGAAGCGTTTGAATGTTTGATCACGTTATTAAGCGATTCCTGCACGATTCGATAAACGCTGATTTCCTGGACATCCGAGAATATATGATCAATCGAATCTATCTCGCTTTCAATTTCGATAACGCCCGAAACCTTTTTGAGCATCGCGTTGATGCTGCGCGTCAAACCCAAGCGGTCGAGCAGCTGCGGGCGCAGATTGTTGGTAATTTCGCGCACTTCTTCAATTGCCTGCGTTGCCGATTCGGAAATACTGTCGAACTCTTTCATCACGCGCTCTTTGTCGTCGCCTTTTCTCATGCCGAGCAGCGCGCGATTTTTTATGACGACCAGATTTTGCCCGAAACCGTCGTGTAATTCCGCCGCGAGGCGTTTGCGTTCCTGTTCCTGCGAGTCAATCAGGCGGCGCGAAAAAGCGAGTTCGGCGGCGTGTTTTAAATTGATTTGCGCGACGCGACGCCGGAAAAGCAAATAAGCGACCGCGCAGATTCCTAAAACGCTCAGCACCGCAAACCACCAGGTGCGGTAAAACGGCGGCACAACGACGATCTTGAGCGTCGCGCCCTGTTCGTTCCAAACGCCGTCGCTGTTGGCGGCAATCACGCGAAACGTATATTCGCCCGGCGGAACGTGCGAAAAATAAGCTAAACGGCGCCGCGTTCCCGCGTCAATCCAATCGTCGTCTAATCCTTCGAGCTTGTATTTGAATCGGAGATTTTCCGAGTTGATGAACGACAGCGCGGTGTAACCTATCTCAAAATTTTGCTGATGCGGTTGGATTACAATGTCAGAACCGTCTGCGGTAGCGGACGGTTGAACATCGGTCAGCGACTCGTTTAAATTTAAGGCGCGACTTTCCCGGCTTAAACCGCCCGCTACCGCAGGCGGTTCTGACAATTCATTGTCAATTTTGACGCTTTCGATGACGACCGGCGGCGGCTGTGAATTGATTTTAATTTCCCGCGGGTCAATCACCGCCACGCCGTCTTGGGTCGGAAACCAAAGCCGTCCGTCGCGCGCCCTGATTCCGACGGGCGAGCGTCCGCCGTTGCATTCGGCATTGAGCATTCCGTCGGATTTGCCGTAGGAGATTGCGTTGACCCGCGTGATTTTGCCGTCGGCGAAGTCGTTCAATTCATCACGACTTAAGCGGTAAATTCCGCGATTCGACGAAATCCAAAAATGGCGGTTGTCGTCCTCTAAAATCTGAAACGCGCCGTCGTTCGGCAAACCCGTTTTCATATTGTAGCGGGTAAATTTTCCGTCCTTGAATCTGCCAAGACCGCCGTCGTAACTGCCGATCCAGAGCGTTCCGTCAGCATCTTCGTAAAGCGCGCGCACCGTGCGGCTCGGCAAGCCGTCCGCTTCCCGCCAGCTTGTAAATTTGCCGTCTTTGTAATGCGTCAAGCCGTCGTAAGTTCCAATCCACAGTCCGCCCGCTCGCGCCTCGATAATGACTTTCACATCATTTCCGGCAAGCCCGTCGGCGGTGGTGAAACTCGTCAGAACGCCGTCCTTGAAACGCCCTAACCCGTTATAGTTGCTGCCTATCCAGAGCGCGTTTTCACGGTCGGCGTGAATCGCATAATTGTAACCGTCACCGGAAAATTTTCCGCGCTCGAACGGCACGAACTGATTGTTTTCCTGAACGTATAACGCGCCGCCACTGCTGATGAGAATGCGCCCCGCGGCGTCTTCGCCGATGGCGTTAACGAGAAAATCTTGGGTGGATTTGATTAAAGCAAAAGTCCCGTTTTCATATTTGAAAAGTCCGCCCGTCGCTCCAATCCAAATCGTCCCGGCGCGGTCTTCGTAAATCGGATAGATGTTTTTCACCGTGATTCCATCCGCCTCGGAATAAGCGGTGATGATTTGTTTTCTGGCTCGAAACAAACCGTCGCGCGTCGTGCCAAACCAGAGATTGTCTTCGCCGTCCTGATACGTTGATAAAATCTCCGCCCTTTCGAGCGGCGGCGGAACGGCGGCTTTTTTGAGCAGCAATTCCTTTTGCATCGAAGGCAAATCAACCAGCCACAGCGAACCGTCCGCGTCTTTCGCCACCAGCCCAAGCCGCGAGCCGGTCATAAAAGACAAAGGATATTTCGGCAAGCCGTCGCGCTCGTCAAAAAATCGCGTGATTCGTCCGTTTTCCCCCCGCGCCAAAAGTCCGTCGGCGGTTATCAGCCAGATGTTGCCGTTCGGCTCCTCCGTCGATGCGAACCTCACCTGCGGCGAGCCGTCGGAATTCAATGCCTGCGCTACTGATAGGAACTTCTCTTTCGCCGAGCCGTCGGCGAGCGAAAATTTGCTCCAACGCCCGTTAATGAAACATTCGGAAAAGTTGTTTTCGGAATTAAAGCGGCACATAATTTTAACGCTCGCCGAACGAGCGGCTCGCGCCGTCGGCGAAAAATTTGCCTGCGCCTCAAATGGCGAAAATTTCCCGTCCCGAAAATGAATCATTTGATTGTAGTCGTAAAATATCGCTCCGTCGTCCGCGTCCGCCACAATCCAACTCACACTGCGCGGAATGCCCGCGTCCACGCCGAAATGTTCAAACCGCCCGCCGCTAAAACGGACAACGCCGCTTTCCTCGGTTCCCGCCCATAAATCACCGCGCGCGTCCTCAAACAAACTGACAAAACGATTATTGATGATGCCCGGCGAATTGCTTTTGTTAAAAATCGTGAACCGCGCGCCGTCAAACCGCGCCAACCCGTCCACGGTCGCCAGCCACAGATAACCGTCGCGGGTTTGAACTATTCCAAAAACCGAATTCTGCGGCAGCCCGTCGTCCGCCGTCCAATGGTCAATCCGATACTGCGCCTGCGTTGCCGCCGTCAAGCAAAAGCAAAGACACAAACACAGTAATAATTTTCTCAATAAATTCTTCACAAACTGTAAAGCACTAAAGAACCAATAAATTCTTGTTGACGCGAAGCACTCAAATTTAACTTGGAGGCAAGTTATTAACAAGTTAAAAAATAAAATGTAAGAACTTAGCCAATATATCTTCCTTAAGTGCAACTATTACTTTTTGTTTGAGTCGTGTGAGTTCATCAGATCATTCCGGCAGTGAATTCCGCAGCTTAGTCAACCTTGTTCGATTCGGTTTCAAATAATGCCCAAACTACATTTCTCGGAAGGTCTCAAATTACAAGGGCTTTACCGCCAAAAGTTTTCAGATAACTCCGCATTCATATCCTGGGTATGTTATCAGCAGGTGCCGCCATTTATACAGAGAAACAAGGTGTCCGAAAACTAATGTTTTCTGACATGCTATAATTCACTTACAAACAGCCCAGTTTCATTGCACATTTTTAAGGCAAATTTTGAGGGGTTTTTGGACACCCTCGGAATTAGTAAATTGAAAATTCGTTATTTTCGGACTACCCCGCAGCAGAGCTGACGGGGCATTCGCCCGAAAATTTTCGCCCAAAGCGGCGAAACCACGAATTTTTTAAGAACAGGAAGTCACACCCTTTCAGGGTGAATAAGGAAACCCACGCTGCAAGCAGTCGGGGAATTCTTTTAGATTAAATTTTCCTAAATTATGAAAGTTGGAATCTATGCCCGCGTGTCAACGCAAGAACAGCAAACTCTTCCCCTTCAAATTAAAGATCTTCGAGAGTTTGCAAGGCGAAGAAAATGGAAAGTTGAAATTGAAATATCTGATGTCGCGTCTGGAGCAAAATCTCGCCCAAAACGCGAAGAACTTTTGAAACTGGCAAGGCAAAGAAAAATTGATTGTATTCTCGTATGGAGATTAGATCGGTTCGGTCGAAGTCTGGCTGATTTGATTACCACGCTTGATGAACTCAATTCTCTTGGTGTTAGTTTTGTTTCATTAAATGAATCACTTGACTTAACAACACCATCGGGAAAAGCGTTAGCCGGAATGCTGGCGGTGTTTGCCGAGTTTGAACGATCAATCTTAAAAGAGCGAGTAAAGGCAGGAATAGCAGAAGCCAGAAGCAAAGGCAAACAGCACGGCAGACCACGAACTGCTTCTAAAAAAGAAGCAGAAGTAAAGAAGCTATACAAAAATGGAAAAGGATTAAGTAAATCAGAAATCGCCAGACGGCTGAAAATCGGTAGAACCTCGGTAATTAGGATTCTAAAAGTATAAGTTCTTGCGCCGTCACTTCTACGTCATTTTTCTTTGTTCTTTCTTTGTTATACTAACCGTTTGTTTCTTTGCTTTTTCTCTGCTTTTGAAAAACTTAACCAAGTTCTAGCAAATTGTTTCATTCACACGTAGATTTAATCTTTTAAGGGGTGAATAAAACGGAATAAACTTGGGTTTAATCGAAACATGCGTAGGTTGAATGTACCGTACGCGTTGTGTTATTTCTTTTGTTTCTTTTTAGTCCCGGCACCCAGGGTGTAAGGGTGAGGCAAGAAATCATTTCGCCCTCTGCGTTTTTATATAATTCTTTAAACAATCTAAGATAACAAACATTGACAAAGATTGACGCTTGCCTTAGTCTTACTCCGAAAGGAGTTTTATAAATATGAATGTATCTCTAACGCCTGAACTTGAAACTTTGGTCAACGATAAGGTCAAATCGGGCAATTACAACTCGGCATCGGAAGTTGTCCGCGAGGCTCTCAGGCTCTTGAAGGAACAGGACGAACTAAAGCGTATTCGCCGCGAGGAATTGCGCCGCGAAGTGATGAAAGGTGTCACCGATATTCGGGAAGGGCGTTTTCGCACTTATGAATCGGGCGCGGAATTAGCTGAGGAAATCATTGCCGAGGGCAAAAAGAAGAAGCTAGCCAGTCCAAACAAGTCAAAATAATTTGATGCTCACTATATCCGAAACAGCGCGAGCTGATATGAAAGAGATTTGGACTTACATTGCCGAATATAATACCTATTCGGCTAACGATGTCGTTCGAGAGTTAGGCAAGAAATTTGATTTGCTCGAAGCGAATCCGAAACTTGGGCGCGAACAAGACGGTCTGCTCGTCGAAATGCGATTGTTTCCGCACAAGAGTTACAACATCTATTACTTCCCTATCGAAGGCGGCGTAGAAATCTACCGCGTGCTACACGGCAGGAGAAATATCGAAGAAGTGTTTGATGACTTCTTTGAAGGATTAAAAGAATAGATTGTTGACCGGCTGAACAGATGTCTGAAATTTATGAATAGACTTACGGACGAAAACCAATTAGAAAAAGAAAAACCGGAGCGGAAACTTGAAGCATTATTGCTCGAAGGCTTGGAAAGCGGCGAAGCGACTCCGTTTACTCATGCCGATTTTGAGGAAATCAAAAAAAGAGATTTGGCAAGATTAAAGGCAAAAAAAGACGCTCAAAAATCCTGATCGGTTATTTGCCAACTTAAAATATTTGAATACCGAAACGACTACCCCCTGTCTGCGCTTTTATCGTTACCGTATCAGGAAATCTTGTTTTTTTGCGCGATGCCCGCTGCTATCGGTAACCGCAAAAGGGTTTTGTTAATAAATGTTTAAGGAAAAGCAAGCCGACAGGCTCAAGGAAATGCGATGGCTTTATGAAGTCGAAAAACTGCCGCTTCGAGAAGTTGCGTGTCGTTTCGGAGTTACCTGGCAAGCGATCCATGACCGTCTGGCGAGAGCCGGAGTTCCCTTGCGCCAGAAAAGCCTGGTAAAACGGCTTCTTGAGCGTGAAGCCTTGGTTCAACTCTACACTACAGAAAAATTGACAATCGGTGAAACGGCAAGGCGGTTAAAATCGAATTACAAAAAGGTTTCGGATGAACTCGAAAGGCACGGAATCGAAAAACGCTCCGGGGGATTTCTCAAGCGGAAACAACCGGAATTATACTTGTTAAAAGTTGGAGAAAATGCGGTAATTAAACGCCCTTCGGTGACCAATCCCTACAGGAACTTATATGCGAAAGCGCAGAAAATCGGAATTAAAATTTCAATAAGGAGCGTCCGGGGAAAAAACATTTCAAATCAAGCGTGTTAAATAACCGGAAATAACAACAGGAATTATTGTGTTTGGATTTTTCAGTAATTATCGCTCGGAAAATTCTATTAAAAAAAGACAACAATATCCGGGGATTGATTGTTGTCAAAAGTGTGCGTCTACTGCGCTAGGCGGGTTATGGATGCAGGTCAAGCTGGTCGTCGCCCTCTTCATATTCCAGACATTCGGCTATTTCAATTGCCGGAAGTCCCATGTTATGAAGTTTGCTGATTTCTTCGACCAGCAGCGGTTGAATCTGTAGAATTTCAGAAAACGCTTTGAGTTCAGCGTAGTCATTCCGGTTAAGGTTTTCGTAAAATATTTTAGAACCTTTCCGTAATCCGAATTTACCGATGACAGCCAAGCCAAGTGCACAGGCATAGTATTGACCGTCAAAGGAGTCAAGCCAGCAATCTTTAGATTCCTCGACATTCATCCTCAAACCTTTGCGAATATATCCGGCAATCCGGTTGTTCTTAAAAAAGACAGCCATAACTCCTCCTAATTTAGATACGGGGCAAGAAACTTGCCGAGCCTGGCGGTTGCCTCGAACTGCTGCACCGGCTTTAATCGCTTAAAGCAGTTGGTAAAGGCGTTTTCGAGCGACCACAGATTTCTCGGCTTGAATTCCTCATAGCTCGGAGCGACAAAGAACTCCTGGTGAATCGAGCGCATCAGACTCATCGGGAACTTATCAATTAAGAAAGCCCGGTAAATCAAATTTCTGGCTGATTCTTCATCAAGCCAACGGTTCTTTTTGAACTCGATTGACTGCTCGACACCACCGATATTTCTCTGGATACGGTCAACACCGACTGAAAGCGCGTCGAGCAGATTGAAATTCTTTGAATGCTTGGCAATCATCGGCTGGAAGTCTCCAACGAGCATCTTGTTTTCACAGACCATTACGCGATAACCGGCAACCAGCCCGATCCGCATTGATTTGTCGTTTGAATTACGAAGTCCGACGGCGAATCTGACACCCGAATACTCGACATTCAGTTCCATCAACCCGAACATCTTCATCCCGTCCGGCGATACGGCGAATTCTTCTCTGACCACCGACAAGCGGCGGTAAGAAAGACATTCGTGTATCTGATCGACGAGGCTGTGATGCGGAACCGGCTGGAATGTGTCGGTTGCAGGCGGCAGCGGCAGATACCGCAGCGCGTCCCGGTTGATCAGCGTCGTGGTTTTTCCTGAAATCAACGTGCCGACGCTTTCTTTCCCGTTCGCTCGTTCAGCCACAAACTGATTGGCAGCCGTAGCGACTACCTCGTTAATGTGAACTTCACGACGACCGTTTTCAGCAATTACTTCCGGGATGATTACCCGGGGTTTATCCGGTTCTTCACCCGGTTCAAAATCATCGAAATCCTCGTAACCAAAATCTTCAAACTCCGGTTCCTCATCGAAGCCATCTAAGGCTTCTTTGATTTCGTGGTCTTCATTGTCCTCGGCTCTGTTTCGGGCGACGGCTTCACCGATGCAGTCGGCGTGGTACGGGTATCCGCCCCACATAATCTGCATCGTGGCTAGAATATGCGTTCCGCATAATTTACAGTTCATCTTTATTCCTCCGTTCCCTTTTCGGGAAATTGCAGCACCTCTCCGGGCTGCTCGTCTAAATCCGCTTCGCATTCGGCGCAAATATAATCACCTTCTGGATACGGCTTGCCCATTCCCTGCCGGGTTTTGTAACCGTTCAAATCAATGACGCGGTTGACAAACTTCCCCGACCCCGCGCGAACCGATTGTCCGCACTCGTTGCAAGTCTCATTTCCTTGCCGGTCGTCATCTTCCAAGAGCAGACGACCGTTTCTGAACACAGTTTCCGGTAATCTATTCATAAGCGGTAGAACCTCTTCATTTGCGTAAAACACCTGCCGTCAAGCAGACAGACAAATACCCGAACTCCATAAAATGCAGGAGTCAGAACTATGTATTTTGGGAATTGATTTATTGGGAAAGCAACAGCAGTTGCTTCAACTCGAAAAGCTGTCGCTCAATGGAAGCAATCAAGTGTTGGGGAGTAATCTGCGGAATGTTTCGAGAGGCATCGGGTGATGGCTCAGGCACTTCCCTTTTGACCGGCACGGTTTCGGCTTCAGCTTTGGCAATTGGTTTTGCGTTGGGCTGATTGTCGCCGGTTGCTATCGCCGTTTCCGCCGTCTCTAATGTGTATGGCTGGATGCCGTAGATAAAGGCGAGCAGATGCGAGGCTTCTTTTGCCGAAACCGAGTAAAGTTTGGCAAAGAAATCAATCACTCCCCCGCCTTTCAAGTTGCAGCCTTTGGCAAAGCAATTAAAGCGATTGGTATTGACGTTCAGTGAAAAACTTCTTTCCTTTTCGCATTTCGGGCAAGTCCCGCGCCGCTCACCGTCTTTACCGGCTTCGGATAAAACGACCTTCAAATCCCCTGCTACCGAAACGACTGTTAAAGCTGTACGAATCAACGTGAAATCAACATAGAGCGTTTCCATATCGATTTTGGAACGCAATTCGGCTATCTCCATATTTCATTAAACCTCCTGTTTGTAGTGGTTTAGTAAGCATAGCAAAAACACGGAATCTTGAAAAGAGTCTGATAATATAAAGATACTGCCTTCGAGCGCATTCCCCGATTCTAACCAGGGGCTTACAGTAGGGCTGAAACCCCCGGGTAAAACGTCGAGCCCAAAGACGATATTGAATCGGTCGTCGCAAGCGGTCTTCGCCCTACCCGCTCGCCATACGATTGGAAATTTCGACGCTCGAAGGCAGCTCCAAAAATTATAAGCGTGATTGGTTGTGTAATTATTTTTGTAAACAATAATTACTTCCCTATCTAAATATCTAGCTATGTAAATAGCTAGATATTTTTTCATTTAACAATTTAGATATGTAACTATTTACATATCTAACAATTTAACAATTTACATATCTGACTATCTATGATAATTTCTTTGCTTATGATAGTAACCATTGCCAGTTTCAAAGGCGGCGTCGGAAAAACAACTACGGCAGTTCACCTGGCGGGATGCCTAAGCAAAAAGGGTTCAACATTACTTGTTGACGGCGACCCAAACCGAAGTTGTCTTGATTGGGCAGAGGCGGGCGCACTTCCCTTCCAGACGGTTGACGTAATGCAACTTGCCAAACACGCCGGGCGAAGCGAGCATACGGTAATTGATACCAAGGCGCGACCGGACGAAGACGATCTGCGAGTTTTGGCGGAAGGTTGCGATCTGCTCGTTATTCCGACAACGCCCGATGCGATGAGTTTGAAAGCGACATTAAAAATGCTTTCGGCTCTCAAACAATTAAATTCAAATTCCTACAAAATTTTATTGACAATGATTCCGCCGCCGCCGAGCCACGACGGGACGGATGCACGGAACATTTTAGCGAAAAATAAATTGCCCGTTTTCAAGTCGCAGATTCGTCGCTACACCGTTTACAAAAAAGCCGCTCTTCAAGGCTTACTGGTTGGAAGCGTAAAAGACGCTTACGCCCGCGAAGCGGAAACCGATTATCAAAAACTAGGAAAGGAGATTTCGAGATGAGTCAATTCGCCTCTTTATTCAAGACGGACATCAAAGAAAAAGCGGAAATAAAATCCCAAGCCAAGGCGAAGACTCCGACAAAGAAATCTGATGCTTCCCTATCCCCCGCCGGAGTTGAAATACTTTCACCGCAAAAAACGGAAAAACGAACAACCGGCAAAAGCAGCAGCTCCGATTACGCGCAGGTTCTCACCTATATCAAGCGCGATACTCACCGCGAGGTAAAAAAAGCACTGCTCGATGATCTAAAAAGCCGCGACTTGTCGGAACTTGTTGAAGAGCTTTTGACAAATTGGCTGACGAAGAAATCTTAGAATAACAAACAAAACTCTCAAGCAGATTTTTATAATGAACACTTAAAATTATCTGGTGACCTTCAAAGGAAATTTCCCTTATAGGTCACTGACTCATCGTAAATAAAGTGACCTATAAGGGAAATTACGGTGACCTTTGAAGGAAAAATGAGTGACCTATAAGGGAAATTACGGTGACCTTTGAAGGAAAAATCGGTGACCTTCAAGGGAAATGGCAATTTCTGTTTATGAGGTAACTAAAAGACTTATCAGGTTTTCCACAAGTGTCTGATATAATTAGATATATTCAGATATTATTTAGATACAACAACAGACGAGAAACAATTCTTATCAGACCCGCCAAATTTAATTTTGTTGTTGTTAAAAATTCTCACTTATGGAAAAATCTTTCTCACCACTAAACGACCTGATCGCCAAACGCTTGATC
>MWWH01000543.1_pt1 | contig 10882 bp, 13 predicted proteins | sample 1047231 | NCBI WGS metagenome assembly MWWH01 (sample SAMN06349967, study PRJNA376086) | soil metagenome | isolation source: MG3-2 sample Antarctic (ecotone) soil | place: Antarctica | collected 2015-01-13 | reverse complement strand
GCGGCGCGATGCGGCAACGTGTGGCGTTGCTGCTTTGCGGAATGTTGCCGCGTGTTATGCGTGGGCGTGCGCGTCTTTGGACTTGGTTTCGGCTTTGCGACTGAATCCCAGATGCTCCATTCCTTTGTGGGTTGCTGCTGCTGGCTTCCCCCACGCTCGTCGTCGGAAACTGTATTGTATGGCGATGTTCCTGACGGCGCGGCGGGCGGGGTGTAAGAAGGGTAGTGATAAATTTCGCCCAGACCGCCTAGCCCCTCGTCAAAATCGTCATCTAAATCTTCGTCAAAATCTTCGTCATCGTAGAATCGGCTCATAACTTCACCTCGCTGCTGCCGAATGTTTTTGGCGTTTTAACTCCGCATAGAAAGTTTGCGAAAAAGCGGCGGCTGCCTCTGTGATCGCTCTTTGAAATTCCTCTGCTTTAGCTGCTCTGGCAGATCGCAGAGGAATTTCAAAAAAGCGTAGGTCATCGCCGCATGTGACAGCGAGACGGAGGCGCGCCGCTCGTTTACTCTTCTTCGTCGTCGTCTCCGTCATCTGAGTCATCCAGTTCGGCGGCTTGCTCTGCCACGTCTGAAATTTCCTGTTCGATTAAATCTTGAGCTTCATCCAGAGCCGTTTGCAGTCCACCGCGCGAGCCGTCTGCATCCTGTAATTTCTGCCAGACCTCGACGGCCATACCTTCCAAGCGGTCAGCCCGCTCCGTTGCTGTTTCCTTTGCCATTTTGCAATCTCCTATCCCAAAAATTAAGGTTGAACCTATTGCCCATCACAGCGCGTTCGCAGTGCGGAACGGTTCAACCCTAGATCAAATTTTCGTGCTTGTGTGGCTCTAGTCGGAAAATCTCAAAAAAAACCCCTATTAGGGAAATATGCAAAAACTTCGCACATCCCTAATAGGGAAATTATTTTTGAAACTCCTACTTGTTTCTCTAATCTTTTCAACCGTTTAGACGGTGATACTCATATACTTCGCTCCTCACTTTTTTTACTAACGCCAAATCCGCCTGCGGAAACTCCTGTATAACCAAAGGCCTAAATTCTTTCAGAGTTGTCCGTTTACGCGCACCGAGACTCATTAGAAGTTCACGCCACGCACTCCAAATTCTTTTCCTAACGACCAATGTTGTTGCAGGCTTAGACCGTTGCACTTCTTTCTTCGGTTCGGCCACTGGCTTTTGTTGCTCTAAATATACCTTTCGGGCTTTCTTTAGAAATTTAATCAGCACATTGAAGGTCTGCACACCTTTAGAATCGAAGAACTCCCTTTCGAGCGTCTCGAAATCTTCGCCGCTGGCAAGATCGCGCAGATCGGGACGCTTATCTTCAATCCATTTACGAAGCGCAATCGTCAATCCAACATCTGTTGACATCGCAACATCTGCTGACATCGCAATACGATGTGCAATCATTTCAAAGCGACCTTTAGGCCTCGGCTTTTTACTACCGATTAGAGGAAAGCCAAACGCTGATTTACTCATGTGCAACCCCTTCACTTAATTACTTTCAAACCACGCCACAGGCCGAACCACGCGCGCCGCGTCCGGTATCTCATTCGATTAAAAAACTTGCGACGCGGCGGCCAATGCCCGGACGCGCAAACCCGAACTTTCGGCTGCAAGCACACAGGGCATAAATACTTACTTACTTTTCCCGTTTGTCCATATACATGAATGGCTTGCTGCATCCTCGTATAAGTGCTGCGTTTCGGGTACGCATCAATTACGCGCGCATTTTCATCCAGAAACATATAGATGTTAAGAGTGCCAGCCTTGCCCCTGTAAAATCTTTGACTGATTTCGACTAGCTCTCGCTTTTCATACGCTCTGGAAATAGCCAGCACAATTTCATCGCGCGTCATACTCTGCGGAAAAAAGCCGCTTTGCTGTGGCGCTCTCTTGTGACCTTTAACAAACACTTGCGCAAAATAAACACCGTTTCCATCTGGCGGGATGCGCGTTGCTTCAACAATCCGAATCGCTCCCGCGCGCATTACTTCCGGGTCTTCATAACGAAAGCCGCGCACTCGATAATGATGAACGCCGCCGATTTTATTGTACAGCGGCTCAAGTTTACCGTTGAAAATCGTATCTATCGCGTCAGGTGCAAAGATCGTTTCTTCCTGCATGATGTTTTCCTTTCGGTATGTATGGCGTCACACACAGCGAGAAGGTAAACTTCTGCTAGGTATGTCGCGCATGGGTTTAAGCGCCTTGCGACGTGCTTAGAGGCGGCCACACGTTAGAGGCGTGTAGCCGTCTCGCTATTTATTTTCTGCTTTTATTCTTCCTTCCAAAACTATTTGTTGAAGCTCACTATCTGTTAGACATGGACGCATAAAGCGAGCGCCGCTTATGGCGATACGATCCTTTCAAAGTTTCGAGAGATATTCGATTAAGTCTCCGCGTCTTATCCGGCGCGCCCGCCCGTTGCCATGCGAAGCCAGCACGCCCGCTCTAGCATCCTTCACAATGCGGCTTTTCGGCTCTCCTGACAGCTCTACGGCTTCCGCAACGGTCAAAGCTTGCACTTCCTCAAGTGTTGGCTTTCTGGAAACTTCCAGAGCACCTGCTATGCGCTCCATGACACTCTGAAATTCGACCACAGGCAAAGGCATTGAACCACTACGCGACAAGGGCATGACACGCTCTGTCTGGCGCGAGAGCGTCATAGCTTCATTCGCGGGCTGTGCCGGACTTTCTTTGACTATCTTCGCTTTCGCGCTTTCATCCCTAAACCTTTTCAACTCGCTTTCATCAAACAACGTAACCAGCACGCCCTTATGCTCGACGGTTTTATATGCAATTTCTTTCCGCTCCATATAACGCTGCAATGTGCGAATGCTTACCTTAAGAAACTTTGCGGCCTGCGCCTTCGTTCGTTCCTTCGGCGCAGTGGCCTTTGTTGGAGTAGCCTTTGATTTACTCATACAATACTTCTACTACCATTTTCCCTGTACGACAAGGCTGTGACAGCGCATAATATGGCGCGAGAGTGTCATAGCTGTGGATTTTGAAATAATAGGAAGAATCACGGAAATTGAAATTATTGCGATTGGTAGTTCCATCCGCGATATAGCAAGGCTGCGCCGTGTGTACGGCAAAGGACGCTGGCGAAAGCTAAAAGGCATTGCCATCGTCCAGCTAGTTGATGGTACGATGCACACGGCAGAAGTCCATTGGTATGAGGCGCACGGCGTCGGACAATTCGAGCATAAAATTATTCCGCCTCTCATTGATTAGCTATGAGTAAAAGAAGAAATCCCGCAACGCAATTCGCAGTTTGCATTAATAACGAAGGCTACGAAGCTTCGCTTGAAGTCGGCAAATTGTATCAAGTCCTACCAGATGAAAGCGCAACCGAACACGGCTATATGACCGTCGTTGATGAAAGCGGCGAAGGTTATTGGTATGTCACCGCGCGCTTCTTCCCCATGAAAGTCCCGGCAGAATTGGCGCGAGTCTTAGAAACCACAGCGCAATGAAAGAAAAGACTATCAAGAGAACCGCAGACGGGATGCGCGTCGAGTATGACCTATGCAATTTGACGCGCGGTAAATATACCGGGAAAAGCATCAACATCGTCGGCACTGCCAAATCGAATGATTATCAGCCGCGCACTAAACTAGGGCGTGAGCTGGTGGCCGCCCGTCAGCGCATCGTCGCATCTGGGGAAAAGCCATTGAGCCGGGCAGAAGTCAGCCGCGAAGTGAAAGAGCGTCGCGGCGGTTCAATTGATAAGTAGCACGCAAACTCCAGCACGGCGATCCTTGCAAAACCTGCATAGCCATAAATGATGTTGCGATCCCCCATCACCACTTCCGGCGAGCGGAGCCGGTAGAACTCTCGGCCACTCGCGCCACTTATGGCGATGCTCGATCACGCTTACCTATAGCTAGTGCAATAAAAGCACTTAACAAGTAACGTAATTAAAAATCATCGAAAAGAAAAAAATTTGTAAGCGTATAGATGAAGACACGAAAAGAGATATTGTGTTTAACGAGGTGCAAAAGTTCTGACTTCTTGCAGTGTCAATGATGTAATCGGTTTTGGGCAGAGAAGATGGTCACAAGAATTGGTAGTACAAAGAGATGAATAAAGGTTCGTTTATACTACCAAAACTAGGCTGCGAATTTGGTAGTATAAACGCTGGCGCGCACGCCGGAGACAAAGCCACATCCGGCGAGGGTGTCAGATGATTTGTGTAAACGAGTTTCCGTCAAGTGAAGGTACACGACCTTCAAAGATGGAGGGTGTCAGATGAATTGTGTAAACGAGTTTCCGTCAAGTGAAGGTACACGACCTTCAAAGATGATGGAGAATGCCTGCATCGCTTGACTCCAGTTCCTGATCGGCATCGTCCACTTTTTAGCAATATTACGCAAGGCTAAATACAACAGCTTGAACGCCGCTTCGTCGTTTGGAAACGACGCTCTGGTCTTGATGACTTTCCGCAAACTCATGTTCAGAGACTCGATAGCATTGGTCGTATAGACCGCCCGCCGAATGTCGTCGGGAAAACCGAACATCGGCACAATGCGCGCCCAGTTAGCCCGCCATGATTTCGCAATTGAAGGATACTGCGCATCCCACATTTGCGAGAACTCCGAGAGTTTGTGTTCAGCCTCTTCGACCGTTGCCGCACGGTAGATCAGCTTCAGATCAGCGGCCACTGCTTTGCGATCTTTGTACGACACATAGGCCAGCGAAAAGCGCACGAGATGGACGAGGCAGAGTTGCACCTGTGTCTTCGGAAAGATCGTCTCGATGGCTTCGGGGAAACCTTTGAGACCATCAACGCAGGCAATGAAAATATCCTTGACGCCACGATTCTTTAGCTCTGTAATAATCGAGAGCCAGAACTTAGCTCCTTCATTTTCGGATGCCCACATCCCGAGAACTTCCTTTGTTCCTGATATATTGACTCCAATCGCGAGATAAATGGCTTTGTTCGAGACTCGCCCTTGATCTTTGACTTTCACTTGCAGTGCGTCCAAGTAAAGAATCGGATAAACGGGATCAAGCGGACGAGATTGCCACGCCCGGACTTCGTCAATTACGGCGTCGGTCACAGTCGAGATCATGTCGGGCGAAACATCGACACCGTAAACCTCTTGCAAGTGCGCCTTGATCTCGCGGCACGTCATGCCGCGTGCGTACATCGAAATGATCTTGTCATCAAAGCCGTCAAAGCGTGTTTGGCCTTTCTTGATGAGCTGCGGCTCGAACTCTGAGGCACGATCACGCGGGACATCAATCTGGACTTGACCACGCTTGCCACGAATGGTCTTCTTCGACTTGCCATTGCGGGAGTTGCCGGAGTTCTTCCCGGCAACGTCATGCTTTTCGTAACCGAGATGATGTGTCATCTCCCCTTGCAGCGCCCGCTCGACCACCGCTTTTGTGAGCTGTTGCAAAAGTCCATCGGAGCCTTTCATATCGTCGGGTGAATGATAGTCTTTCAAGAGTTCGTCTAAGAGTTCGGGTGTAATCGGCATAATCCTTTCCTTTCTGAAAGCAGGTTAAGTTGATTATTACCGTTTACACAATCTATCTGATACCCCCCATCCGGCGATGCGCGATCACGCTCTTGTCGCTTCGTAAATGCTCCATTGCTGTATGCGCGCCGCTCTAAACTCGCGTTCATCTGCGCGTTGCTCCATCGGCTTATTTATTTCAACTATGAACAATTCATGCTTTCGCCGCTTGCGTGCTTTGATTGTTTCATCGCCCGTTAAGAACTCGCCGCCATAGTTCACATAATCCAACCATCTTTCTTCTTCCTGCCGCCGTATAAGTTCCCTGTAATTCGTTGCATCATCACTCCATTGCTTGCGCTCGAAGCATTCAGCACTGCTTTGCGTCCTATAATCGGCTTCCGCTCTTTCTGCCGCATGGTCTTCTCCATAGGCTTTAAAACCTATGCGATGCCCGTACATCTCACTATCATCAAACGCGCTCGACGGATTGACGCACAAGCCATACACCTTTCGCGCATCTTCATCAGCACCCACATAACGAAACACACAGAACGGAAAGCGCCGGATTAAATCAGACTCCCGCCATTCACGCCTTGCTTCGGCGACCTGTTCAAGCATTTCTTTCCACTCTTCGCGCCGCCCTTCGGCAATCATGCGCGCCCCAATCTTGCGCAAAGGCTCTGCACGGCGCTTTTTCAGCTTGTCGCGACTCCCGCGCGGCTTTTTCGCTGTCAATAGTTTTCGCGTCTCGCCAACTGTCAAAAGTTCACTTTCATGAACGTTATTAAGTTGTGTGCCACTCGCTTCCAGATCACCCCCCGAATGCTGCTCTATTGCCTGCGCTGGCTGCGTTTCCGTGCGCTCTGCCTTGCTCTTGCCGCGCGTCCCTGCCTTGCTACCCTTTCGCTTATTTAATGCGCCCCACAACTCGACCATGCGCCGCCCGCGTAGCGTGCGCTCGACTTCCAACAGTTGCGACGCGGGTACTTTTGAAAACTCCGAACCCTTCACCAGATATTTACAAACTTCAAAGATTGCGCCCTGCGTGCTGATCGTGCGCTCGCCCCGCTTTTTACTCGTTACAAGGCGAACGTCTACAACCGGGCGACCATGCGATGTATTAAACTGCATCGCTACGCCATGCTCGTGCGACGCAGCGAGTAAACATTTTCTCCATTCTTCGCCAAGACCGTCCCAACCAATTTCAACAGCCAACGCCATGACATGTGCATGAACATGATAGCCGTCGCGCTCAAAGTCCCATGCCCGCGATTCTTTTTCTAATCTCCGCTTATCGCCAAGTGTAAACTCCTCGCCTTTGATTGCTCCGGTCACATGGTCTTCCCACCATTTGCATTTACGGAGACGAACCAACGCATTATCAAAAATCTCGAATGACAGCTTTAGACCAACGCCGATTAACGTCGGAGCAGTCAAAGTAACTAACCACCATCTTTCGCCGCGCTTCTTCTCAACCGTCTGGATAACATCACCCATGCGCTTGCGCGCCTTGCTTGCGCTCTTGGCAACGTATGACGGACACAGCCGCGATGAACTAAGCACAGAGAGTGTAAAGAGGCCGCTGAACCTTTCCCCAAATTCATTAGGCACATCTGCCGCCGTCTTAAAGTTTTCATAGTGCGCAGTTGCAACTATTAAATCAGCGTCGGCTTCGGCCTGCGCATCACCAGCCGCGAGCGCAGCAACGCGCAGACGTTCGCCTACATCGCTGCCGATTCGCATACGCTCAAGCGCAGTTTGCTCTACGTCGCGCGATTGTGGAGCGGGCGTTTGTTCGGATTTTGTTTTGAGAGAAGTTTGCACTCTCGACACTTACCAATGTAAGCGCCGGTGTTGACAGGAAAGATGTAATCGGTATGATGTTGCTGTACCGCCGCCGCGAATCGGCGTACATCTCAATCGCTGTCATTACCAGCGGTTGTTCAGAACGCCGCGCTTCCCTGTATCTGCCAAGATAAAGCAAGGGAAGCGCGGTTTCTTATTTTGAAACCTACTCGCTAGTGGCAAATGAAATTCACCACTAACGAGCAAGACACATGCGCTCTGTATACGCTCTATGTTGCCACACAATAAATCACTTAAAATCCAAAGCGTCAAGCCCCGTAAAGCCCCGAACAGCCGCGCACGGGGCTGTTCGGGGCTTTCACATAAAACACTATTTGAATACCGACACAAAGCGACAAAGCGACATGTCGCTTTGTCGCTTTGACAAGTACAGTAGATACAATATCTTGCGTACCACTTAAACAAAAACACATTGTTATGTTGTCGCTTTGTCGGATTCATTCAGGTGTTGCCGCCGCTGCTAACTCTTTCAATCGAACAAACCATGCGTGCGCGTGCGGCGCGCGTAAGACAACACGGGCAAGGTCAAATTCTTTACTTAAATGCTCGATGATTTGCTCGACACTCGCCAGATTTATCAGCCCAATAAATTCTTTGAAGCCTTGCGGATTCGCCACAGCCAACGCCCGCACGGGTTCATCATTCAAAGTTACCGATTCATTAGCCGCGCATTTTTCGAGCAAGTAATTTATGCACGCTTCCTCAAGGTCAACTTCTCCTTCATCATCGCCCGCGTCGTCTGCCTTCACGGACGGCATCACGCGGTCAATAAGCCCAAAAAGTTTTGATGTCAACTGCGGCTGTGTTTCCAACGCCTGCATCATGTGTACATACCAAGCCTGCGGTTCGCTCGCATCGGGATCGCCAACCATTGACGCGATGCTTGCCGTTATGCGCTGCCGCAAAGTTCTGTCTTTTAGCAGACTCAACAACACACGATCATCTTCGTCTTTTGGCGCTTCTGTGGCAGCCGCATGCGAGACTTCACCAATCGGCACGCCCAACTGTTTAAGCACAGAGACAGTACGAACAAGATCATTAAGCGGGTCAGTCGCGGCGGCTGGCTGTTGCAACGGCACGCTCGGCGCTGGGTTCGGCTTCAACGCTCTTGCCCGTGCGCGTTCGGCACGCCGCGCTTCCAGAATATCTTCGACGGCCTGCGCTACACGTTCATCGAAATCTTCCGGCGCGTCGCTTTCTCTTTCGCCCGCGTCCGTCTCACTGTCGCGTGCGGCGATGAATTGCATTTCAGTGACAGAAACAAAGCGACCACCGCGACGCCTTTCGACGCGATAGCTTCCCGCGCCATAATCTTTTTTGATTCGCCGCTCGACATCTTGATCGACGGGCAACGTCAACAAAAATTCGCGTTCCGCGTTGGCGTCGTCGTCCAAATCTGGCAGCCTATAAACAGCAAACGTCTCGCGCTCTGGCTTGCGCGCCGCTCTGCGCTGGCTCTCTAAAGGGTCTGGAACGGCTTTTAGCTGCTCCGATTGTGGTTGTCTTCTGGTCATTTACACCGCCTCCACCGCAAATTAACGGGAAAACATGCCGTGTTGCGGCCACAGCACGCGAATTCGGGACGGCAGCATCACCAGCACGCCAACCGCCGCACCGTCCGCAAAAGGTCACGATTCCCGACCGTTTTGATTGATTTATTCAACATGAAAAAGGGTTAGCCCTCGATCCCGTATTTTGTAATTGTGTACGATCCAAAACGGAATCGAAGTAGGCCGTTTATAAGAATTAGTTGGGGAAGCTCATCTTCAAATTCATGCTCATACTCGTTAAGTTTGCCTGTATCAAGATGTGGCTTCCGCGCTTCGTAGCAACAATGACTAATCTCGCCGTAGTTAAATTCGCGCCCCATCTCTAAGCCTTCCGGCATCTCATAAGGAAAAGAAAGACCAATATGCAGACGACGCTTTATCTTGCCGCCACTCGCGCCGAGTGCTGCCGGATTATCTTCAAAGGTGAGCAATTGACCGTCTGCCATGCCAAGCTCAATTAACTTGCCGAGCCTCGCCAAATCGCGCGGCGTGCCGTCCGGCGTAAGGTACGCACGAAAACGCCACGTCTCGCGGTCAAGAAATTCTCTGTGGATCGCTGCCACATTGCGCGGCCTCGTATCTGCCGAGCGCCATCTTTTTCTTATCTGCGTGCTCATAGTTCGGGTTCGGGTTTCACCAGCGCGGGCATGTCTCGCTTCATAACATTACGTGCGCGCTGGCTACACTCCCGCGGGAAGGCTGTCTCCGCTACGCTTCGACGCTTTGACTGTTCCGCGCTCGTCATGAGTCTATAAAATGGATTCGCTCGTTTTCGCTTTCTGATGCTGCAATCAATTCCGCTTCGACATCACGACAAAAAGCAACAGAACGCCACCAGCAATAATCAGCGGAGTGTAATCAGAGCTTTCAGCTTGATGGTTGTTCGGCGCGGGCGAACCCGGCACTTGACTACCACGCGCGCCAACATCTTCGACTACGGGCAGCTTAAAATCAGAGTCGCTACGACTGCTCGAAGCGGCGCGATGCGGCAACGTGTGGCGTTGCTGCTTTGCGGAATGTTGCCGCGTGTTATGCGTGGGCGTGCGCGTCTTTGGACTTGGTTTCGGCTTTGCGACTGAATCCCAGATGCTCCATTCCTTTGTGGGTTGCTGCTGCTGGCTTCCCCCACGCTCGTCGTCGGAAACTGTATTGTATGGCGATGTTCCTGACGGCGCGGCGGGCGGGGTGTAAGAAGGGTAGTGATAAATTTCGCCCAGACCGCCTAGCCCCTCGTCAAAATCGTCATCTAAATCTTCGTCAAAATCTTCGTCATCGTAGAATCGGCTCATAACTTCACCTCGCTGCTGCCGAATGTTTTTGGCGTTTTAACTCCGCATAGAAAGTTTGCGAAAAAGCGGCGGCTGCCTCTGTGATCGCTCTTTGAAATTCCTCTGCTTTAGCTGCTCTGGCAGATCGCAGAGGAATTTCAAAAAAGCGTAGGTCATCGCCGCATGTGACAGCGAGACGGAGGCGCGCCGCTCGTTTACTCTTCTTCGTCGTCGTCTCCGTCATCTGAGTCATCCAGTTCGGCGGCTTGCTCTGCCACGTCTGAAATTTCCTGTTCGATTAAATCTTGAGCTTCATCCAGAGCCGTTTGCAGTCCACCGCGCGAGCCGTCTGCATCCTGTAATTTCTGCCAGACCTCGACGGCCATACCTTCCAAGCGGTCAGCCCGCTCCGTTGCTGTTTCCTTTGCCATTTTGCAATCTCCTATCCCAAAAATTAAGGTTGAACCTATTGCCCATCACAGCGCGTTCGCAGTGCGGAACGGTTCAACCCTAGATCAAATTTTCGTGCTTGTGTGGCTCTAGTCGGAAAATCTCAAAAAAAACCCCTATTAGGGAAATATGCAAAAACTTCGCACATCCCTAATAGGGAAATTATTTTTGAAACTCCTACTTGTTTCTCTAATCTTTTCAACCGTTTAGACGGTGATACTCATATACTTCGCTCCTCACTTTTTTTACTAACGCCAAATCCGCCTGCG
>MWWH01000542.1_pt1 | contig 10921 bp, 12 predicted proteins | sample 1047231 | NCBI WGS metagenome assembly MWWH01 (sample SAMN06349967, study PRJNA376086) | soil metagenome | isolation source: MG3-2 sample Antarctic (ecotone) soil | place: Antarctica | collected 2015-01-13 | reverse complement strand
GGTCAATAAACACCTCGCCGAGAACTTCCCGAAGGCGCGAGTCATCGCCGCGATTCACCGAGACACCGACAACACGCACGTTCATGTGCAGATTGCGGCCAGAGGCACGGACGATAAGAAACTACATTTCAACCAGCACACGCACAGCCGACTGGATGAGCGGTGGGCGAGAATTTACGGCGCTGAGTTCGGCAAAGAGATAGAGCAGGCGCACGCCGCGAAAAAGGAGTTATGGCGCGAGTGGATGCGCGAGGCACGGCAAGCGAAGCTTGAAGGGCGCGAGATACCACCGCGCCCGCATCGCGTGGCGCATGAGCGTAACCAAGTCGAAGAGAAGCGAAAGATGCACGCCAAGCAATACGGATTGAATCATGCCAAGCAAACAGGAACTAGAGACGATCAACGACGAGCTACTAACCGAGAACGAACAGCTCCAACGCGAGAGCGCGGAGCGGATAGAACAACTCACCGAATTGACCGTGATGCTGCAAGCAATCGCCGCACGGTTGGAGAACCTAGCAGCCGCCGCACCACAGCCACAGAGCGCGAGCAGCAGCAGCCGGGACGAGTTCGCGGCGCAGATCGAGCCGCTAGTAGCCGGACTCAAGAAGATGATCGAAGCAGCGCACGCAAGCGCGGCGGAGCAGCAGAGGCAAACGCAGATCATACGCGCGCAGAACGAGCAGGCGGACGAGATGACACGCAAATTCAAGACGTTGATCGCGCACGCCAGCCAAGAGACGTACCAGCTAGGGCGGTATATGACCGCAGCGAGCGAGCAGCCGAGAGTAACCTTGCTGAAGATCGCGGGCGCGATGTTCACCAGCATGATAGTAGCGGGAGCTTTGATCGTGTTCTACGCCTCATGGACACTTTCACCATCGCGGAGGGCGCTGGAGGACGCGACCAAGTGGCAGGTCTTGACGGAAGAGATGCTGCCGGAGAAAGTAAAGCAGATCGAACAGCAGATCGAAAACAAATTATACAAACGGGAGCAGAACGGGCAGATCGGAGCGCAGACGAGCGGCGCGAACTCTCAACCGGCAGCGAGCGCACCCGCGCCAGCACAAATGAGCCAGCCCGCACCGGCAACCAACAGGCGCAGCCGCCGGTAAGGGACGGCGTGCGCGACGAGATAGGGCAGCGCATCCACGCCGGACGCTTACGCGCGCAGTATCTCATTGAAGTGGTCAACATCGGTTTGACGGAGCGAGCGACGGGACAGAACGCCGAAGCCGAGCGGCAGCAACTACATCACACGATGCGCGAGATGTTCCACGCCGAAAACGAGCACGAGCGAGCTTACGGCGGCAATCCGCGCGTCGTATTGCTGCCGGAAGAACGCGATTATTTAATGCAGAATAAGGATGCGCCGGAGAACAGCCACACGCGCGAGCGACTTGGAAAAGATTTAGGGCAAGCGTATGTCGTCGGCGAATCGCGTGCCAATGAATCGTTTGAGAAAGCGCCGGAGCGCCAGCCGGAGAGGACGCTTGATCGAGGCTTTGGTTTCAGCCGTTAATGAACTGGAACTTTATCTTGTCGGTATTCACGTTTGATTTCAGGTAAGATAAGGATTGAAGTTTCAGATGAGCGAGGAAACCGAACATGGAATCGACAATCACTGTTCCCGGTGAAGTGGCTTTACGCCCGACGATTGATGAGATACTTGCGCCCATTCGTCAAGGGTTTGCCGAAAGCGGTATGACCGAAGAGGAACTCGATCACTTCTTTACCGAAGCGCGGGAAGAAGCGTGGCAAGAAAGGCGCGCACGCCAGCAGGAAATCTAATTTGAAGGTATCACTACCGTAAAGGAGCAATATTGATGTCAACCACCGTCGCCCAACAGGAGCAGCGCATCGTGCTCAAGAACGTCAGTTGGCAGCTCTACGAACACCTGCTCGAAACGCACCGTGACCGTAGCACACCGCGTTTTATTTACAATCAAGGAGAGTTGGAAATCGTGAGTCCATCGGCGAAGCATGAACAGTTGAAAGACTTAATCGTCCTCGTCGTCAATGCCCTCGCCGAAGCCAGAGAAATGGATGTCGTCGGCTTGGGTTCAACGACGTTCAGCCGCGAAGACCTTGAACGTGGTTTCGAGCCGGACGGGTGTTTCTATCTGACGAACATCGAACGTGTGAAGGGCAAAGCAGAAATTGATTTGACGAGCGATCCGCCGCCGGACATCGTGGTGGAAATCGATGTCACCAGCCCGTCAATCAAAAAGTTACCGATCTTCGCCGCGCTCGGCGTGGCAGAGGTTTGGCATTACGAAGATACAAGCGAGCGGTGGCGCATCCTTCGCTTGGCGGGCGATGCTTATACCGAAGAAACGGAAAGCCGGTACTTTCCGAAATTAACTGCCGCAACGCTCGCACAGTTCAGCCGCGACAACGAGCAGATGGCACGCCCGGCGTGGTTGCGGAGCGTGCGTGCGTGGGCAACGGAAACCGCTTAACGCACCGCGCTTTGATTAGCAAGGCGAGCGCAATATCTTGTGCTTCATGCTTTCGTGAAGAACGCCGGTTAATTATCACGACGCGGCTTTGAGAGCGTGAGAGACGATCACAATATCTTGTGCTTTGATGCTCGAAAACGAGAGCCGCGATGAGTGCCGACACAGGGACGAAATAAAGGGCGTCCGATAAGATACGATATGTAATTTTAGGGCTATCAGACAAGGTTAACTATGTTTAAGCAGCTATGGCTTTTGCTTTCCGTAGTAGGTAATGACACGAAACGTAGTTAAATTTGGCTCAGATGTAACTTTACCCTTTCTTACTTGGGTAACAAACTCCTGACGCTCTACCCAGTTTCCGTATAAGTCGTATTTGTAAGTGTACTGGTGCGAGTAAGTTTCTCGATCTTCTTTGGCTAGGTTGCCTTTCGCATCGTAGGTGAATAATGCTATGCCGTCTGGCGAGCCATCCGGTTTATACATCTCCTTCCTTATCCATTGCCCTTGCGCGTTATAGCTAAGAACTGCCTTGAACGGAGCGTTTGCTGTGCCTCCCTCTCCAAAATAACTTGTCGTGACAACTGTAACGACGCGCCTCGCTGGTTCATAGGTGAAGATGTGTTTGAAGAACAAGGTATTATCATCGTTGTAAATAATATCAGTGGACAACTGCCCGCTGTGATCGTATGTAAGCACTTCTTTTCGACCATAAGTACCGTCAAGGTTATACATATCTATCTGGGTAAGTCGTCCTTCCGGGCTGTATGTATAAATCGTTTTAGAGTCCAGCCGGATTAGCTTATCAGGAGGTGCCTCCGGGACGGTGTTAGCAGAGTGGGACAGCACTTCAATACGGTTGCCTTTCTGGTCGAACGTCTCTGCGCTAACGCCAAAGGAATCTTCAACCCGACGCGTCGAAGTGAGTACAGTTCGCACTGGGCCAACCAGCTTAGTTTCCGGTTGGGAATATTGCGCCCACATTTCTATCGGGGAGCTAATTTGTTGTGCAAGTGCTTGATTTACAGCTAACAAACTAAACAGAACCAGCAAAGTTATATTCTTCATAATAGGGTCACTTCGTTATAATTTGCGTCCTATAAGGTACCTCAGGTTTTCCGCATCGTTTTCTATTACCCGCGACAATCTGCGACAAGTGTTTGGCGCGAAGCGTCGCCTATGTCATTCGTTACTGAAATTTCTCGAAAGTGCAGCGGACTGAACTTGGAAAGGGTCGCTGAATCTGACCATAATAAAGCCAAGTGTTCGGAGTAATTGAGGGAATGGTTGCAGTGAGTTTAATTGCGCTATTACACACCGGCCATGTGTATGTTTGCTCAATCATATTTCTTTCCGCACGGGAGTTAGACGGAACATCTATATTCAACATCAAACGATAGCCTGTCGGAATAGATTTGCGGAAGAAAAGCCACTGATACTTTATACGAGTAGCTTGCTCTATCCAGACTTCCCGAATTGTATATTTGAAATCTCCAACTTTGATCTCACTATTTTCAAGTTGCGGTTGCGAAATCAAAATTCCCATTTCGCGTGCTTTATCCGGTGAGTGAGACTTATACGATGGAGAATAGAACTCATCAATAGAAGTATTAATTGTCCAGAGTACAAATGCTACTCCCAACGAAATTACGATGACGCAGGCGATTAGTATTTTTACTGTTCTTTTCATTTTGCCTCTCATCCAGCAAGGAACGTGTAGCGCAGATTCTAACCTTTATCTTCACGCACGCGCGACGATCTGCGACATACTACTTGGCGCGAAGCGTCGCCTATGATAAAAGCTCCGGCCTATGAACAGAGAAGAAGCTGCCGAAGAGTTAAGCATCAGCGTTCGTTCACTGCAACGCGCGGTGAAGGCAAAGAAAATTGCCGTCGCTTACAAGCGCGGTGCATCCGGCAAGATGGAAGCCGTCTTCGATAAAGACGAGATCATCCATTACAAAGCGCAGATGAGCGAACTCATCAGGCCAGATGACGCGACGGGCGATGCTGCTGTCGAAAGCCTTGCACTTGCCGTGACAAGGCGCGACAACCAATTGGCGCGGTTCGTCGCTGGTATCGCGCGTGAGAGCGCGAGCGCGGCCATTGAAGCCATGCACGCGAAACCTACCGTTGCTATCGAAGCAAAGACGCTTCTTAAACTTGACGAAGCAGCATTGATTACCGGACTCGCGCGCGCGCACTTACGTGATGCGATTGAAGCAAAGAAACTGAAAGCAAAGATTATTGGGCGTGCATGGCGGGTGAAGCGCGCGGACTTGGATTCTTACATTCGGAATCTATAAAAATGAACTCCAATAAGACCGCTTTATTTTGCCTATCCATAATATTAGTGGCAGCTATCACCTACTCCTCTGGTGACTACTTCATTAACTGTTACGCCAAAGGGCAGGTCAATAATCAAGAGCCGCGCAAGTTTGATACTTACGGCAACATTCCCGCCGATGACGAAGAGGCACATCTTGATAATTTTGCTCTTGAGCTAAGTAAATTGCGCAGCTCACAGGCTTACGTTATCGTTTATGGTGGCAGCGACGACCCTCCGGGTAAAGCTCAAAGGTACGCACTTAGAGTGAAACACTATCTTGTCGAGTTACGCGGCACAGACCCAAAACAAGTTATAACTATTCCGGGAGGCTACCGCGAAGACTTTGCAATTGAACTATGGCTCGCACCTGCTGGCACGAACGCGCCTGTACCTGCGCCAACCATCTCCAAGCAGACGGACGCAAACGATAACCTTTTGTATGATGACTATGGAACGGGAGGCGAGTTTGTGATTCCCGAAGATGAAGGCAGCCGCTTAGATAGCTTTGCAGAAGCACTAAAGAAAGAGCCACGTTCATGGGGATGTGTTATCGCCTATGCGCAAAACGGCGACGACTACATGGGACAGGAGTGGGACTCGCCCGGTACAGCTCTAAAAGCAGCTCGAAGCGAAAAGAATTATTTAATCAAAAAGTACCATTTCGCTCCCTCAAGAATAACGGCTGTCGATGGCGGTTACAGCGGAGGACGAAGGGAGAGCCTGTGGATCATGCGACCAAGCGCACGATATGATAGTGGCCCGTTCATATACTCCAGCAGACTCAAAACGGGCAGGCATGGAAGCTTAACTACTGCGGGATATAACAAACGTGGTATCTGCTGCAAAGCGTGTACACGCGGGCAGAGAAATTCGTACATCCTAACGAACTCTAGTAAAAGACCCTATTGATTGTCTTTCCGTACTAGCGTCTACACAGGCGACGCTTCGCGCCAAGTGCCTGTCGCAGATCGTCGCGGCAGACTCTTTTGTCTTATTTCATTGCCCAAAAAGCAATGCTAGCGTAACATCTAATTAGACTTTGATTTAGTGTTATGGAGATTCTATGATTAGCTTAAAAGATATTCAGTCGCTTACGGACTTCAAGCGGAACACTGCCGAGTATGTGAAGAAAATCAAGAAAAGCAAAAACCCGCTGGTGCTCACGGTCAACGGCAAAGCGGAGATCGTCGTACAAGACGCCGCAGCCTACCAAGCCATGCTTGAGCGCATTGAGCGCGTTGAAGCAGTAGAAGCGATTCGCAAAGGCATGGAGAGCTTTGAGCGCGGAGAAGGCAGACCGGCGCGAGAAGCCTTAGGGGAGCTACGGCAAAAGCATGGCATATCGCGTTGATATTTCCCTGCCAGCCCTTGCCGATGCAGAAGAAGCGTATTTATGGCTTAAAGAGCATTCGCCAGCCCGCGCCAGTGAATGGTACGAAGGACTTTTAGAAACCATCTTTTCGCTTGAGAACTTCCCGACGCGCTGCCCGCTCGCGCCGGAGAGCGAAGATATAGGCAAAGAGATACGCCAACTCCTCTACGGCAAACGCGGCAGAGTGTACCGGATTCTCTTTGCCATTACGCGCGACGAAAAAGCGGGCGAGGACATTGTGCGAATCTTCCGCATCTGGCACAGCGCACGAGCAAGAGCGGAAGCCAGCGAAATTAAAGAGGGCGAAAGCGAAGAATACTAATTTTGATGCTTTTGAACCCTCATAGATACGGGAGACGACCCTCATAGATACGGGAGACGACCCTCATAGATACGGGAGACGACCCTCATAGATACGGGAGACGACCCTCATAGATACGGGAGACGACAAAATGCTTTTTTTGTTTGTAATTATTGAAAATAATACCCTTATCGGACGCGCGATTTTCATAGACAGTATTTAGACTGTATTTAGACAACAACAACAGGAAAAGCGTTGTTGTTGCTTTCGAGAGATCCTATGAGCCAAGAACTAGAACGCGAGCAGCTTTTATCACTTAATACCATCCGAACCGAATCAGCGTTATCACGCTTTCCGGTTCATAGGTTATCGAACGGAGGAAGCGTCAACATTGAAATACGAGAGTCCAATGACGAGGGCGAGCTAAAGACAAAATGGGAAGTCTCTTACAACAGTAAACACGGACAACCCGGAGCACTTGCCTATAAAGTTGATACTCTCATGGTCAACCGAAAGTTTGACGAAATAGGGCGACCACTTCCCACCCTGATTAGATTAGAGAGCGTAAAAGTTATTGCTAATGAGCTAGGAAGCAACCAAGTAGAAGTTAAAAAAGCACTTTATCAAAATGCGTTTGCAGCCATTACCGCCAAGATGAGCTACAAGGGAAAGGACGGAGCAGAGAAAACTATTGAAGCAGGCTTTACCCGGTATAGCATTATTTTCACCGGCGAGACGCTACCGGACGGTAGAAAAGCCGACGCGGTCTATTTACTGCTAAACGAGATTTACCGAGAGATTCTAAACACGGCGCAAACGCGCCCCCTCGACTACGATTATTTGCGCGAGCTTTCGCCCGGAGCGCAACGGTTTTATGAGCTGCTAAGTTTTCAAATCTTTGGGGCACTCGCCAACGAGCGCCCACGCGCCAAAATGCTTTATTCCTACTACTGCACCCGCGCGCCCCAAACGCGCTATTTCGATTACGATCATGTCAAAAAGCAGATGTACAAGGTTCACACGCCGCACAAGAAGTCAGGCTATATCTCTGCCGTAGAGTTTAGAGAGACGGTTGACGGCGAAGGGCGCGCGGATTGGGAAATGCTCTACACGCCTGGACGCAAAGCGAAGGAGTTTCGAGCATTCAACGAGCCGAGCAGAACATTAGGCAAGAAGCGAAAGCGGCCAGAGCAACTAGCACTGCCAGCATCCACCGACCCGCAGCCGCCACCGGCGCAGATCGTCCGCGAGGCAGAAGCCCAAGACCTTGATCCACTTGTGACGAAGCTAATCGGCTTCCACATTGCTGAGCCGACGGCCAAAGAACTTGTTAGAGATTACCGGAAATCAGTCGAGCTTCAGCTACGCGCCTTGCCGTACCGAAATTTGAACAAGATCAAAGACCTTGCCGCGTGGCTGGTGGTCGCCATCAAAGAGAGCCACCAGCTACCGGAAGCGATCACGGAAGCGCAAGCCAAAGAGGAAGAGGTCAGGAAGGCGCAGGCCAAGAGGGAAGCAGCAGATGCCCGCCAGCGCGACGAGGAAGCCCGCAGAGCCGCGTATTTCGATTATCTGAAGGCAAGCGCAGCCGAAACCGAAAACGTGCAGCCAGAGGCGTACAGAGCTTTTTTAGACGACACAGCAACCAAGCGGGGCGAGCTAGAAGCCGACCCGGCGAGCAAAGGGCAAGCAAAGAAAATCCTACTACGAGTTTTCGATGACGAGCAGAGCCAGCTTGAGCGATTCAGAGACTTCTTCAAAGAATCTACTTTTGATGAGTGGCTACAAACAAAAGTTAGAACCCCCGCAGCGACGAAATAGTGTCGGAAGTGGAGTTAGATCAATCTTATGAAGCTACTCACGATTCGTATATTTGTTGCCTGCCTTTTCTTAATCCCAAGTTCAGATTGGCTTACCTCTACATTAGGACAATCGCCAGAACCTAAAGCGCGAAAGTTCGACGAATTCACAATAGGTTCCGGCAGCCCGACATGGCGGCAGTGGTGGAACCGCAAGGATGAAGAAAAGGAGTTAAAAATCCGCTTCGCGCGTTACGCCATACAATTACGAAGAGAAGGGGCACGTCCTTACGCTATTACTTACAGTCCGCGCGTCGTCGAGTGGGAAATTTATAACCGGTCTATTGCCAAAATGAGAGCGGGCGCGTTGTGGGAGATGACGGGGTTAGGATCTGATTGGAAGCACATTAACGTCGTTGACGGCGGCTTTCGTGAAGTAGCATCAACGGAACTTTGGATCGTCCCGCCCGGCGCACAACCGCCCTGCCCGACGCCTACCGTCGAACCGAAAGATGTTGCGTATTGTCCTTTCGTGCGCGTTAGCAGTTCTAAGGCTGATAGCCCGATTGAGTTCAAAGCAAACGTCGAAGTAAATGACAAGAAGGTTCAACCTACGTTCCTATGGAAGGTGTCGCAAGGAGTTATTGTTCACGGGCAGGGTACAAACACGATTGCGGTTGAACTGCCTACCGGCACTTCTGGTGAATTAGTAGCGAAAGTCGAGTTGAGCGGATATTCGCTCGAATGTCCTGTAGAAGCTACCAGCGCAATCAGCAAGACAACGTTCGGCGTCCATCATTTCAAGTTCGACGAGTTTGGAAACATCAACTGTGAGGATGAAGCGGCGCGCCTGGACAATCTCGCCATTACATTAATGAATGATCCGACCTTGCAAGTGCATATCGTTATGTATGGCGGGCGAGTTAGCCCTCGCAATCAGGCGCTTGCCCGTGCCGCTCGTATGAAAAGCTATCTTGTACACACACGCGGTATCGAACAAGGGCGCGTTATTATCATTGATGGTGGGTATCGTAACGAGTTATCAGGTGAATTGTGGTTGTCAGCGAGAGGGACGAAAGCGCCGGTTGCAATACCAACAATTGATAAACGTTATGTGCAGATTAAGGGACAAGTAAATGTAGCAGATGTGCCCTGTTCTTTCGACTATTAGGCTGAACCAAATTTTAGTGGATTAACACCCTGTAATTTTCCTCCGTTGTGACAGCAGAGCGAATGAAGCACATGAGTTACTATGCTATAAAACTGACTACGCTCGCCTTCTTAATAGGAATCTTGGGGATAGGATTTTCTTCTCGGTTCAGCCGAATCTCTTCTGCCCGTAACTGCCCTGAATTGCCATCACCTGCTAGTGAACCTAGCACTCCGTCACGCGATTGCACTATGCAAAACTCGAATAATCCTACGCTCTGTGGTTTGCCGCCATCTCGCAAAGTTGATGAATACGGCAATATAAATCTAAGCGATGAGAAGATGCGTCTTGAGAAGTTTGGGATATTGTTGGATAGCGATGAGAATCTGCAAGGAGTTATTGTCGCTTATGGTGGAAGTGTAGGGCGAGTTGGTGAAGCGATAGAACGCGCAGATCGTGCCAAAGGGTATTTGGTCAACAAGCAGGTTTTCTATAACTCGCGCATCAATACCGTAGATTGCGGTTATCTAGAAGTTCCGGTAACAGAACTCTGGATTACGCCTGTGGGAGCGGCTCCACCAGTTTGTACTCCAATGCTTAATCGGACTGATGCGCAGTTCAAAGGCCGCCCTCGGCGACGCTCTCTATCTCATCCAGCGTCAAACAAGCCTTCTCAAAGAAGGAGACGGTAGGAACATCTAACATAGTCTTGTAGTGATATTGGAGATTATTGCCTCAAATTAAGATTAATCTAAATCAGTAGTGGTCATGTCGCCGTTGTTGCTCGCTTGCTTCGCCTCGCGTTCCAACCGAGTGACGAGCGAGCGCACGGCATAGTTGAGCGCATCATTGATCGAATCTTTCGTCATACCCGTTTCACCCGCCAACTTTTCTAATCTTTCGTGTAAGTCAGCAGACAAATCAAATTTGTAAGACTTGAACTGCGGCTTTTGTTTGGTGAAGCGGTCTAATAATCTACCTTGCCCGCGCTTCTTACTTGCCCCTTCGTTAGTGTTCATTTTATCTACTTCCCAAGCTACTAGATTTAATTTGAAAGCTCATGATATGGTAGCGCAGTGTAGCGAAAGAGGCGAATAAATATTTATGCAGCTAGAATGATAGAGAAGGCAGGATACGCATTCTGCCGTCATTTTCGTACGCTCCAATGACACGGCAGAATGCCGCCAGACGCACCTTGCGGTGCTAGGCGTCCTGCAAAGCCACCGAGCAGCTATAACTTGCGATGAGTAAACGAACACCACCAAGTAGTAACAATGATGCGCCGAAGAAAGAGAAGCCGAAGATCACCGTCCGACCAAGCGACGGAGAGCTAACGCTACTCCATGCACGCGCCGCGAGCTTCGGCTACAAATCGCTGTCAAAATATTTGATCGAACGCGGCTTGCGTGACGGCGTGATGATTCAAAGCGTGGAGCGCGAGCGACTGGAACGACTTTTGTTTGAAGTGCGAAAGATCGGCGTCAACATCAATCAGATCGCGCACCAGATGA
>MWWH01000541.1_pt1 | contig 10925 bp, 14 predicted proteins | sample 1047231 | NCBI WGS metagenome assembly MWWH01 (sample SAMN06349967, study PRJNA376086) | soil metagenome | isolation source: MG3-2 sample Antarctic (ecotone) soil | place: Antarctica | collected 2015-01-13 | reverse complement strand
ATTCAGGCCGCAACGTCAACTTTCCGATTGATAAGAACCGGCACATAGATCACGGCTACGCCGTCACCAGCTATTCATCCCAGGGGCAGACGGTTAATCGTGTGTTGGTTAATGCCGACACCAGCGAGCCGGACAAACTATTAAATCAACGCATGACCTACGTCGCCGCTTCCCGCGCGCGACTGGAGGCTCGCATTTACACAGATTCAGACGAACGATTGAGCTCCGCCCTCGCGCGCCAGGTGGATAAAAGCACGGCACTTGAGGCAAGCCGCGAAAGCCGCGAAACGAAGGCGCGAAATGCTGTGCGGCTTATCCCAATTGAATCGACGCTCCAGCCGAAACCCCAGCCAAAACCCCAGCCAATTCACACTGAGCGGTCAGCAGGAACGGAGCGGCCACCGGCGCAGCGAGCACCGCAGCCTCTCAGGTCTGAACCAGTCAGGCAGATCGTCGAGCTGTCCCCATTTGATAGGGAATTGCAGCAGTTCGCCCAGCAACTCGCGGCAGATCAGACGATCCATAAACCTCTACCTATGCCGGACAAGCCGCCAGCGCGTTCCTACGTTGTTATCACGCCGGTTGATGGAAATATGTCAGCCGCCGAAATGAGCGCCGAGATTTTGCAACTCGCAAACGCGAATCATGTTGCCAGAACCGGACAGGAGATCGCCGCGCCGGTCCAGCAATTCTTGCAAACCAATTTGATGAAGTTAGCGGAGCAGCCGTCACCACCAGCACAACTGCAAAGAATTGCCAATGATTGCGAGGCGTTGAGGCTTACTGAGATGCCTGAGATAAGCAACGCGCTTCAGGCATCGCTATGGAGAGCATATAACGCGCCCGACCGTTCACAGATACTAGAGAATTTAACTGTCAAGATAGAAACACATCTCGCACAGCAACAATCAATAACACAAGCACCAGAACCAGCGTTCGATAATGAGCCGTCGCTGAGTTACGACGCTGGCCCGTCAATAGATATTGACTAAGTGAAACTCGACGGCGGCTGAAAAACTTGCCGCACGTCTCGTCTTCGCAGGTGGGGCATCAACCCCACCCTTGACCAAAGGGTGCGACGCCCCTTTGGAAACCCAGTTTCATAAGGACTGATTCATCCCCACCGCAAGCGGATGGGGCATTCTCAGGTTCTTCGTAAAACGAGAACGGCCATGAGTGGCTACAACTAAACGTGACAGAATCCTAATCATTCTTTGGTTGCCGCTTGCTGCTTCGAGAGGCAAGCGCCCGCTTGACCCCTTCATGTGCCGGCCTGCCCGGTATCTTTGAGGGTAGATTCTGCTTGTCATCAACAAGCACGTCCAAGCACACGCCCGCAGCTTCAGCGTATTTCAACAGCGTCAGCAGCGACGGCTCACGCACTCCTCGCTCGTAAGCCGAGACTTCCTCTCGCGTCAGCTTATCGCTCAGTCCCAAATGCCGAAGCATCTCATTCTGAGACAGGGCGAACGTCTTACGAATTTTGGCAAGCTTCCTGGCTAAATGTGTCGGCCTCTCCCTCTTACCTTTGCCCATCAGAGGTTTCCTCCTGACAGGCTACACAGGCTTGTTTTGTTCTCGCTGCTAGGAACAATTGTTCCTAATATGATATAGTGCCGAGATGTCGCCCGGAGCTTTGCCATTCTTGGCTCCGCAGCGACGGAGATCATCTGCAATGTCGAACCGTTTTACGCATCGGTTGTTGCGAGAGAGTGTTACCGCCACATACGGCCTGGATACCAAAGATCTAGGGTTATCAATGCCGGCAGCATCTTAGAGCAAACTACGAACCCAACCAAGTAATTTTGCCTCACGAATGAACCAGAGAAGGATGAACAGGAGCAGATTTAGCTATCGCAGGAGAACCTTTCTAGCGCCGACCTCGACCGGCTTCACCTCTTACGTGCTGGCGGAAGTCGAGTCGAGCAATGGTGGGGAACACAAAATCGGTCATTACCTGCTCACTCTCGCCGATTGTCGCCGACGCATTGATCTTGAATTTTGCCTAACGACAGCACGCACGCGGCGTCAGAGTCTCGCGAAGATTGATCTGCTCGTCGAAGTCCTGAGTGAGTTCCGCGCCGCGCTCGCGGCTGAGGCGCAACTGATCGCAGAACGCGAGCGCGAAATAAAGCGCCAAGCCGCGAAGAAGAGAAGGGCGAAAAAGGGCTAGCCGCAGGAGAAAGAATGACACTCACAATCTTGCTCGTCGAAGATAATAGAATGGTGCTCAGCGTCGTTCGGGAGACCCTTGAACTGGAAGGCTGGCGCGTGGATTGTTGCGAGGACGGCTACACAGCTCTACGGATCATCGAATCGGGTAGGCACTACGATCAAGATTTTTGATACGCCGAACATCAAGCGGCTGCGCATGACGGCGCTTCGCGTGCGAGGATGAATCTGGGCCCGGCTTAAACCCATTATAAGCATCGGATGCTCGTTGATTAGAGGAGCGCATGAGTTATACAACCTTTTACGTCTTATGAAAAAATCTCAGGCGCTCGCACGGCAGAGGGGTTAGAATTTGCGGGCACCGCTCTTGCTGCATACCTGTTTATCATCAAACCCTGGCATTTTAAACAGGGCGCAACCGTTGAAGAAGCCAAAGAATGGCAATTTCAGTAAATAGGGGTAAACCCAACGACGCTGTTACCAAGTGCAAAGTAGAGCCAATTTATTTCGCCTTTTCGCCTGCTGATACGAAATATATTGGCTCCTAGCCCCATCTTTAAGCAGCAATGTAGAGAAATGATCGAATAATTTCGCCTTCCCATGCTTCTGCGAAATCGTTTCATAGCTGTTCAAGGCAAAATGGCTCATTTGACACCGTGTAGCTTGCACTTCATGACAGCGTTGTTGGGTTTACCCCAAATAGTGGCGAGCCAAGTTGTGAGAGGAGTGTGCTGTGGGAGAACGTTTAAGATGTCTCGCATGGTAGCCGCCATTTCATCAGCGGATTGGAATCTAGCCTTCGGGTCGAATGATAGGGCTACGTTCAGCAACTCAAGGATTTCTTTACGAGCTGGCATTGGCGGGAGCCCCTCAAGTCTTCTTTTTATGTACTCTTCCTGCCCGTGATAAATCTCAGCTTCCCAATTCTCAAGAGTGTATAAAGTCTTTAACGTTAGACAGCAATAGAGAAGCAGACCTACTGAAAAAAGGTCCGAGCGATTGTCTAAAGTCCCACCGCTAGCTTGCTCAGGTGGCATGAAACTTATACTTCCCCCCTTGATGCCGCGCCAGATCGGTTTGACAAATTCCCCATTGATTCGTGCCTGTGTAAAATCTATGAGCTTCAATTCTCCCCGACGACTAATCAGGATGTTCTTAGGTGTTAGATCGCTATGAACTACGCCGAGAGAGCAGAAGTCGGCACAAACCTGATACGCATAATCCAAGCCCTTACATATTTCGATCATCAACTGCAAGACGAGATCGAGCGGCATTCTCTTCTGCCTCTTCTGATGATGCTCTATGATCTGTTGGAGAGTTGAGCCTTCAATATATTCAAGCCCCAGATAGAGCCTACCGTGGTGCTCTCCGAAGTCCACAAATCTCACGATGTTCGGATGATCGAGATATGAAAGCACCAGGGCTTCGTTAAGAAAATTAAGAACATGCTCATTTCGATGAGATTGTCGCGGTTCCGGCAGGGGCCACATAATCTTGAGAGCTAAATTTCCGCCGTTCTCCTCTGAAGGTTTGAGAGGTGTAGCAAGGAAAACCTCTCCCTCGCCACCCTCACCAATCTTTCGCAGAAGAGAGTAGCTACCAAATGATACGGGTGGGTGCAACTTCAACATAGCCGCTTCCGATGGGATGAGTAAAGCAGGTCTAATTCCAGCACCTTAAAATTGGAAGTTTAGCCAGTGGGCCAGTTGAGGGCTGAGATTGACGTTTAAAACGTTGATTGAAGGGAGCAGTTCAGCCCCCGGCTATCTCTATCAACGGTAATGAATCGTGCGGAGGTTTGGCGCTTTGTGAGTCAATCTCCTCCAGAAGCGATTCCAGTGCCTCTAGAGTTTCACCCACACTGATTTTATCCATCGCTCCGTTCCCGCAAACATGACGATGAGGGACCAGCCGAAAGCCAAACTCATCGCTGCTCGTAACGCCGAACAATCCCACCCCAGGCACACGGCAGAGGTCAGCTACGTGCAACATACATGAATCAACACCAAGAAACAGATCGGCCTGAGCTACAAGGCAGAATGAGACATGAATAGGCAACCCGTAGCAGGGTATGACACGATCCCTGCACCGGCCTTTGTCGAGAGGTTGATATTTTTCACCTACGACCATCGCTACAAAATTCGAGTGTCGCTCCAAAAAAGCGTCCAGCGTAGCGATGAAGCGGTCAGCTACCCACATCTTCCCGTCCATTGTATCCGCATGAACGACGAGCACACGAGTCGAGGGAGAGAGCAGTTCATAGATTGTGCGTGCTTTGTCTTGGGCGTCGAGCGGGAAAGAGGGCGGAGCGGCGTAATCTTCCAGTTTTAATGAAGGCTCAAGATATTTGGTAACATCGAAGGCCAACTCCGATGAGTGCTTATTATAGTCCCTTGGTAAAGCGATGTCGTACTCGGAGAAAAATCCCAAAGACGTTTGGGGGGCAAGGCGTTCGAGCAGCGCCGTCAAAGAGGTAGAGTGCCAAGGAACAAGTGACAGGAATAGATCGCATCCCTCAATCGCCTGAGCAATTTCAACATTGAATTGCCGACCTTCATCCATCCACATATCCACCTCTATAAGCTCGCGTAGTGGTAGTTCGGCAAAGAGTTCGGAGAGACGTTTTTGGCAGATCAAGGTTAGCCGTCGGGGAAATAAAGAGGCCAGGGCGCGGAGGGCAGGTAAGGCGAGAAAATGGTCGCCGATGCCGTTGGTGAAAAAGACGACGGGTTTTTGTGCTTCGAGCAGAGGAAACGGGCGCACATGACCGATGCGCGCGCGAATATGAGTGAGTAATTTCAAAATATCTTCGCACCACGCAGACGGGTTGTCGAAGCCGTTGGCGCGTGCATAACGATGAGGCAAATAGCCGCCACCACAGACATCTTTCTCAACACACGCCTGGCACTTTTTCGAGAGAGCGATACCCTCATTTACCAGATGATAAACCAGTGGAAGGCCGCGGTTAAGATCGTCAAATCCGTGCTCAAAGAGATTAAGGCCGCTCTTAGCGATGTCCTCTTCGCAAACCCGAAGCGTATCGAGCGCATGTATCGTCCCGTCGGTTTCAATAATCAAATAACTCATCAGGGGATTGCCGAAAGCGTCAGTGTCACCGCCGCCGCCCATCATCGAACTAATCAATCCCCAGAACAACCCGACTTTTACGTCCGGGTTATTCTCATTAAACCACTCGTCAAAAATCGGTATCAGGTAATCAGCCACAGGCGTCCCGCTATACTGACCATAGAGTCGTTTCTTGCTCTCGTGTGTGACATCTGGCAGGAGAAAATTTACCCGTTGCAAGCCGATAGAACGGAAGTAGCGATAGATGTTCGGTCCTGAATGCTGCGGATTGACTACGCACAAGACTCCTTCAAGAAGACCGGCTTGCTGCAACAGTTTCAAGCCGTTCACGGTAGCAGCATGAGAGCCTCGCCCGCCGTGATCGACACGAACAGCATCATGGACTTCAGCCGGGCCGTCGAGGCTTACTCCAACACGAATATCCTGCTGACGAACAACATCAATCCAGTCCTCATCTATCAAGATAGCGTTTGTTTGCATCCCAATGTCTGCCAGCCGCTCCCCTAACACCTGCCGTGCATTATTCGCCATTTCCCCCATCTTCTTCGCTCCGATGAGCGTCGGTTCCCCACCATGAAATACTATGCTCATCTTACTGGAATGATGATCGCAGTACTCCCTGATTCTCAAGAGCAATTGGCTGAAGACTTCTTCGCCCATGAAGCGCGGGCGAGAAAGATAGCTCTTGTCTTCGTGGTTGTACATGTAGCAATAGCTGCAATTCAGGTTGCAGCGTTCAGCTATTTTGACCACCAGACTGTTGATTTGACCTGTCATGAGCTTCCTCAATGGAGTCGTTCGAATAAAGGCTCAAACAAGGCACGACCGAGGGGCGTCAGTGCCGGATTGTTGCGCAGAGGGGCTTCGAGTTGTTCGAGATCAGGTAATACCATCTCTTCATTTCGCAAGCAATAACCTTCGTCTGCGACACCGTTGGCGCGGCACAGGCGATAGAGTAGCAGGACATTTGCGAACGCATGATAGGCAACGAGGATTCGGTCTAGAGTACGCTCTGTCTTGACCACTGGCGAGTAGTAAAGATTGGTGTCCTTTCCGTCGGCAATTGGCCCAATTCGGCACAGCAAGTGCAGGTAGAGGTGTGATGCTTCATGAACCAGCATTTCCGCCATAGCCATCGGATTACGATGATATGACATGTAGATTAATCCTAGATTATCCTTGGAACTGCCGCTACGTATGCGCTCGCTTTCCGGTGGCAGCAGAATCACCTGACGAATAATGTCCAGAACCCAAGACTGATAAATGGGCGCGTACTCTTTCAAAAGATTGATGATCTGCTGGCAGCCCTGCACAATTACCGATTCGACATTAGCAAACCGGGTGCAGGGTAGCTCGGCAAAGCCTTTTATGGCATACGCGCGGGCGGGCAGAATGGTAATCTTTGAGTGTTGCGAGCCGAACCGGGGAAGGTCTTCTGCGCCGTCTCCCTGCCAGCCGTCCTCAGTATGCAGGAATTCAACGAGGCTGCTGGTACCATCAAGACGCAAATCAATGGAGGCCCGTTTACCGTCTGAACTAAAGCTGATCCAATTCGCGGGCGGCAACAGCCAATTGTCCCATAAGAGTTGAACTGGTTGCTCGAGTTGAAGGCTCCACTCTCCCGGAAATCTGGCAGCACAGACTCCCAACGCCAACCCTGCCGCAACACTTGAAGGCTGGCCTCCGCCCTTATTCTTAACCAGCTTGAAAGCATCGCCAAAAATGGTGTTCCAGACGGCGGCAAAAGTCATCTCTCTTGTGAGCCAGCCTTCCAGGAAATTGACCAGCCCGCTCCCGCGACTATTGAGTTCCACCTTGTATTGGCTTAGGAAAAGCCGGAGAACTTCCTGTGAATGGTTTGTGGCGATTGTGGTTAAGAGGAATTTGTCTAAGATTTCATAGGGGCACGAAAAACCTTGAAAATTAAGTTCCAATAGTTTTGGTGAAAGGGCCACAGGTGTAATCGTTAGAGTGTTGATACTCACCTGTCCCTCCTTAACATGAAGATGTTTTCTCTGCGGGATAGTTTAAGGTACAGATTGCTCGGCTTCTTTATTTCTGAGATGGGTCTTTCTTCGTCTCAAGCTCAGAGCTCAAGCCTGCTGATGTAAATAAAGAATATGGGAATCCAGGGCAATCGCAACGTCGCCTGACAAACAAAAATCAAACGCCTGAGTCACTTGATGGTAAAACACCAGATGCGGAAACGCTAAGAAAATCGAATATCGCTACAACTCGTTGCGCGCTTCGGCGTAGGCTGTGCGCTCGCCAAACCGATTTTGCGATTGCCCTGTATGGGAACCTGCATCTAGGATTCATTTGGACCTTGATTAGGCTTTGTCGTACTTGTCGTGGGTGCCTTTGGTGTATACCTCGTCGGACGTATTGCGCGGACGCTTCATCTCCTCGGCAATTTGCTTGAGGATTTCACTTCTCACGCCGGTGAGCATGTTACTTGAAGTTGGCGGAGTGTGTGCGCCTTCAGTTGTTTCGGTGGATGAGATTGGCTGTTCTGGCATCAGTTAAAAACCTCCTTCAAGCTGTGTTTAGTTAAGTGAAGAGTCCGGTAAATACCAGATTCACGTTTGCCAAAGAGTTGAGGGCTATATTTAATATATGTTTGGAATAAAGATGTCAAGAGTTGGGAGTGAATCTGTGTAGTTGCTCAGCGATAATGTCCGCCTTAACTGCTCAGCGATTTTGTCCGCATACTGCATCGCATGAGGACATTGACCTTGAGCAGCAAGCATCTCCGTACATGAGCGTTACCGACCCGTAGGAGCTTCTACAAATGCCGACTTACAAAAAGAGACAGGCAGCGATACTTGGCATTGTGCCACCTCCACCCTAAGGGCGCAGGCGTCACCAGCCGAGCCACTAAGGGGTAGCAGCAGCATCTCTGCGAATTTTTACTTTAGCGTATTGTACGCAGTCGCATTACATTGGAGAGATTGAAGAAACAGGCTGTTTATCAGCGCGTTAGTTGTATTGTACGCAATGCAGACCCCCACGTTAGCACCCCTGTTTGTTGCGTGAAATACAGGCTCTAAAAAGAGGTCATTGCGTACAATTCATGTTGCACGCAATGATTTCACGCAATGTTGAGAGCAGAACCCCGTTTGGTCAGTTTTCGAGTTGATTTTTACGCTAAGAAGCACTCTCCGGCATCCCTTAGAGTAAATTTTCGCACGGTTGCTGCTGATACCCCACTAAGCCCACCGGCGGCGACCTTTGTAACGAGCGCAAGGCCAAGACGAAGGATAAGAATTGCCGGACGTGAGAAACCGCCGCCGCACCGCTATATATTGTGGTTAATGCTTTCGTGAAGAACGCCGGCCAATTGTCACGGCGGGCATTCTAGCGTTGGAGAGCCGGCCACAATAGATTGTGGTTCCCTTCTCTTTTTAGAGTACCAAGATAAGTACAGACACATCGGCGCAACAAAAGGCGTCCGATAATTGTTTATTATGTAGTTTCCGAGATTGATTCGGGCAGCAGGTCACGATTAACGATGTAGGCCGGCATACCTTCAATCTGTTCATCAGTCCTAAAGACATAAGCTGCGTTCAGCAGCTCGTTAAGTACCGCTTCGGTTTCTTCGCGCGTGTTACGGGCTTCGCTCATCAGCATATTGAGAGTAAAGGGAGTGTCAGGCTCATACTCGCACATCGTTCCGTACATCCCTAGACCGCCCCAAGAGACGCCACGAGCTAACATTTGATCCATTTCTTCCGCCGATAGCACACACTTAAAGCGGCGAGCTTTCGCGGTTAGCCTATACTCCATACTTTAATCCCCTGCCCTTCTATTATGTCTGTTTTGGCGTCCCTATATGCCAAGTGGCACGCTCGCACGAGGCAGGCTTATCAGGTTCGCTCTCGTATGACATTTGGTAACTGAAGGTAAGGTACTGCGCCACCCCCACGTCGAAGTTATCAGGATTCAATTCAAGAGTGTAAAGCTTGAATGGCGGCGAGACGAACATTCGCGGAATCTCAGAATAGGGGACGCCGTGCATTGGGCTATGCGCCTCTTCGTGCGTTTGTTTTTTTGTTCGCTGCCAAAGATTCCAGGTAGAGCCAGAGATGCGAAGTTCACGCATGGTCAGGTTAATGACTCGCGCATACAATTCTACGGTTTGACCCCACTCCGCATGTTGGATTGAGTTCACCGGCACGACTATAAGTTCATCGCTGCGGGATTCAGATAAAGGTTGTTTTGTACTCATGTGAAAATCTCTCCCTTTGTTTTAATGAGGCCGCGCCGGGAGTACGCGACCTCTCAGCCCTTTTTGACCACTCCGACGAGCGGAGCTTCAGCTTACAGATTCAGCAAATTGATTTGAAAGTATGCTGACACTCCCGACCCTTGATTGCCCGGTTGCCCATCGCTGGTGCTGCTATAAGTAGGCGCAGAGAAGCCGAGCAAAAATCTATCTGAAGACCGCACGCTTCCGAAAGGAATATCTACGGTGAATAGGTGTGTTGGGCCGACCACCTCAAGCCTAGATAATGTTTGCGGGAGCGCCGAATTGTACGTAACAGGGAAAGCCGCCCCATGCAGGCCGCTAGGTATTACTATCCCCGCGCCGTAGCCACCGAGCAAGATGTCAGTGTCAGTAAGATTAACGAGGAAGCCGTGAAACTCAACTTTGCTGCCTATTTTGGCCGACACAAAGGGCTGCTCCAGAATGAAGCCCACCGTGTTGACTTGGGCGATGCTTTGCAAGTTAGCGCGCAGCTTTTCAAGCTCTAATTGTTCTGGCGTTTTTTGGGTTTCTGGTTGCATTAGAATATCTCCCGTGTAACGAGGCCGCGTCGGGAGAGCGCGAAAACCTCTCAACCTTTTTGACCACCCCGACGAGCGGAGCGAGTGTAGCGAGCGCCCGCGCCATGTTCTGAACACTCAAAACGCTGGCGCGAGCGTGACCCGATGCGAAGGATAAATTTAGCACATTTAATGCTAATATGCCCGCGCTGTTAAATTCCTACTTGGAGCTAAAGCCATGCCTGATTATGAAGTCACTATAAAGCACGATGCAGAGGGAACGCAGACGAGCCGAGCTGCGGCTGAGGGCGCTTATTTCCACCTACTGCTAGAGATGCTTAATAGCTCAGTCACGATGGAGGTCAAAGACAAAGACACCGGAGAAGTTGAGACTATAGAGCTTGAAGCGGATTTAGAAAACGACCATAGCCTATTAAGGTTCATGGCCTTAATGCAGTTGGCCTCCAAATTTATGACGCCAGAGCAAATGGCTGAGTTAGAAGATTGGGAGGTTAAGAATATAGACGGCCACAGCATAGGAACATCGGACTGGCCGGGTTGGGAGTCGATCATTGGCATGAAACCGAAGAGGTTCAGAACGTCCGATGTAGTCTAGTCATGTTCTGTTTGCTATCGGTTCGGGCTTACGCGCCATCTTGCCCTGTTGCTCTAAGACTTCTCGCAGGTCGTCGCGCATTCCCTCGATCTCGTCAACCGATGCACCAAAGCGGCGCTCGATCTCTGACTCGCCTAGTGTATTGAGCACATAACTTAACGCCGCCTCATACACGGCCAACTCATCCTCTGAGATTCTGGCCTGCACCAATGCAACCGATGCTATTGTTTCTTTGTTGATTGCTTCCATACTAATTTAGCTCGTCAGGGAGTTCGTCACGCTT
>MWWH01000540.1_pt1 | contig 10938 bp, 14 predicted proteins | sample 1047231 | NCBI WGS metagenome assembly MWWH01 (sample SAMN06349967, study PRJNA376086) | soil metagenome | isolation source: MG3-2 sample Antarctic (ecotone) soil | place: Antarctica | collected 2015-01-13 | reverse complement strand
TTGCATATTCATTAAGAGAAAGGGTTAAAGAAATGGAATTGACAATTGAATTATTAAAGCAACAGGTAGCAGATAAAACAGAAATTATTGAAATGTTGAAGGCTCAAAAAAATACACACCGGAACCGATTGATTACACTAAAATAAATTACAACTGATATGAGAACATTGTTACTAATGCTTTTGATTGCTGCCTTGGCTGCATGTGGCAGTTCATCTACCGAAAAGTCTAAAGAGCAAATTGTGCAAGAAACTGTAGATAGTATGAATAGGATTAAAGCTGCAGAGCAATCGTTTAAAGTTTTTACAGATGAACAAAATAAAGCAGTAGAGACCCTTGCCCAACAACACAGAGAACAAAATAAAAAAGACAGAGAAGATATTGCACAAAGAACAGTTGATCTTAATTATGTAAAAATGAATCTCTCAAATGCTGAAACAGAATTACAGGTACAGAATGATAAGTTAGATAATGTAAAAGGAGTGAAGTTACTTAGAACAGCACAGGAACGAGAAGATCAAATAAGATTACAGTTATCGGTTATACAGGCTATACGGCAACAAATAGATGATTTAAAAATACTGATGAAGAAAATTCAAAATGGTAAAAAGTATGACTTAGCAGAATTATCAGAGTTTGTAGGACAATAAGTCCATAGACTTGTTACAGACCTTGTATGTAATTGAAAATTAATAATGTTATGGAATACCCGGTATTCTCCACTTACAACCTGAAACGCTTACTACATAAGCCTTTCAAAAATGGGAAAATCTTTATAGACCTTTTCCATAGACCAATAGTAACATTCATTGTATCAGTTCAAAAGAATTTGATATGATGGATAAAAAAAATTTTTGCTTTAAACTTTACCCGGTAAATAAAGAGATAAGTAAAGTGTGGTTTGTTAAGTATAGAGATGCTGCAGGCCGGCCACAAAAATCTTATGGCAGGTTGCGCCATTATAACACTGTTGCCGAAAGATTGAAAGAAGCAAAACGACTGATCATAATTTTACAAAAGCCGGTTGTTGAGGATATTATTAAAAGGAATAAATTAATTATTAATTTATCCAATGCACTTGAATACCGGCGGCCATCTTTAGAAAAGAAAAGCTATCAAACTTACTTCTCAATTTTAAAATATTTTGCTGCCTGGTATCATCTTGAATACAAAAAAGATAAACACATTTCACCGGCTGCTTACATCATGCACCTGCATAGTTTAGGTAAGCATAACAATACAATCCGCAGGGCAAATGTTTTGCTGAAAGATTTATTTAATGTATTGATCCGTGAGGGCCACTATGCAAAAAATCCTTTTGAATTTGTAAAGGTTAAAAAGATAAAAGCCAAAAGCCTGTTGCCATTTCACCAGGTGCAGATTGCAGCTTTAAAAGAATTGATTATAAAAAGAGATCCGCAATTGTGGGATGCAATACTGTTTGAATATTATCTTTTTTTCAGACCCAAAGAAATACGGTTGCTGCAGGTAAAACACATTTTATTTGATGCCATGCAAATAATATTAGATGATAAAATTGCTAAGGATGATGACAATTATTTAAAAGCAATACCGATGCCAATGCAGCAAACAATTTTAAAATTTCAGTATCTGCCTAAAGAGTTTTTTTTATTTAGTAACAATGATAAGCCTGGCATAAAAAAAGTTGGTGTTAATAATTTTTGTAACCGGCACCGGCATTTTATTAAAGCCCTGCAATTGGGTGAGCGTTACGCTTTTTATAGCTGGGTGCATACCGGCATAAAAGCGGCTGCTATGGCAGGCATACCACATAAACAATTGCAATTACAGAAAGGGCACAGTGATCTTAAAATGTTTGATGAATATTTGAAAGACTTAAATATTAATGATTGTGTGGAGCTGGTAAATAACTTTCCTGAAATATGATTATATGATTTGATACGTGAAGGAAAAATTAAAAATATTTGTAAATGTGTCTTGAGAAGTACACGAAACTTCTACCACGGATGTTGAGGGTACTGCTGCTATAGTTAATGGTATTACAGTTCTTGTTGCGTGGTTTAATGCGCCACTACCGCCTGCATTTTCAAAAGCTGCAAAGTTAGAAGTAACAGGCAGGGAAAGCCGTAATTTAGTTGCAGTTGTAGTTGCTGTTGGCACTATTGTTACGGCACCTGAAACTGTTACTGTGCTGCCTACACGCATATATTGGCAAGTGTAGGCAATTGATGATGCCACGTTTGCGCCATTGGTTATTGTTGGCGTGTAAGTACCTGATGTAATTGTTTGTGTAGAACCATTACCCATTAGCGCATCTATTGCTGTTGCGCCTGATTTTACTAAAGATATTGCTGTAGCGATACCTGTATTAGTTACAGTAAATTTACTTGTATGAGTACCAGAACCATCTATTGCAGTATTTGTACCTAAGTCAATTAAATATTTATTTCCACTTCCTGTTCCTTGTTCGTATGGTGAAACCCAAATACCTCTGTAACCTGCGCTTGCCGTTTGGTTAATGGTAGGAACTATTGATAACATATTTGCTGTTGTAGCACTTTGAGACCACATACCTCCCATTCCAACATTGGAAATATTTGTGCTATTAGATCCAGAAGCTGTTGCATATTGATAAAATCCTAAAGGCCCAAAATTATCAGTTATTATAAATGTTCTGCCTCCCCCTGTTAAATACAATGGCTTGCGTGTACCAGTTCCGCCTATTTCACCCGAAGTAATATTAAAAGTATTTGCAGTCCAGTACATTCTTGCTCTTTCATAATTTGTTGTTTGGTCTGCTGTATTATAAAATGCTGTTCCTGTTGATGTAGAGGGAAATGTAAGCGAATGTGTTGGTGCGCTTGTACCAATACCAACATTGCCGGTATTATAATAAATATTTGAACCCGATGTAACCCATTGAGAACTAACTTTATTATTAAATGTATTCCAGTCGGCCGAAGCTAAATAACCATTTACAGAAGTTGTTGCAGCAGGTATTGATATTGTATTTACGCTTCTTGCTAAAGGAGAGGAAAAAGTTAATGCAGTTTCTTTCGCGGCTAAATCTGCAGGTAAATTTGTTACCTGGCTTTCTGCTATACCTGTTAAGCCAGTACCTGCGCCGGAGAAAGAAGATGCTGTAGCACTCCCATTCACCGTAATACCACTACTGTTAGTAGTTAATCTTGCAACTCCTGAAATAATATGTTGAATTGGTTGTTGACTATAGATAACGCCATTATATGCTGTACTACCGTTAAAATACCCTCCATTTGTAGAACCTTCTAACCCAAAATAAATATCATTGCCTGTATTTTGAAATCTTGTAGCGGTAGGATTTGTTCCCATTCCTATTGCCTTAAAACTTTCCCCTACACCAGTAGCTGCAACGCTTGCAAATGTTACGTTATTTGTTGTTGAAAGCCTTTGGTTTTCAAAAGGTTGATAAGTAGCTGCTGCCCTTTGTCGGCTAAGTATAGAAGCCGAAGATGTATCAACTAAAATAGTTCCTGTACTTGTTATGATGCCACCAGATAACCCTAATCCTGCTGCAACGCTTGTTACCGTTCCATTTTTAAAACCTTGCTGGTTTACCCAATACCTTGTAGCATCTACTGAATTGGTATCACTGATATTTTGCTTTAAAGTAATGTTACTTGTGTTGGTGGATATGTTCGCAGTGTTAGTAGCAATATTTGAAGTGTTGCTATTTATTGCACTTCTATAATTGCTTAACATAGAAGCGGTATCTGAAATATTTACCTTTGTATTTAATTGAGATACAGTCGCAAATGTGTCACTTAACGCCTGCTTATACAAAGAATAAATATGCGAACGTGCTGAGTCAACTCCTATGAAATTATTATTTTTAAGCTGTATCGTTTTTGGATTTAGCAGTGTTGAATCTGCCATTAACACAAAAGCATTTACTGTATCAAATGCGGTATTTATAAAATTATTATTATTAATAATTATGTTTTTCGGCCGGGTATCATCTAAACTTAAAACCAAATATTTTTGAAAAGTTGAGCCGCTTTTATTGCCACAATTCACGAATGTATTTGATGAGATAGTTGAACTCTCTAAATAACCATGAACAGAAAAAGGAGTGTTATATATACTACCCCCAACAACATAATCTTTAACAATATTATTGCTGAAATTCAATCCCTTTACTGCACCTTGATAAGCAATAAGGGAAGGATTAGAAAAACCTTCTATTAATTTATCACTGATGCTAACATCCTCAACTCCCCGTAACCAGAAGCATCTATCGCCTCCCCGATGGCTGTTACCGGAAAATATAAAGTTTTTAGGGCAATTACTTGTAAGCGTTGTACCCGAGCTTGTATTACCTAATACAGCATAAGAGAAAGTATTTGTATTGTTTATAAATGTGTTATTCGTAGTAAAAAAGTCCTGCGGTCTTTGGGTAAGGGATGTATAAAAAGCGAATGAAATTACTCCGCTGCTACCACCGATATTTTCAAAAGTACATTTATCAATCTTTATGTTTCTTATTACTGCCCAGTTGTTTTCGGGTTCAACATCAATTGCTCCTGGCATATCCGATCGAGTCATTCTCTTAAAAAAACAATTCTGAACTAAAATATTTTTACCATTATAAATAACAACACCGTTTCGGTTATCACCATTAATGCCATCAACATTACAGTTAATGATCTTCACATTATTGACGTATGTTCTGCGGAAAAAACCAAGTGTGCTGTCAACCTGAACTCCCAGTGAAATAGCATCTCCTTTAAATCCTATAAAGCTGCAATCTTCAATAATGCCATTATCAACACTTCCAATATTTATAACAACACCTTCCGCAAAAAATGAAGGATTTTTAGTTATAAAGTTTATACTTTTAAACTTAACATTTTTTATCACATTAATTGAACCACTGTCAACATCTGAAAAAAATGTGTTATTGAAAGCAAAGCAATTATTTGCATCAAGAACAATGTTAGTTCCTGTTTCTCCTAAGTAAGTAATATTTGATTTTATAGGAATACCGTCTGTTTTTCGGGAATTATTTTGCAGTGTTGGCAACCGTCCTCTTAAAAGATAGTTTCCTTGTGGAAAAAATACAGTACCGCTATCAGTGGCAGATACAGCGTTTTTAATAGCAGTATATTCATCTGTAACTCCATCTCCTTTTGCGCCAAACCATTTTATATTTACAGCAGTATTAAATATTCTTTTAAATCTTTTGCCATTGCTGCTTACTAAAACAGTTCCTGTATTATCAGCGCTTGTTGCATCGCTTGCATCATAATACCAAAATCCTTCTTTACCTAAATCTGTTGTGTAATATCTTATAGATGCGGAAGGTGCAGTTAATGCACGTAAGCCTGTAAGTGTTGTATTAAATGCCGGTGCTGAATTACCTGCATCTAATGGCCATGTACTGCGCCAAACATTACCCAATTTTATACTATCCCTGGCAACTAATTTTTTTGCATCAACCAATTGACCTACCTGTGCAAAAGATGCCTGTATAAAAAAAGAAAATATTATAAGAGAAGAAAATAGTTTTTTCATTGGTATTATAATTTATAAACTTCAACAATTACGGGAGTGGCAGGTGTTAATGCGCCGGCTATGTATAAAATGGTATCGGCTTCAAACTTTTTATTTATGGCAACTTCATAATCAATGCCGGCGGTTACTACATCGTTAAAAATATCGTTACCACCTGGTGCGGTGCCAATGGTAACAGCTTGTGTTATTGCGGTTTTTAAAACCAATGCAACAACAAATGATGCCGGAATTTTTATTTCCGGATCTCTTTGTAAAAGCAATTGATCCTTACTATCTCCAAAAAGATAACCCATGATTATTTTTTTCTTTTATTAGTTCCGCTATCACTTAATAATGCTGCAGCTGCCAATGCGCCTAAAATCCATAAGCCTGTGTTATCAGCTTTTTTCTTTACCGGCATTGCTGCAGGTATAAAAACTCTTTGTTGTTGTGGTGCAGCTTGCTGCACACCTTCTATGCTGTAAACAGTTTCTACCAGGCGGGCGCTATTTATTTTTGCAGGGTCGCTGCTATCAAACCTTATTTGAAATTCAGTATCATTTTCAAAAGTAGTTCCGGCATTAAGAGATGGATGCGCAACCTGGCTGCTATCAATACCGTAATGCTCGCCTGGCTTTCTTATGGTGCCATCAACAAATAAATTTGTTTGCCCGTCATTAACCAGCATCCACAATACACTTTGTGGCTTTATTTTTCTATCACCGCTAATTTGTGTTGTAACGGTTCGTGAAATTACTTTTGCCATTTTGATTTTTTATTACTTGTTAATTCATTAATGAACAAAAAAAAAGAAGTACGCCAACTAAGCCGGTGCCGGTAGCTGCAGGGTTTTGTTTTATAAAATTCCATCCTGTAGCAAACACATTGCTTTCTACTTTACGGCGGGCCACCAATGCTGCAGATTTTTTAAATACTCCGTTATCGTTCACTTTATCATACCGCTTCATTCGTTCTGCAAAGCGGGTAAAGTTTTTATTATTAAGATCAGATAAAAGCGTTACACCATAAGTTGATGAAGGCTTTGTAAGTATTCCTGCGCCCAGGTTGTAAGTAAATAATACCAAAGCATCTAACTGGTTTTGCAACAATGGTATTTTTATCATTGCCTGCAAATTTTTTATAACTACAGTAACATGAGTAATAAGCAATGCTGTGGCTGATGTTGGTGTAACTGTTATTGCAGGTTTTTTATTTCTGTCATAAGATCCCGCATAAGAACCGTAACCAATACTCCATTGCCTATAATCCCAATAAGGTGTAGAGCTGTAGCCTTCCAGTTTTTTTAATTGATCAACTGCAGCCGATGATAATGATAGTGGTATAGTTGGCATGTTATACGTTTAAGTTTGAAGGAAATACATCTACCCGGGCCAACCAACCCTTTTTATATTTTTTTAGTTTTGGATTTTGTGCAAGTTTGTTGTAATGCTGTACCCGTGCTTTGCGTATTTGCTCATAACAAAATCCTGGCTTATCATTCAATTGCCATAAGGTACTTTCAGTAAATGCAAATGTTCCCCTTGTGCTGCCAATGGCTTTATTTATTATTGAAAGAGCGCCACCGCTATTAATATAAAAATCATAAATAAAATTTGCCAGCAATTGATTGTTGATCGCATCACCGTAAATTTTATCCCAATAATTCTTTTTATAAAATGCAATGATCAGTGTATCTAAATCTTTATTTTTTATGAATGCGTTTTTGCGTGGCCTTGCTGCAAATACTATTTTAAAAATCTTTTGTGCAAACGGATCATCTCCCCATCCTTTATAACTAATGCCTTTATAGGTAGGCCCGCCATTATCAACTGTATAGCCGGCTTCTATGCCTGCAGTAATATTATATGCCTGTGAAAAGTTTGCCATTGTTTAACTATTTATTGGTAATGCGTTTACAATTTTTGCCACCTCTGCAAATTCATTTGCATCTAATCCATCTCTTAAATAATACCACGGTGCTTTTAATCTTGTAAGCAGATCCTGTTTATAAGTTTTGCTGTATGTATCGCTTACCTGGCTTAATTGTAATTGATTTTTTAAAGACCGGAAGGCTGCATAAATAGCCTGTTCATCATCATTGATAGTTCCCCAGGCAGCAGATAACTGTTTTGCAATTCTTTGCGCTGCAGAAGATGTTAGGATTGTCCACTTTCTATTTTTGGCTGTATAGTCTTTATAAAAATTGGGGTTCCATCCATTACTACCGGATGCAGTTTCTGCAATCTCTGCCAATGCTCTTTCTTTTTCAGATTGGGTAAGACCCAGCTTATCAGTGATCGGTTTTATTAATCCGAAATAAAGTAATGCTAATCCAACGCCTGCAATAATTAATTGATCGTGATTTTCCTTAGCCATTGTTTATATAAATTTTAACGCGGTATTAAATTTCTCCGGATCTTCTTTTATAACCTTAGTGAGCTTTGCCAAAATATTTAACCAATCATCGGGCCTTGCATTTTGCAGGGCTGTTGTAAAATCTTCAAAAGCCTGTTGTATTAATGCAGTGCTGGTATCTTCATTATCGTGCAATTGTTCATCATGCTCAACGCCGCTAACTTTTGCAGGGAACATCATGCCTGCACCCATTGGCACAATGGCCGCCGGTGCAGGTTTTGTGCCTATAAAGCCTGCGACAAATTTATCTGCATGGGGGGCCAGTGCGCCAATAAATCTATTAAAAGGATCTTCCAATTTTTTTTCTGCATCCTCTGCACGTTTTTTAAATTCATCATGCGCAACCTGCAACTGCTCTGCCTTGTGCTTTGCCATTAGCCTTTCAAATTCTTCGCTCCCCATTATTTTTGCTTTGGCTAACATATCTTCTACGCTGTATGTATTGCCCAAAGCACCAACGGCTGCAGGTGTTGTAGTTTCTTTTACCGCGGCGCTCATACTTTCTTCCAGGGTAATGCGAAAGTTTATGCGGTTGCCACCACGCTCTGCAACTTTAGATGTGTTGTTGCTTACCAAAGTATATTCACCGGCACGGAGTAATGATAAAGCATCTTCAAACTCACCGTAAGTTTTTTCAACATCGGTTTCTTCGTTCTCACTTTTTATTATCGGGCTTCCGGTGCTTTCTCCACCTTTATAATAAATAGCAAAATATTTTTTGTTGATCTTTTTAAAATACTCTCTTATATCGTTTTTTCCGATTATCATTATTGTTGGGTATTAGAAACTTCATCAATAGTTACCATTAAAATATTTATTACATCTCTCCATTTTTTTGGAAGAAGAGGAAATGCGCCTACCATCATTAATATTGGTTTTGCTATAACCCAAACCTTTGCAAGTTTTATTCCTTTGTCTGCAGGTGCAATGGATAAAGCATTTATTGCTTTTGTATTTTTTTCTACGTGATCGTTTACCTGTTCAAATGTTTGCATAAAAATTATTTTAAATAGTTATCGTACTTAGTTGCCTGCAGGTCGGTTTTGGTTTCTTTTACCTGGCTGCTATCACCGGCTTGCTTACCAAGTATTGCAATGCCAACGGCAAATACAAAATTGAACCAATGAGTTTCGCCTGCATCAGTAAGCGTTTTTACAGCAATGAAGGCAGAAAGTCCGTAACCTGCTAACGTTGTTTTCCAGCTATCACCAAATAACTTTTTCATAAATTATTTTTTTGTTTTTATGTGGATAGACTTAATAATTGCAACCCTCTCTTTTTTTAAATCTCTAACCATCCTTGCCACTGATGTTACATTGAATTGTTCCCCGGTTGCTATGTTTATTTTTCTGTAATCTGAAATAAGCATATCGCCTGTTTTAAATGCGTCAGCAAATTCTCTTTTTACTCTTTCCCTGTCCTCTGGATGTACTGATCTGTAGTTACCCATCCCTTTAACTTCCTCAAATGATGAAAAGCCAAATGTTTTTAAATAAGCCAAATTTGCAAACGTACATTCGCCGTTGATGTCTGTCTTTGTAATGGGTGCTGAATCAAGGTACATGGTTTGCGATACCTCATCTTTCAACACTTCCTGGTTATCTAAAATTTTCATAGAAATATCTAGTATAGATCCGCCTCCGTTTGGGTACACCTGTTTTTCTATCCCGACCAATTTTTCAATTATTTTTTTTTGAATTTCACTAATTGAATTGCGCCATTGGTTGCGGTTAGCCTTATAATGGATGTACCATTTATTCAATGCTTTTTTTGCCCACCACTTCCAATGCAGAATACAAAAACCTGTAATTGCAGATAAAACAGTAAATATCTTTATCCATAATTCAATCAAAGAACTCATAGCCACACTTATTTTTCGTAGGTAACTGCCAATAAAAAAACTTCGTTTAACACTAAGCCTGCAGTGCTGCCAACAACTATCTTACTTTTTTCAGGATCTATTGCACCTTCATCTCCCTGGGCTGCATCAATATTAAATTCCGGTACTTGTGTACCATTAACTGTTTTGCTAAGGCTTAACATTGGCACATAACGCAAATCATTATTGCGGCTGCCAATTAACCTTAAAAAAGATTTTGCAAATACAGTTGCGTTGATAACATTTTTGCCACTGGGTGCAACGGTTACCTGGTCAACCTTAAAAGCCTCAATACTTTTTATTTTTTTTGCAGTGCGAAGGTTTGGCTGATTGCCTAAAGCAAACTCTGTGCTGCCGATATTGTTTACCAATATTTCAAAAATTTCTGTTCTTGTTTCCACTGTAATTATTTTATTTTGTTAAGAAAAAAAGGCTACTGCTTTTAACTGCAGCAGCCTTTATTATATCGTAACTATTTTTAAAAATTATGGTTGAGATGCACCGCCTGCACCAACTATTTTAAAACCTTCTAACCACAAAACAACTTTTGCATTATACACACCTGCAGCACTTACAACTTTTTGGTTTCCGTTGGCAGGGATGGTTAATGTTACTTCGTTGTTCTCACGGCCTTTTAAAGTGTATGTTGGCACCAATGGTATAAGACCATCGCCAGGATGGCGCTCACTTGCACCGGTACGGGTTACCCTGCAACCTTGTGTTGGCAGATCGGGCATGTAAACTGTTTCACCTACTTTAAAAGAAAGACGGCCATTATAAAATACTTCCAGGTGAGCATTTTGTATTTGCCCTGTTTCGTCTGCAAAAACTGCATGAGGGTAAGTATACAATGTTGTAACACCGGCAACACCGATAATTTCACGGGCCAAGAAAATACCTGCATCAGTAATGCAAAAAGCATCCTGTTGGTTTAGCTTTTCTTCAACCGCTAAATCTGTTCCTAATTTGTATAAAGGAAAAGAGTAACTGCCTGCGCCGTTAGATAATAATGCTTCTGCACGGATGAAAAAAGGTGCACCTTTTTTGCCGGGATATTTCCCTGGAATTTTTGTAAATAAAGCCTTGCGGTAATACCTTTAACCCTTTGCAATGGCACTTCAAAAGGCGTT
>MWWH01000539.1_pt1 | contig 10939 bp, 11 predicted proteins | sample 1047231 | NCBI WGS metagenome assembly MWWH01 (sample SAMN06349967, study PRJNA376086) | soil metagenome | isolation source: MG3-2 sample Antarctic (ecotone) soil | place: Antarctica | collected 2015-01-13 | reverse complement strand
GAGAATCATCCGGTCAAGTTACTGTGCCGGATGATGCGGGTCAGCGCGACCGCCTATTATGCTTATGCGCGGGGCAAAACTTACCGGGAAACCGCAGCGCAAAAGATTTGTCGGGAAAGGGTTCGGACTTGTTTTTATGAGCATCGAAGGCGGTACGGCTCGCGGCGGATCGCCGCCCAATTGAAGATCGGACGCGCGGCGGCGCGTTCGGTGATGCGGCGTGAAGGGTTAAAAGCGATTGCGCCAAAAGCCTTCGTGCCAAAGACGACCGACTCCAAGCACAACCTGAGAGTAAGCCCGAATCTGCTGCAAAACGGGATAAACGCGCCCGCCGAAAAAGGTGTGGTAATGGTCGGCGACATTACATATTTGCCGCTCTTGGGCGGCGGATTCTGTTACTTGGCGTGTTTTCAGGATAAGTTCACCAGACGCATTGTCGGCTGGTCGGTCTCGAGCCGGATGACGGCGCAGTTTGTGATGGAGGCTTTTTCTTCTGCGCAGCGGCGCCGACTGATTAAACGGGGCGCGATTGTTCATACGGATCGGGGCAGTCAGTATGCCGCAGTCGAGTATCGCCGGTTGTTACACATCGGAGGCTTTCGCCAATCAATGAGCCGGAAAGGAAACTGCTATGACAATGCCCAAGCCGAGAGCTTTTTCTCCAGATTCAAGGCGGAATTAATTGAAAACGGTGTTTTTGAATCGGTTGCTGATGCCAAATCAGAGGTCTTCAGCTACATCGAAGGTTATTACAATCGGATTAGACTGCATTCGGGAATCGGCTACCGAAGCCCGCTGGAGTTTGAAAAACAGTTAGAAAATAAAATGAGGAGCAAAGAGAGTTTTGTGTGCTGAAAAACTTGACCGTCTCATATTGAGGGCAGCGAACATCACCAAGAAGAGCAACAATCATAATTTGAAAGTAAGATAGCAAAGGAATGATCCAAAAATGGTCGAATGCTGTATTTGAAACAGGATTCACCTCAATTATTTCCTGTTTCAGTTTGATGATTGCGACTGACAGCTTTCGCAATCCAGCTAATTAAGAGAAAAATCGCGATAATCAAACCTGTCCCGAACATCGCCGATAAGATATAACCGAACTGCGGGCTGCTCATAAATGGCGGCGCGTCTGGCGCTGTCTGATTATTTGAGGAGGCGGAAATCCGTTCGCGGACTGCGGGGTCGGCAAAATCCTGCGCTTTCCACTCACCCCACGCTGTTCCGGCAGCAAGCAGTCCGAGCGGCGTCAAAATCATCAGCGCGGCAAGTCCAATCCACAATGGGCGCGTTGAACGCCAGCCTGATTTCTGCATAACGTCCGCATTTAGCGCGTCGGGAGCAGTCAGTTTTAAAAGCGAAGGATCGCTTCGCTGTAAATATGCGACGACTCCGCCAGCCGTAATCAATTCGGCAAGCCCGGCAAAAGTTAAATGTCCGATCATCATTGCCGGAATTGCGATACTAAGCGGATACGGCGCATAAAGCGGCGCACCGCTCGCATCATGAAAAAGTATTGGTTGAATGCCGAACTCGATACTGGCACAAAACGCAGAGGCATTAATTGCCGCGTAACCGGCTAAAGCGGCAGCAACGACTCGCCGCTTTGAAGTAATTTCCGCGCGATTTGCAATGATTCGATAAACGAAAGCAAACCGACGGATTTTGCAAAATGAATTAAAATATTTATTATCGAAATAAAAAAGCGAGTGAATTGACATAATAGTTTCAGCATTGCAACCGATGATTGTTGAGCGATAATCATCAATCTGCCACACCCGAAAAGGAAGAAAGACAATGGCGGTAAAAAATGTTTCCGACGGGCGATTTACCCGAAATGCTCCGGCATTAGAGGAAATGCACATTCTTTGGATAACCGCTGGTCTGAGCTGCGACGGCGAATCCGTCGCGCTGACCGCCGCGACCCAGCCGAGTATCGAGGACATTGTGATGGGCGGACTTCCGGGCATTCCCAAAGTTCATCTTATTAATCCGTTTTATTCCTACGAGAACGCGGACGAGTATATTCAATATCTTGAACTGGCTGATAAAAACGAACTGAATCCTTTTATTCTCGTCATCGAAGGTTCGATTCCGAATGAAAGTCTTTTAACCGAAGGCTGTTGGGCGGGATTAGGCGCGAACAAGCAAACCGGACAGCCGATTCCGACTTGCGAATGGATTGACCGGCTCGCGCCGAAAGCGTGGGCGGTGATGGCGGTCGGAACGTGCGCGACCTACGGCGGCATTCACGCGATGGAAGGCAATCCGACCGGCGCGATGGGTTTGCCGGATTATCTCGGCTGGGATTGGAAATCAAAGGGCGATATTCCGATAGTCTGCGTTCCGGGCTGCCCGACTCAGCCGGACAATCTGACGGAAACTCTGCTTTATCTGCTTTATCAATCGGCGGGACGCGCTCCCGTGATTCCGCTCGATGACCAGATGCGCCCGACGTGGCTGTTCGGCGAAACCGTCCACGAAGGCTGCGACCGCGGCGGTTATTATGAGCAGGGACAGTTTGCCGAAGAATACGGCTCGCGCCTTTGCATCGTCAAACTCGGCTGCTGGGGTCCGGTCGTGCAGTGCAATGTCGCCAAGCGCGGTTGGATTAACGGAATCGGCGGCTGTGCGAATGTCGGCGGAATCTGCATCGGCTGCACAATGCCCGGTTTTCCCGATAAATTTATGCCGTTTATGAATCAGCCGCCGGGTTCGCTTTTATCGTCGCAGGCGGTAATGACATATGGCAGAGCAATTCACGCGCTGCGCCGCTATACGCAGGCATCGCTCAACCAAGAACCGGCGTGGCGGCAGCGTGAAGATAAACTAAAAGCGGTTGATAAGAAAAAGAAAGCGTGAAAGCACAAAACTCAAAAGAACAAAAAACTTTTGTCGGCGAACAGGAATCATCGCGCAACGGCGAGTCTGTTCCGATTGACGTGCTTGAAGCGGAAAATGTTTTGACTCAGTTGGCAAGCGTATTTTTTGCAGCCGATTCCGCCGATAAACAACAATCCGCCGACGATGAAAAAGATTTCCCCAGTGTAACGGAAACTTATCGTATTCTCGTCGAACAAATTCCGGCAGTCGTTTTCATCGCGTTTTTCGATAAAGGTTTCGGCGAAGCCTACGTCAGTCCGCAGATTGAAGAAACGCTCGGTTTCACGCAGGCTGAATGGCTCAATGACCCGGTGCGCTGGTATCAGCAAATTCATTCTGAAGACAAAGAGCGGTGGAGCAGCGAAGCCGCGCAGATGTTTTTGACGGGCGAGCCTCTGCACTCGGTCTATCGCGTGTTTGCGCGTGACGGGCGCGTCGTTTGGTTTCAATGCGATGTCAAGATGGTGCGCCGCGACGACGGTCGCCCGTGGTTTATTCACGGTGTCGGTTTTGACATCAGCAGCCGGCAAAGCGGCGAAAAAGTTTTGCGCGAATATGCCGAGCGAATGAAAATTCTCTCACGCCGTTTGATTGAGGTGCAGGAATCCGAACGGCGAAACATCGCTCTGGAACTGCACGATGAAATCGGACAAATTCTGACCGGACTCAAATTGACATTGGAGATGAGCGTGCGTCTTCCCGAAGAAGAATTACGGGCAAGTCTCGCCGGAGCGCAGGCACTCGTCAACGAATTAATGGCGCGAACGCGCAAGCTGTCGCTCGATTTGCGCCCCGCCACGCTCGACCATCTGGGGCTGCATTCCGCATTACTGCGCCACCTGCGGCATTACACTTCGCAGACTCAAATTCAGGTAAATTTTCTGCACGACGGTTTGGAAGGAGAGCGTTTTGCGCCCGAACTTGAAACTGCCGCCTTCCGCATCGTCCAGGAAGCCTTGACAAATATCGCGCGACACGCCGAAGCGGAAGAAGCTACCGTTCGCATTTCGGCTGACGAAAATAGTCTAACGGTGGAAATTGAAGATGATGGAAAAGGATTCGAGGCGGAAGCCGCTTTTGCCGTTCATCAGTCGAGCGGCTTGGCGGGAATGCGCGAACGGGCTTTGCTGTTAGGCGGAAATTTTACCGTCGAATCCACTTTGGGCGGCGGAAGCCGATTGACCGCCGACTGGAATTTCAGCGATGATGTTGATTCAAAAGCCGAAATTGATTAAACGAATGAACAATGTCAGAACAACAACCATCGTTTTAGCCGACGACCATCGCATCGTCCGGCAAGGCTTACACGCTTTGCTGAAAGCCGAGCCTGATTTCGAGGTCGTCGGCGAAGCGGGCGACGGAATCGAAGCGTTGGAGATGGTCAAAAAACTCAACCCCGATGTTGTCGTGCTGGATTTAATGATGCCCGGTCTGAACGGTTTAGAGGTGGCGCGGCAGCTTAGCAAACAAACGCCGCGCGTCAAAATCATTATTCTTTCGATGTATGACGATGAAGGTTTTGTGCTGGAAGCCCTTTCCAACGGCGCGTCGGCTTACGTTCTAAAAGACAAGGGTTCTTCCGAATTGATTCGAGCCGTGCGCGAGGTGCGCGACGGGCATCGGTATCTCAGCCCGCCGCTTTCCGACCGCGCTATCGAAGTTTATGAACAAATGAAAAAAGCCGGAACGATGGATAAATACGAAACGCTCACCACGCGCGAACGCGAAGTTCTGCATCTTTCAGCCGAAGGACACACTAACGGCGAAATCGCCGTCCGGCTCGGCATCAGCGTTCGGACGGCGGAAACGCATCGTTCAAGATTGCTCCACAAACTCGGCATTCATACGCAAGCCGATTTAACCCGTTATGCCCTGCGTCGCGGAATTATTCCGATGGAATAATTCGCATTGTTAGCGAGATGACAAAGCTTTAATTTATAAATCGTTTATAATTTCCTATAAATCTCGATTGTTCCGAAAACTACGTAGATTTTCGCGTAAAAATACGTAGGTTTGCGAATATCTATTCACCCGTAAAAAGTGGAAAATCGGTATTCACCTGTATTTTAAATCAATTCTAGTTATAATACTGCGTATCAAAAATTAATAAGGAGAAGAAGCAATGGCAGAAGAAACAATTCCATATGGTCGGAAAACACAACGTCCGTCGCCGGTCAGCGATGTTCATATTCTATGGATTACCGCGGGCTTAAGTTGCGATGGCGATACGATTTCGATTACCGCTGCAACCCAGCCGAGCATTGAAGATGTTTTATTAGGTGCGATTCCCGGACTTCCGAAAGTGCATCTGCACAATCCGGTATTGGCGTATGAAGTCGGCGACGAGTTTATGAAGTATTGGTATCAAGCCGAACAGGGTCTGCTCGACCCGTTCGTGCTGGTTATCGAAGGCTCGATTCCGAACGAAAGTCTTTTGGAAGAAGGTTATTGGGCGGCGCTCGGAAATGATGGGATAACCAACCAGCCGATTACGACTAACGACTGGATTAGCCGTCTCGCGCCGAAAGCGTTGGCGGTCGTCGCCTGCGGAACGTGCGCGACTTACGGCGGCATTCACGCGATGGAAGGCAATCCGACCGGCGCGATGGGACTGGCGGATTATCTCGGCTGGGATTTCAAATCAAAAGCCGGACTACCGATTGTCAATGTTCCCGGTTGTCCGGTTCAGCCGGATAACTTTATGGAAACGCTGCTTTATCTCCTTTATCAGGTTGCCGGACTTGCGCCAATGATTCCGCTTGACAAGGAACTACGCCCGACGTGGCTTTTTGGGAAAACCGTCCACGAAGGCTGCGACCGCGCCGGATATTATGAGCAGGCGGATTTTGCGAGTGAATATGGTTCGCCGAAATGTATTGTGAAACTCGGCTGCTGGGGTCCGGTCGTCAACTGCAACGTGCCGAAACGCGGCTGGATGGCTGGCATCGGCGGCTGTCCGAATGTCGGCGGAATCTGTATCGGCTGCACGATGCCGGGCTTTCCCGATAAATTTATGCCGTTTATGGACGAGCCGCCGGGAGCGACGGTTTCTTCCGCCGTCATCGGACTCTACGGCAGAGCGATTCGCAAACTGCGCGGCGTTACCAATCAGACAGTCAACAAAGAACCGAAATGGCGACATCCGCGCCCGGAATTAACCACTGGCTACGACCCGATTAATTATTAAAGGAGAAATGAAATGACACCAACAGCAACATCAACTTCAACCCAAACGCCAACCGGTAAAAAAACTCTGGTTGATATGAATTGGGACCCGATTACGCGCATCGTCGGTAGTTTGGGAATTTACACGAAAATTGATTTTAACAATCGTGAAGTCGCCGAGTGTTACAGCACTTCTTCGATTTTTCGCGGTTACTCGATTTTTATGAAGGGCAAAGACCCGCGCGACGCACACTTTATTACAAGTCGCATCTGCGGAATCTGCGGCGATAACCACGCGACCTGCGCCTGCTACGCGCAGAATATGGCGTTCGGCGTTCAGCCGCCCGCGATTGCCGAATGGATTGTCAACTTGGGCGAAGCCGCCGAGTATATGTTCGACCACTGCATTTATCAGGACAATCTCGTCGGCGTGGATTACTGCGAAAATATGGTCAGAGAAACCAATCCGAGCGTTTGGGAAAAGGCGAAAACGACCGACTGTCCGAACGCCGAGGCGCACGGTTATAAAAAGATTTCCGATATTATGACGGCTTTGAATCCGTTCACCGGAGAATTTTACCGGGAAACTTTACAGATGAGCCGTCTGACACGCGAGATGTTTTGTTTGATGGAAGGTCGCCACGTCCATCCTTCGACGCTTTATCCGGGCGGTGTCGGAACAGTCCCGACCGTTCAGCTTTTTACCGATTATATGGTGCGGCTGATGAAATATGTCGAATTTTGCAAAAGAATCGTGCCGTTGCACGACGACTTGTTCGATTTTTTCTACGAAGCTCTGCCCGGTTATGAAGAAGTCGGCAGACGACGGATTCTGCTCGGCTGTTGGGGTTCGTTCCAAGACCCGGATGTTTGCGATTACAAATACGAGACGATGGACAAGTGGGGCAAGGCGATGTATGTTACGCCCGGTGTCATCGTTGACGGCAAAGCGGTAACGCACAACCTTGTTGACATCAATGTCAACATGCGTATTCTGCTCGGCAGTTCGTATTACGACGGTTGGAAAAATCAAGAGAAATTCGTTACCCACGACCCGCTCGGCAATCCGATTGACCAACTGCATCCGTGGAATCAGACGACGATTCCGAAACCGCAGAAACGCGATTTCGACAATAATTATACGTGGGTGATGTCGCCGCGCTGGTATCACGAAGGCGAGCAGGGCGAAGGCTCGAAATATCTCGCGCTCGACACCGGCGGCGGACCAATCGCCAGATTTTGGTCAACGGCTCTCGCCGGAACGGTTGACATCGGTTACATCAAAGCGACCGGACACAGCGTGAAAATTTATCTGCCGAAAACGATTACCAAACCGGAAGTCGAGTTTGAATGGAAAATTCCGAAATGGTCAAACGCCATTGAACGCAATCGCGCGCGGACATATTTCCAAGCGTATGCGGCGGCGGCGGCTCTGCATTTCTGCGAAAAGGCACTCGCCGAATTACACGCCGGAAATACCAAAACGTGGTCGGAATTTAAAGTTCCCGAAGAAGCCATCGGCTGCGGTTTCCACGAAGCCGTGCGCGGAGTTTTGTCGCATCACGTCGTCATCCGCGAAGGCAAAATCGCCAATTATCATCCGTATCCGCCAACGCCATGGAATGCCAGCCCGCGTGATGAATTCGGAACGCCCGGACCGTATGAAGATGCCGTGCAGAACACGCCGATTTTCGAGGAAAACGGACCCGACAATTTCAAGGGCATAGACATTATGCGAACCGTGCGGAGCTTCGACCCGTGCCTGCCGTGCGGCGTTCATATGTATTTAGGAAACGGAAAGACTCTGGAAACGCACCATTCGTCAATGTTTGGTTCGCACAAATAAGAAATTATGAAACCACAGATTCACACGGATAAATCCTGAAAAATATCTGTATTCATCCGTGTAAATCTGTGGTTACTTTTTTCTAAATAAAGAGGACTTTAACAAAATGGCGGATAACACAAACGTCCAAAATCAAATGCAGCGCGTCGAAGAACTTGTCGAGTCGATTGAAACCTGGACTGACCCGAATTTGCGGGCGAAAGCCGTCGAACTCGTGCAGGCGTTGATGGATTTTCACGGCGCGGGCATTGACCGGATGATGGAAATTACGGCTGAAAAAGGCGCGGTCGGTTACGAAATTTTCGACGATTTCGCCAAAGATGATTTGGTCGGAAATATGTTATTGCTTTACGGGTTGCATCCGCTCGATTTGGAAACGCGAGTGGTTCAGGCACTCGATAAAGTTCGCCCGTCATTGAATCTGCACGAAGGCGGTGTGGAGTTAATTTCTATCAACGAAGGCGTTGTTCATTTGAGTTTGCAGGGAAATTGCGACGGCTGCGCGTCTTCGGCGGCGACGCTGAAACAGACGATTGAAACGGCGATTTACGCCGCCGCGCCGGATGTCGCGGCAATCGAAGTCGAAGGCGTGGTGATGCCGTTGTCAACGCAGAAAAGCGGCAATGGTTTTGTGCAAATCGGAAAATCAAACGGCAACGGATTTACGCACTGCGAATTTCCCGCCGACATTAATTAGAAGGTGAAAAATTATGACGCAGGAAAAAGATAATCAAATCAATAACCCGACGGAAAAAGAAGACGAAGGCAGCAGTATGACTTCGCACGATTGGGGAACGAACAAAGGCGAAGAAACGGCGAGCAAACACGGCAAAGAAGCCGGACGTGAAGACGAGCGAACGGACGATTCGGGAAGACCGACCAGTACGCGCACGGCACGGGATTCGACCAGCGTCAATCAAGATGCCGAAGAACCGATTGACCCGGCGATGCCGCATATGCCGCCGGCGTAGGGAAAGTATGAATGATGAATGCTGAACGCTGAATTTATCGAATTTTATTCAGCGTTCAGCATTCATCATTCAGCGTTTTAATATGTCAAATTTTCCCGCACTAAAAAATTTCGTTCGCCAGCGCAAAGTCGTCGAGCGTTGCGATTTGTGCAGCCTCGAACTCGCGCCCGAACATCAGCACTTGCTGTCGATGGAAAACCGGCAAATTAGCTCCGCCTGCGATGCGTGTTCGATTTTGTTCAGCGACCACACCAAACGATTTCGGCGTGTGCCGCGTCGCGGAATTTTTCTGCCGGATTTTCGCCTGACGGACGAGCAGTGGAACAGTTTGATGCTGCCGATTCAACTTGCCTTTTTTTTCAATGCCACGCCGGAACAAAAAATCGTCGCGCTTTATCCGTCTCCGGCGGGCGCGATGGAATCGCTTTTGACATTTGAATCGTGGCGGGAAATCGCGGCGGGAAATCCGATTTTGCAAAAGATGGAAGCGGATGTCGAAGCGTTGCTGGTCAATCGCGTCGGCGATAAGCGCGAGTATTTTATCGCGCCGATTGACGAATGCTATAAACTCGTCGGCATTATTCGCGCGAACTGGCGAGGTCTTTCGGGCGGCACGGAAGCGTGGCAGAAAATAAACGATTTTTTCAGCCAACTGAAAGAGCGTTCGCGCGTTATCAGCGAGGTGGCGAATGCCTGAGATTGATTTTGAAGTAACGGGCGCGGAAGCCGTTCCGTTTGCCGCCGCGCCGCTTTTGAATCTCAAATTGCGTCTGACAAATAAAGATGCCGACGAGCAGATTCAAAACGTAATGCTGCGCTGTCAGATTAATCTCGAAGTTACGCGCCGCCAATATAACGAGCAGGAAAAAACGCGGATGTTCGATTTGTTCGGCGAGCCGGAGCGTTGGGGACAAACCTTAAAAACGATGCTCTGGACGCACACGAATGTCGTCGTTCAACCCTTCGCGGAAACGACTTTGGTAGATTTGCCTGTGCCTTGCACATTTGATTTTAATGTCGCGGCGACAAAGTTTTTCGGCGGTTTGGAATCGGGCGAAGTTCCGCTTCTGCTGCTTTTCAGCGGGACGATGTTTTATCGTGATGGATTTGGAGATTTGCAAGTCGGACAAATTTCGTGGGACAAGGAAGCGCAGTTTCGTCTGCCCGTCAAAGTTTGGCAGAAAATGATGGAGCATTATTATCCGAACAGCGCGTGGCTCAACTTGCGGCGCGATACGTTTGAGCGATTGAAAAATTACAAAAGCCGGAGCGGAATGCCGACTTTTGAGCAAGCATTAGAAAGTCTTTTGCCGGATGATGAAATAAAATCGGAAGAAAGTGAGACGGAAATTGCGAGTCAGAAATTTCAAATGTGAGATGCGAATAAGTTTTTAGAAGAATGTTTTCGTGCGGAAACTTCTTCGCATAATCCAAAGTTGGACAGTTTCCGGCGACATTGCGAGTTATGAGCAGATGAACATCGAGGAACTATACAACTCAATTGATAAGCGAATTATCGCTTGGATGGCGCGATACGGCATTACCCTGATGCGCGTCGCGCTCGGTATCACGTTCTTGTGGTTTGGCGCGCTGAAGTTTTTGCCCGGTCTGAGCGTGTCGGATGATTTGGCTGTTCGCACGATTTCCGTGTTGTCGTTCGGTTACGTAGCACCCTCGGTCAGCCTGCCGATACTGGCAGCTTGGGAGTGCGCTATCGGGTTGGGTTTGATTTTTGGGAAGTTTTTGCGCGTAACACTTTTGTTGCTGTTCTTTCAAATGATAGGAACTTTTTTGCCGCTCGTTTTCTTTCCTTCCGAAACGTGGACGCACATTCCATATGAGCCGACGCTGGAAGGTCAATACATCATCAAGAATTTGATATTGGTCGGTGCGGGCATCGTGGTCGGAGCGACGGTGCGCGGTGGAAACATTAAACCCGAATCGAAGACGGCGCACGAGGCGGAGAGGAATTATGTTTAGAGCCGATTCGGAGAAAATCGTCATCGAAAATCGCCGCCCGATTCGGTCGCTGCATACATTCCGGCGTTAAAAAAATTATGAATCTCGAACTCGT
>MWWH01000538.1_pt1 | contig 10943 bp, 13 predicted proteins | sample 1047231 | NCBI WGS metagenome assembly MWWH01 (sample SAMN06349967, study PRJNA376086) | soil metagenome | isolation source: MG3-2 sample Antarctic (ecotone) soil | place: Antarctica | collected 2015-01-13 | reverse complement strand
GTGCGCGTCTCCGGCGACTCGATGACGGGCGCGGGAATCCACTCCGGCGATCTGCTGATGGTTGATCGGTCAATCGAGGCCGCGGACGGCTTGATCGTCATCGCGCTGGTCGGCGGGGAGCTGTTAGTCAAGCGGCTCGCCCTGCGCGGAGGCAAGACTTTCCTCGTGCCGGAGAACCCGAACTACGAGGAGCTTGAGATCACCGCCGCGCACGAGCTGGAGCTTTGGGGCGTAGTCACGGCGGCCGTCCACGAACTGCTAGGCGGGGGGCGCTGAGACTTCCGCGCTTCATTACTGTTTCATTATTTACCCGCCGCGCTACCCGCTGCCGCGAGAAGCCCGCCCGATATTATGATGAAAGCGAAAAGGGCGAACGCGATGACCCACGGAATGATCATGGCCAGGAGCACGCCGCCTGCGATTGTCCACGACCACCCGCTGCGATCAATCGTGAGAGTGTGGGCGGTGAAGCGTTGGAAGAATCTCCCGCAGTGCGGGCAAGTCTCAGCGTGGCGCGAGACGGACTGGCCGCAGTCTTGACAGGTTAAAAGGTTTGACGGGAGTGTAAGTTCCGTCTGACTCGTCGCGTGTTGCGGCGCCGGCGGATCAGGAGGAAGTTCTTGCACGTCTTTAATGCTGAGGAAGTCTGGCATAAATTACCTTGAGGTTTTCACCACGGCGGGACAGCTAGGGCGCGCAGAGTATGTCGGATGGGCGGGGTAGTCAAGGATTATTCTCGCCCCTGATAGCCATCACTTGCGCGCTTTGCCGCCGGAGACTTGCGTTGCGGGGAAAGACGAAGCCCCGCGAGGTGACATTCTTCGCGGGGCTTCACTGTCGCTCAGTCTATTCTCTAGCTCAAGCCCGTGCTTTGCGCCGCCTGCGCGCCGCGCCGACAAGGCCCGGCAGGCCCGTCGAGAGCAGGAGGAGCGTAGCGGGCTCCGGGGTGGCGACGGTGAACAAGGTGCCGCCCGGGCCGCGGGTGACGAAGCCGAAGCCGCTGAAGGTGATCGTCGTGAACGCACCCTCGTTCAAGGTGTCGTTAGGGGCATAGAGCCGTAGGGTGCCGGTGATGAAGTCAGCGGTGAAGTAGCCACCGCCGTTGAAGCGGGTTGTCACGAACGGGGAGTTGACGGTGCCGTGTCCCGCCGTGACGGTGTTGAAGGCGAAGTGGGTGGAGCCGGGGGGCGGCAGGGGCGGCCCGAAGCCGTTGTCGCCGCCGTAGACGAAGAGGTCGGAGCGCACTTCGATGTTGCCCAGGCCGCCCGACAGGCGCAGGGTCGATCCGTTGGCGAGCGTGAAGTTATCGGCTTTGGCCGTCGAGGCGAACAGTAGGCAAGCGAAGGCCGAGAGGCAGATGAGGCGTTTCATAAGAGGTCTCCTTGTGGTGGGTCTTCCCCCATCTGACAGTCACACTTTACGGCGCCTGCGTGCCGCGCCAACCAAGCCCGTCAGGCCCGTCGAGAGCAGGAGTAGGGTGGTGGGCTCGGGCGTGGCGGTGACGTTGCTGAGGGTGACGGAGTACGAGAAGGGGCCGTCGAATGCGCCGTTGCTCAGGCGCAGGCCGTAGACCCCCGCCGTCGGCAGCGAGAACGTGAAGTCGAACACGCCGAATTGGCTGGTCAGGTCGCGCCCTAAGCCTACGAGCCGCTGGCTGAAGACCGTGCCCGCCGGGCCGAAAACGTTGAAGATCAGGTCGGGCACGTCGTTGTTGGGCGAGTTGCTGATGAAGACGTGGGCCGAGACAGGGGAGTTCGCCGCAGCAGTGAAGAAATAGGTGTTGACGCTCGGGAAACCACTCGCGGGCGGAAAGAGCCTGCCGGTGAAGGTCACGGAGTCGGCTTTAGCGGTTGACGCGAGCAGCAGACACGCGAAGGCCGCCAGGACGATGAGGCGTTTCATGGGGCGTCTCCTTAACGATTGAGTGGCGATGCCGCGGACGGCCCGCCGGGGTAGAGCAAGTCGCACCGCACTGTGCTTTGCTCAAGGAAGCTACTGAGAGGGCGCGAGGCATGCGCGAGCTCAAGGTAGCCGGCTGGCGGACTGTTAGGGCGGGGAAGATATCGCCGCACTGACTGAGAGTCAAGGATTATTCCGCCCCGGATGTAGCCACTCCGCGCGCTTTGCCGCCCCAGGCTTGGGATTAGGGCGGGGCGCGAGTGCTGACACCCTCAAAAAAGTCCTGGGGCATCCTCGCGCGAAGTTTCGGAGCCTGCTAAGGGTGTCGCGGGCGTACCCCTTAGCCCGACGGGAAAGGGCTTGACGGGGGATCGGATTTGAATATAATGCGCGACACTCAGGCGCGCGGCTCGACGCCATCGCGCCCCGCGTTGACGGAGTGAGGCCGTTGACGCGCCCTCACGGTGAAGAATCGTGAGATGAGAAAGCGGCGGGATGCGTGAGGCGTCCCGCCGCTTCTTTTTTTAGGTGCGAATATCCGCCACCCCTCCCGCCGGATGTCTCTTTTTTTCCTGTCGCAAGTCCGACACCCCCCTTGAAATGTACCTTGAATCTTCGCCATTTTTCCCCATTTTAAAATGGCATTAACGGGGTACAATCCTAATCTACGCCGACGCCCGTTTCGCCCTTTTATAGCCTCGGAAAACGCGGATTACTTCGCCCGCAGCCCTTTTTATAGCTGCGTAAAAACCCCTCCAAAACCGGAAAGAGACCGGAAATCGAGAGAGCCCGGCCGCGCCCCAATCCTCACTGTTATCTCACTGTAATCGAGCCCTTTAAGACCCCGCCACTTGCACACAGTTGCCGCGCGGCTGCGTTTCCGCCCCCGGCGCGAGGCTGATACCCCTCAAACGCTTCCAGGGCGATTCTCGCGCGAAGTTTCCCTGCCCGGGCATCACTTGGAAACGTTCACTTGCTGCGCGCCGACGTTCACCTGCCCGCCATTGTTCACGATCACGGGCGGGGTGTAGCGCCGCAAGTCCCTCATCTGACGCAGCACTCTCAGGAATTGCCGGTTGTAGCCGTCCGCCAGGCGGTAGGCTTGATCTATGGCATTAGCGGCATACTGATAGGGCGACTTCCAGCCCTTCGTCTCATACCGGTGGAGGTCTTTCTTCTGCTCATCGTGATCGTGTAGCGCCCGCTCGTGCGCTATCGTCGTCCAATACATTTGAAGCGAGAACGAGACGGTCAGCATGTCGATCATCGCCGCCTCGATCCCACCCTGCGGCTGCCACTGATCGGCGAAGGCGTCCCGGATGGCCAGGAACTGCGCCAGCGCGTAAGCCTCGGTATGATTGCCCGCCACCTTAGCCGCGCGCCTGCCGCTCTCCAGCTCGTCGTCCGCCGCCTCCCGCACGCGAGTCCACAGCGACAGGGCGTCACTCATGCTGTGCTCGCCCACGGCGGCGATGTACCCCCAATCAACTTTCTCAGGCTCTAAGCTCTTGACGTATTCACGCCGCCATTCATCCGCGGACAGGGCCTCTTTAACGGCTTCGTCGTGCGGCTTCGAGCCGCCGTACTCCGACTTATAGAAGTTAATCGTGCCGGCGAAAGAGTGCGCCAATTGCGCGACGATCTGGCGGCCCTCGGCGTGCTCCGCGCACGTCTCGAACTCACGCTTGTTTTCCACCTTCTCCCCGTGTTCGGGAATCATAAAATGCGAGTGTTTCTCGCGGCGCAACGCTTGCCGCCGCGCGCGGCGCTTATCACCGTCCACGGCAAAGGCGCGTTGCTTCTTCGTCTCGCTCATGTGGAAATTAACCTCAGTAACGACCTCAGCCGCGCGAGCGAGCTCTTGTACTCAACACGACCGGAGCGCATCTGTTTTCGCGCCCGGCGGTGCGTCTCACATGCCGCCCGCGTGGCTTCTACGTCCCCCCGGCGCACGTAACGGCGGAAGCGTGTGCCGCCACTACGCCAGACGTGATAGTAGGCAACGTGGCGCGCCCCGCTCGCGCAGCGGCAGTTAGGCTTGCCGCATCGGACTCTCACACGGGCGACGTGACCGGGCAGCATCTTAATGGCCGCTTTTTGAGTTTTAGTTTTGCCCGCGCGCGGCGGCTTAGCCCCTAACATCTTTTTCTCACCCGCTCGTCGGCGTTGCAGACGAACGCCCCGTCTCCTATCTCTTTCCTATCATTCGCCGGCCCCGCGTCCGATTATGGGCAATTATGTTCGCTGATAACGGAGCCCCAACAGGCAAAAGCACAACGGGTCGCGCTTTGCCCTCCAAAGTGATGATCTGTCCGCACACAAGATGTTGTGCCTGCCTTAATCAGACGCGGGGGCACAAGATGTATGGGTCTCTTCTCAAAACCGTGGTGCAGGTTTACATTCCCACGCATGACTAAAAAACTACTCACAGCCGCCGCTTTCGCCCTTCTGCTAGTGGCGTTGCTCGCCTTCATTCAACCTGCTACCCCGCGACAGTGGGAATACACCTCGACAACTTCCGAGAAGAAACTTAACGAGATGGGGCTACAAGGTTGGGAACTCGTCGCCACCACTTCGTACTACTATCAAGGCGCGGGCGAACAAAAAACTTTCTACTTTAAACGGGCGAAGTAGCCGCATACCTTTTGATCATTTCGGGCGTCGGCTTGAAGCGGTAGACGCTCTCAAGAAAATACCCGCGCCGCTACCCGTCCATCGGGATCGGCCTTTCGATCACGCCGCGACCCTCATCGGCAGGCCTTCGTATTCGTGCCCGCTGACGTAAGCCCAAAATTCAAGACAGCCCATCTCTAACAGCACGTCGTTACGGGCGCAGCAGCCGGGGGCGTGCATCTTCTCGCCGCAATCCTCCGGTTGTCCGTTGAAGGCGCGGACGCCGACGCGCTCGGCAAACTCCTGATCGTACTCTTCGCGCGCCCACGCCGGTACGACGGGCGGCTCGTAGGTCAGCCGGGTCCGCGCGGTGCGCGTGCGCGGGCGGGTGTTGACTCGCTCAGCGGCGAGGGCGTTACGGACGAGGGCTCGCCAGGGGTTAACTTCTCGCATCGACAACACCCCCTTTCAGACCGGCAAAGGCGGCATCCCAAACCCGCAGTCGCGCAGTCTTCCAAGTCTCAAATTCTCCGACCTCATCCCTCGCAACTTCTGCCGCTTCGTCTTCCGGCAACCCTTCGGCGACCTTCCGCTCGTAAACCGCCGCGACCTCATCCAGATACAATTTCGACGGGGGCTCGCCCGCAGGCGCTTCCCCGTAAGTCTTTGATTCTGTTGAGTCGTTCTGGGTGGAAAATTTTTCCACCCAGGAGGCGTTTTCGTCGCCTTCGGAGGCCGTTTCCACACGACGTTCGGGAGGGGAAACCGGCAAGAGGGGGGCGGCCGGCTCCGCGACTGCTTCCATGCTTCTTAGATCAGTATCTTGCATGGAAACGGGTGACTCGAAACCGAGCGCGGCGTCGAAGGCTTCCAACTGTTTTTGCAGCTCGGCGCGCAACTCCCGAAGCTGTTGGCGGTCAACGCCCCTAGCCATCGTGCTCAGCGCAGTCGCCGCGCTCAAAGCGGACGCCGACTGCTTTACCTTGCTCAGCATCAACTCGGCGTCCGTCAGCTTCTTTCGCTTCTTAGCTTTCCGGGGCGGGGCGGGAGTAGCACCCCTCACGACCATCTCGGCGGACTCGGCGAGGGCGCGCAGTTGCGATTCCGCGTCGCCGTTCCAGCCGGGGGACAACCGCGCGTTCTGCTCCGCTTCGATGGCGTGGCGGGTGACGTGGACGTGATAAGAGTGCGGGTGCGACTCTCCGGTTTTCGGGTCGCGCCAATGCTCCTTGATGTCCACGAGCAGGGTGTAGTTCGGCATCGCGCGGAGCTGCTTGCGGTAGGTCTGGATCGTGCGGGTCGAACAACCCAACTCGGCGGCGAGTGCGTCGTCAGTCACCTCGACAAACTCATCACGCCCGCCCGTCGCCCCGATCAAGGCGTCGAGCAGGGCGCGAGGCGTTGGCTCGTCTAAGACTTGGGCGATGACGTGCGACGCCGCGCTCGTCTGCGAAGAGAAGACCCGGCAGAGGCCGTCGAGCCGTCCGTCCTCTTCCCCATCCGTCTCGGCGTTCATGTACCCGCGCACGAGTTTCAGGTGCTCGCGCGTCTCGTTCGCATCGGCCTGCGCCTCTACGTCTTCGAGGTTAACGTCTGCCCACGGTTGGTAGGACATTACGCGGCCCTCACTTTCTCTTGGGAGTGAAGGAGCGCGTAGTCGTCAATCCCCTTCGCGCCGCGCCAGGTGCGAATCGTGTACGGGACGCCGTTGAGGACAAGATCATCCACGAGGCGGCGCAGCCCGTCGCGGACGTTCGGGTTAGTCTGGAAGTCCGAATCGAAGGCGAGGATCGCCGACTTGTCGGGGTGACTGAGTTTGAAGCGCGCCCCGAAGTCCTGGCCGAAAGAGAGGCCGGCGGCGGCGACGAACGGGACGCCGAGCAGGAAGCTCGCAACGTCGGCTTTAAGAGCTCCTTCCGTCAACCAAATCGCCCCGGCGTCGGCGAGGAACTTGTGCCCCGCGTGGTGGAGCGGCGAGCCTGACGATGCGGTGCGCGACGAGAGCCACAGGTACTTCGTCTTCCCTCCGTTGAGGGGCGCGTCGAGTCGGTACTGAAGGCTCTGTATCTTGCCCCGCGGGTCGCGGTACGGGACGAAGTAGCCGGGCAGGGTGTTGACCATGCGCCACTCGCCGGCGGCGCGGTAGAAGCCCGCCACGCCCGCGAGGTCGAGCGTTGAGGCGAGGACGTTCGCCAGGATGCGACCGCCCTGCTCGCTAGGAGTGCTCGCGTATCCGCGCTCGTAAATCTCTTGGTCAGTGAGCCCGCGGCGGTAAAGGTCTGCGCGGTGTTGATCTGACAGTGAGAGGTGACGACGGAGTAGCGAGACGTACACTTGATCGCGCCTCTCGACGGGCGCGATCTCATTCGGCAGGATGCAGGCGGGCGGCGCTTTGAAGACGGGCGTGCTGTCGCCTAATTTATGCCACCACGTCGGGCGGCAGCCGCCGCGCGAAGGTTGATCGCTCATCACCTTCGCGCAGCGCGCGCCGCTCCTGTCCAGTTTGTTCAAACACCCGTTGCCGCCCGTCGCGCAAACGAGGCATTTGCGCGACGGGCGATCAGCACGCTCGAATCCGGCAGGGGTCACAACGCACCCCCTTGTCCGAGCGTGCGTGCGCCGTCTTCAGTCAAGACGTAAGCGCGGCGCGATCTGAAGACTTGCCCCCGCGACGAGACGTGCGCGGCCCTGGCGACTCGGAGCCCCCAGGAATTTGACGGGCGGATCGGTTGTCGGGTGGTGCTTTGAGGCTTGCGCCCGGTGGGGCTCGTGGTATGATTCATTTCGTCCTTTCCCTGTACTGTCAATCCCAAGACAAAACCAAGAAGCCTTTGGGTGCTAGTCACACCCAGGGGCTTCGCCTGTTCGCTCGACGTTTGCCGAGCTTGTCAAAAACGAAGGCCCCGCAACTCGCTTCGGGCTCACCTTCCGAAACTAGCTACGGGGCTACACTCCGCGCGCCGGGGACGGGTCAACGCGGGTGATCTTTCAATATGTCAACTTGTGGGCCGCAATCGGGGTGAGCGAGCGGCTTGGTACGAAGGCGGGAGACTTAGAATCAGCTTGACACGCGGGCGCGGTCAGGATATTTCTAGATCAACAAAGCCTTCGCTTCAAAGAGCAAGGTTTACAACTCAGGAAGTGGCAGCGTCCCGTCGAAAAGTTCGCTGCCCTTTCTGTTATTATAGCACCGCCGCGTTACCTTTGATAAAAAAGATCGTTTTTCCGGCGCTTTTTGGTAACAAGTTTCCCGCGTGGTGTTACTTTTGCCAAAGGATCACAATCCCTGGCGTCGCGTTACTTTTGAGCCCCTTCCAATCTATGCCGTGGCGAGACACCAACTGCTTGAGCGCTGCTACGCTTGGCGGTGCTTTCTTAGGGTGCGTCTGCCGCAGCTCCTTAGCCACGCCCGCGTAAGTCCGATCACGCTTTTTCACCGTGGCGAGCGCGTTGGTGATGGCCATCTCTAGCTCTTCGCGCTTCCACTTCGAGCCTCGCCCCCTCGCGTCCATGAAGCCGCCGACGCGCGCGCGCGTGAAGATCAAATGATTCTCGACGAGATCGCGCCGTGGCAGAGGGGCGGGGTCAAGCCCCAATTCATCGAGCCAATAGTTACCAGCGTCTTGCAGAGTCAGGTGCGACTCTTGATGAATGACGTTTGCCGCCGCGAGCTTGAGCGTCTGAATCGCCTTGCCGGCCCACTCCGCGAGGCTTTCTTTGTCGCCAACGACGGTCAGCGGAATACCGATCCCGCCGTAGACTGAGCTAGGCATGACATCCGAATCGCCCTGCTCAAGCTGTCGGTTTACCGTGCTGATGAGCGACAATTCATATATACCGGCCTGCTTATTCACGCGCCCCGTCAGCGTGTACACGACGGAGAGGGTGATCTTTTTGGTGAGCGCGTGCGCGCCTTCGTCTTCATCACTCATTAGCGCGTCCCCATCGCCTGAGTAATTCTTAATTGAATCGGCCGCGCCGCTCTCAGTTACACGATCACGCCGCGCCTGTCACGATCTTTTTACTGCCGACTGATTAACTGATTAAGTGATAAATCAGTTGACCGATTAACCGGCTAACTGATTAACCGATTAACCGGATTATCAGTTAATCAATAATTCACTTCCGAGACTGTAGCCACTCGGAAAGCAAGTCTTCGACGAGGTCGGAGAAGTCCCGCGGCTCGTCAATCAAAGCCTTCATCACTTCCCGGTGCGTGGTCTTGCGGACGTATGCCCCGGCGAGCTTGCGATCCTTCGCGCTGCGCTTCCCCTGCTTGCCCGAGCCCTTCGGGCGCCCGCGCCTTTGCGTCGGCGAAACTACTTCGCGCGGGGCGGTTTCTTTCGGCGTGCGGCTCGCCGCCGGCTTCTTAGTCGCCGCGCCCGCGTCCGCCGCGATGCTCTTAAAGTCACCCACGCCCGATCTCCTTCGCCGCCGCCTGGTACGCTCGCCAGCCGGCGAGCGCGCGCGGGCTCCGAACGTCGCGCACGATCACGCCGTCGAGCGCGGCGCGCTGGAAGGCCGCGAGCCTGGGGATCGTCGCGCGGAAGACCGGCACGCCCGCCGCTTTGAGATCGCCGCGCGCCATCTCAGCCGCGTGAGACGGGGCGGGCGGGCAGATCGTGAGTAAGACCTTGAACGCCGCGCCGTCAACAGCCGAGACCGCGGCGATGGTCTTGACGAGCGCGCGCAACGATAAGGCGTCGGGCGGGGATGTGAGTATCAACAGCTCGAAGCCTTCCGCTAGTTCGCGCAGATCGTTCGCGGCGGGTCGCGCTTCAGAGTCAACAATCACGTTCGCAAAGTCTCGCGCGATGCCGCTGCGCGCCGCCTTGCGCTCATCCTCAACGCGGAAGGGAAGCGCGCCCGCGCTCGCCCACTCGGATGCCGAGCGGTTCGGGTCGCCGTCAATCAACAGCGTCGGCGCGCTTTCTTGAAAGAACGCCGCGAGGTGGACGGCAGTTGTCGTCTTCGCCGTCCCGCCCTTATATCCCGCGACCGCAATTCGCATAAGTGAATTATCAGTTAATCGGTTAATTGATTAATCGGTTAATCAGAAAGTCACGCCCTGCACGCGCGCTCAGATAGGGCGCTCATTTCTTCCCGCCCTTCTTTCTGCCGCTTTTTTTGGTCGCAGGTGCGACGGTCGCCTCGGTCTTCGCCTTCGTCGCGGGCCGGCCCCCCGGCTGCGGCTCGAAGGCTTCGACCTCGCTCCGGTAGAGAAACACCTTGCCCGCGATCTCTACCGAGCGCAGCCGCCCGCGCGCGACAAGTTCGTTAATCGAGGCGCGGGAGACGCCGCGCAGCTTGGCCGCGTCCGCCTGGGAAATTAGGTCTTCTAAGTTCATCGGCTCCCCTGAAAAACTCTTTTTTTCTCCCTAACCCCTAAAACTTCTTGACAATGTTAGGAAGTTAGGTGTAATATCCTAACACCGTCAAGGCAGACGGCGCAAGAGAAAAAGAAACGGAGCAAAACGACGATGACGACCGAAACGCAAAAAGAACTCGACGCGATGAAGAGGGAAGTGAGCCGCCTCTACAAGATCGCCTCTTATCTCGAAGCGGCCCGCAACTTCGAGGACGCGGAAGCCCTCAGCCGCACCGCCGACGAGTTGAGCGCGCGCATTGATTCGGTCGCGCTCTCGCTGGAGCCCGAAGTGATTGACGAGCGGTTAGCCGCGTAACTTTTAAAGGGGAGGGAACCGACGATGACGGCCGCCACGATCAACTCAGACGCGCTCTCACAGGTAGCCCGGGCCGCGACCGCCCGCGAAGGCGTCTCGCGCCGCTGGCAGACGGCCATCAGCCGAGCCCTCGCGTTGCTGCTCGATAACCCATTCTGGCACGTCACGGATGAGGGCGCGCTACTTTTGCTCTCGCCCGACTCGGATCAGATTTACGAGACGGACGGCACGGTGTGTGAGCGCGTGGACGGCTCTCAACGCGAGGCGTGTAAGGCATACGCCGAAGGGATGCCGTGTAAGCACCGCGCGGCGCACCGGCTCTTGCTCCGCTACGGGCAGAGCCACTAAAGGCGAAGGCTCACGAGTGGTGACACACCCGCGAGCCTTCATTACATCAACCGACCACCTAGCGAAAGGGAACAGTGATGCCGAGACAGAATTGCACCGGGCGCAAAGGTAAGCGCGCCCGCGCAGCCTCAAACGTCCTCGCGTTCCCGGCGCGGCGGCGCGCCCCGAAAAACGTGCCGACCGCCCGCGCGGGCTTCCGCCCGGAACCGACGACGGAGGGGCGCATCGATCTCAACAAGCACCTGATCAGAAACTTCGCCGCGACCTACTTCGTGCGCGTCTCCGGCGACTCGATGACGGGCGCGGGAATCCACTCCGGCGATCTGCTGATGGTTGATCGGTCAATCGAGGCCGCGGACGGCTTGATCGTCATCGCGCTGGTCGGCGGGGAGCTGTTAG
>MWWH01000537.1_pt1 | contig 10950 bp, 12 predicted proteins | sample 1047231 | NCBI WGS metagenome assembly MWWH01 (sample SAMN06349967, study PRJNA376086) | soil metagenome | isolation source: MG3-2 sample Antarctic (ecotone) soil | place: Antarctica | collected 2015-01-13 | reverse complement strand
GCGGATAGCTAATTCGAGTTAGGACGAAATATAAAAACGTTGGAAGATCATCGCGCACGAACTCCGGAGTTGGGATTTTGCCCGAAGCGGAAGTTTTGTAATCGATTATTTCTAATCTGTTATCTTGGTCTAGCGCCAGTCTATCCGCCCTACATCCGAGCCGGATTTTTTGCCCTTTGAACTCTATAACGAAGCTCATAAAAACTTCAGTTCCTAAAGTCTCGGTCGCCTCCCCTTTCGCTGTTTGGCAATAGTTCTCCAGAGCGTGACAACCTCGTGCGAAGTAGCTACTATTTTCTTCGCGAGTCGCGTAGCCGCTACTGTCCCAGAATCGCTTAAGTAACCCTTCACAGCTCGGTATGCCGTCCTTGAGCATTTGTTTTTCGTGTATTTCTTGCAGCGCTCTGTGCATGGTCGTGCCGAACGTGAAGGCGGCAGAAGAAGCGGCTCCACCTGACTTTTTGATGTGTTTCAGCTGAAATTTAAGTGGACAAATCAGGTAATCGGCAAGTTTACTGGGCGTTACGGAAAGCATAATTAATTCTTCCTCTGTTTTCTTTTGTTTCGTCTAAAGTACAACATCTTACAAACGAAACACAAGGAAAAATCTGCGAATTTAGTCATTCTTGGACTATTCCAAGACCGCCTTTTAGAATCACTTCGATTGTTTAACAAAACTGTCGCCGCCTATCAACTGAATGGGATTAACTACTCTTTCGATCTGGGTCGATTCACTTGACCAAGACGGAAATTTCAAATCAAAACTTTTTAGAAGGATTACTATGTCAGCCAAAAACACTAAACAGGAACTGTGCGAACAGCGTGCCGAGGATATATTAAACGAGGTCTGGGCACGCCGGTGGGGCTGGGGTAACTGGGGCAAACGCCAGATGCGGTTCCTGGCATTGATGCTCGAAAACGACGGCAAATGGGATGGCAGCAACTGGGACGGTTACACGTCGAGCGAGTCCCGTCGCATCGTGCAGAGGCTGGTTAGCCTCGGCGTGGTCGAGCAGATCGAAACCGGCGAAGCACCGATCTACCGCATCCCGCCTATCTACAATCTCAGTCTTATCATCGCAGTGCGCGTTGGCTCATTCGAGCAGACATACCTCTGCTACAAAACTAACGCGCCGTCAAAGTATGACCTTAAGGGCACGATTGAGATCAGCCGCCATCAAGACGATCGGTTCATTCTCCTTACCGCGGGTAACGAGTTCTGGCAGATCATACGCTACTCCAGGGAGTATACCATCGCGCCGGTTGTTGACCGCCATCTAATCGACGAGTTCGAGCAGAAGCTCATAAAGCACCTGTTAACTGCCGAGCTGGATGAGGCTGCTGGTTAAAGTTTATTGGTTAAATGGTTACTCAATGGAGAAAAGTATAATTTCAGCAGACTACCGTTCGTTTTTGAATTTCTTAAAGAAAACGCGGGTGGATGTTGGATTAACGCAGATTCAGATTGCTAAAAAGCTGAAGATCACACAGTCCCAGGTGAGCAAAATTGAGCGGGGTGAACGCCGTCTTGATTTTATCGAGCTGAGAAGATGGTTGCGGTCGATGGGAGTTCCCATCGTGGATTTCGTTGGAGGTTTTGAGACTTATCTGAAAAAGAACAAGTTAAAACAATCGAGGCAAAAAGACAGTTGAATATACAGAGTCAAAAATGGCATGCGTATGAAAAGGAAAAGCGGCAGAAAGAAACTCTTCGCAAACAGTTAGAAGGAGTTGATGATTCACCTGTCCGCGAATGTTTTGCTGTTTGTATTAAAGAGTGGGACAAACCATCGAAGCTTTACTCGTTATGCTCTGAATGTGTAAAGACGATTGAGCCGCCAACAAAGCGCCGGAACGAGGGTGTTTCAGCCGTTCGTCGCTGTGATTGGTGTAATGCGCGAAATGTTCTTTAGCGAATTGCAATAAGATATTTCTTATGTTCAGTTAAGAATAAATCCACATAGTTTAGGAGCAAATCCCACCATACTTGAATAAAAATAATATGGATGAAGTAAATAGAAAGCTACATTATGCTGCTAAAAAGGGGAATCTTAAGAAGATTGCCTTCTGGTTGGAAAAAGGCGCTGATCCCGGACTCGGTAATAGGTATGGAAATACACCCATATATTACGCAGCCGATTCAGGACATACAGAAGCCATTAAAATACTGGCTTCTGCCGGCGCTCGTGTTAACGTTTCTGGGAGATGTGGGCTTACACCGCTACATGTTGCCTCGCATGGTGGACATTCAGAAACTGTTAGGTTATTAATCTGGCTTGGAGCCGAAGTTGATAAACAAAATAGATTTGACAGTTCTCCTATCAAATGGGCGCTTAGACATGCAGAAGTAGTAAAAATACTTGCTTCCGCGGGCGCTGAACTGAATGTACCCGGATTCGGCGGGGATACGCTTTTACATGAAGCTGCCAGATATGGTTATACAGAAACGGTCAAAGAACTAATTGCTTCGGGGGCAGACGTTCATGCTACCAATGAGTACAAAAGGACACCAATTGAAAGCGCTGTTAGAAGGGGAGATATGGAGATGTTTGCATCTTTTTTGGAGGCGGGAGCCGAGTTAAAAAACCCTGACGAACTGGCTTTTGATGTTGCTAGAAACGGAGAAATAGAAATGTTAAAAGAAATGTTGGAGAGAGGTGTGGAGGTTAAAGTAAAAAATCAATATGGGAAGACTTTACTTCACAAAGCTTCATTAGGAGCGCACGCAGAGATAATAAAATTGTTGATTTCATTGGGCGCTGATGTTAATTGTCGCGACAAAGACAATCAAACCCCGCTTCACGCGGCAGCCAGTAGTGGAAAAATACTGGAAATAGGTAAGTTATTGGTTGACGCGGGTGCAGATATTGAAGCTGAGGATTTAAATAAATGGATACCGCCTGAAACAGCAAAATAAAGTGAACCCCATTGTCCAGACAGAAAACTCACTTTTTTAAGGTGTCAGTTGTTTCTCAAAAATCGCCGCTTTTGCTCCTTTATTTTCTTCTGTTTTTCGTCCTTTTTGATACGCTTCAAAGGGTGTCTGATATTTTAGGGATTGATGCGGTCTGTCGTAATTGTAAAATTCAAAATACTGCCGCAAACTTTCCTCCGCTTCCCAAACATCCGCGTATTCCTTCAAATAAACTTCTTCCTGTTTAACGGTGCGCCATAATCTTTCGACGAAAATGTTGTCGAAACAGCGTCCGCGTCCGTCCATACTGATGGCGATCTTATTTTCCTGTAATACTTTGAGCCATTCTACGGCAGTAAACTGACTGCCTTGATCGGAATTGAAGATTTCCGGCGCGCCTTTCTTCATCGCTCGTTTTAAGGTTTCGACAAACACGCTCGATTCTAACGAGTTCGAGACTTCCACTTCAATGACGAATCTCGAATGCCAATCCATAATGACCAGTAAATAAATAAAGCCGCTGCCGATTCTGATGTAGGTAATATCGGTTGCCCAGACCTGATCGGAATAACCTATTGCCATCCCTTTCAACAAATACGGGTAAGTTAAATGATCTTTGCCCGGCTTCGACAAATTAGGCTTTGGGTAAATCGCTTCGAGTCCGAGTTTTCTCATCAATCGCCGCACTCGTTTATGATTAACCCGAAAACCCAGGTTTTGTAAATAAACCGTCATTCGCCGATAACCGTAAAACGGTGTCCGCGTATATTGCTCGTCAATCAGGCGCATCAGCTCACCATCTTCAACACTTTGAGGTTTCCCGCGATAGTAAAGACTTGTCCTGTTCAACCCTAAAAGCTGACATTGGCGAAACACAGAAATCTGTTCATTGTCCGACTCGACTAACTCGCGGCGCACTCTAACTGAAAAGGGAAGATTTTTTTTTGAGCCAATCAAGCTCAACTTTCAGTTGCCCGATTTGTTGATACAATTGATTGGTCAATTCTTCGCCTGCTTCTGCCGATGGCTGTTTTGAATTATCAAAAATCCGCGGCAGCGATTCGAGAAATTGTTTCTTCCATTTGGAAATCTGATTCGGATGAACTTCAAATTGTTTGGAAATCTGGTTGATCGTTAATCTGCCTCGAACAGCTTCCAAAGCAACTTTGGCTTTGAATTCAGGCTTATAGACATTTCGTTTTTTGGTGGCTGCCATAGTTTTATTTTCAACGGCAATTTTATCATCTTTTTCCACCTTAACTACCTGTCCGAATTTTGGGGTTCATTATAAAAATTCTAGCCGGAAAGTAAAATCCGGAGATTTAAAACTTCAATTAACAGAAATACAAACGGAATTAAAAAAAGAATTTATGAAAGCCCAAATGAAGAAAGTAGAAAGTTTGAGAAAATTTTTAAAGGATTGGGGTGTCAGTCAAAGTAATGTACGTGAAGAGAACATAGATGGCAACAAATGGACTGCTTCCGAAATTTCCTATGATTCTGAAACAGCTTTAGAATCTTTTCCTAAAGTAAATTATTATATTACAACTTGGAATGGATATTTTGATTCTAGGGGTAACCCTGTATTAGATGAAACTACTTCTGACAATGATTCATGGAACGTCTATTCTGAAACATTCCATAATGAAACTGCCGACGAAATATATGGACTTATTGAGGATGATTTTGAACGATTAGTTGTTGATGTTGAATCATTTGATGAAGACTTTATTGATGTTTCAAAAATTGCTGATCCCTATCTTAAATCTAAAATAATAGAACTTAGAAGTAATTTTATTGACGGAGATTATACTTAGTAAGCACGCCAACAGAAATAGGTTAGACTGACATTTGGCTGAATGCGATTTTGTATTCTGCTCCAATGCCGATAAAAATATCTTTTATCTTCTTTTTGAACTTGGCAAACGAGCCGTAATCACTCGGTCGCAGCCACTCATATTTAGCTTTCCGCCAGAAGGTTTCCGCGATGTTTAGGTGCGGTGAATACTTTGGCAGAAAGAAAACGTATAAATCCTGCTCCATCCACTTTTCCATCTGCTCGATAAATTTCCGTGACCGGTGCGTCGGGGCATTATCCAAAACCAGCACGGTCGGTTTGTTCAGATAGCCGCAAAAATCATTGATTGACTGAATCAGAAAATCCGCGTTGATATTTCCCTCGCTTTGGTAAGTGACGCAGAAATTATCTGCCCGAAACACGCCGAATAAATTCACCTTTTTGTCTCTTTGCGGAAATATCTGAATGCGTTCGCCTTTGGGCGACCATCCGTAAGGCAGTTTCGGGTTCATCGAAAACGCCGACTCATCGCCGAAATACAAATCAATCCGTCCGCCCAAATACAACCACCATAAAATCTTCAACTGCCTCTCCTTGTCTTCTCTTTCTTGAGCCGCCTGCCGACTCTTGAGCCACGTTCGCGCACGACAGAACCGATACTCGTTTTTTTTAGAAACCGCTTTAATGTTTCCGGGTGCATCATTAAATTCAAATCTTCTTCGAGTTTGGCAACCACCGTTTTGACTGAGTTCGGATGTTTCTTTATTTCCGCTTCGACTTTTTGCAGATGCCGAGGGTTCTGCTGACTCAAAATCGGCGGTCGTCCGCGCCCCGCTCGCGTTGCCAAGCCTTCAAGTCCCTCTTGTTGATAACGAGCAAGCCAATTATTAACAACCATTTCGCAGCATCCCAAAATTTCGCTGACTTCCGTAGAAGTGCGCTTTTCGCTTTTCAACAAAATCATCTGACAGCGAGTGCGAAAACAATGACTTTTGCCCGTTCGATAACCTTTATCCAATTCTGCGCGTTGTTCGGCGGTCAATTCGATTACTTTTGTTTTACCCATTTCAGAAAATAGTCTAACCTATTTCTGTTGCAGTGCTTATCATGAAAACAAATGCTTGAATTTGCCATTAATCAAGAAGTAGCATTTGAGTAAGGTATTCCATGACTACCCGCTGAAAAGTAAATCCATCAACTTCTGTTTCCATTTTTTTTGATAATACAAACTCAAGAAACTCTCTTTGTTGACTGTTCAAAAGCACTAAGATGCGCGAAATTTATAATCATCTAATTGTTCATTAATTTGTTAATCATCTCCATATTTTTCCTTAACTAATTTTTTAATCATCTCCAAACTTTTCCTAGTTTGCTCTTTCATCCCTTCTTCTCTTGTCTTGGCTTTGGATTTCATAACCTCGATAATTTCCTTCAACTCCCTAGGAATTTCTTCTGGTGGCTTCGGATTTAGTTTTTGCTCTTCAATTTTTAATACATATTCTTCAATTATTTCTTTAAGAGGGTAACGAGGATCATCATCAAATTCAAGCCTATCAACAATCTCTTGAGGATTCTCTTCCCCCAGAAAGACAGTTAAATGTGCCATCATTAATTCTTTTACAACTTCACGAGCCGTTGCATTTTTTACCAACCTGTCCTTAAACATTAGAACTGCTATATCTTCAGCATAATCGGATTCTCCAAATGCGAAGTCATCCAGTTTTACTCCAATTATTATTAAAAACTCATGCTCTGTAACCGCATATTTATAAACAATATGCCCGCCTGCACTCGGCATTCCCGGCATCATATCCGGGTAGTACATCTCGCCAAGTTCGTATATTTCCTCAATTGGATCACACTCCGGTATGGATGTTTTCCCATTTACAAAGACATACCACCCATTCAATGATTCCGTTGCGTAATCCTGATTACTACCACTAACCCCCCCACCAAATACAAAGAAATTCTTGAAAACCGTTTGGTTCAAGGCGATTGCGTTCATTTGATTATTCATAATTATTTCCGACTGAATCCTTAACTCATATTCATGAAGGTTTCTTTATAATCGTCCGCGCTGATTACAGTATTGAATAATCCTACGGGTGCGCCTTCGTATTTACTGATTCCGGTATAGGACAGGCTTGCATCTTCATAGCGCTTGAATTTATAAACGGCATCGTTCATCAAAGCGCTATTGAACACTCCTAAACTGACTAAGAGTTCAAAATCTTTTACTGTCAGACCTGTTACCTTTTTGAATAGCCCTGGCTCAAGTTGAGTGATTACATCGTGCAGGCTACGTTCTCGATAATCGGTTAAATACATAAACAGCGGAATTCGAGCAGCAAATTTTATTAGTTTGTCCTGAATCTGTTTTCTCAAACTCTTATACTCTTTCTCTTCGTCGCTTAATTCCTTTTTTTCTTTAGGAGTTAAATTCTTGTCGCCCGCTTCTTTTTTGGCTTTTTTTACTGCTTCCGATTTGTTGATTATGGTTTCAATATCCTGATTTAAACTACGGAAACCTTCAATACTCATTAACGCGTCCATTGCATCCTTGTTTTTCATTAAACGTTCTAGAGTGAAATTATCAACGTTAACGAGCAGAGCGCTCTCCCATCGTCTGGCGAGGAGAGTGGCGGTCGTTCCGCTCATAGCGATATCAAGCACGCCGGCGGCATCGATCTCCTTCATTGAGCTACCGTCATAACAAAGTACGGGTAGAAAGTGAATGAACTCTTCAACCTTCTTCTCCGGATTTGCTTCGTCGACATTTAATCGGCAGCTGTAATCTGCTATTTGTCTTAATGCTCTATCAGGTGCGAAATCAAAAACATAGCACTCCTGTTTTATAATCTCTTCTTTATTTGGAGATGTGCTGTCCGGATTTTTTACCGTCCATGGGGTCTGCACTCTAAACGCTGCCTGAAAGTAAGTTTCAGGCGTCGAGGTATTCCGCAACATAAAAATACCGGTCCATGGTTTCACCGAGACGCCGGTCGTTAACTTGCCGCAGGATAATGTTATGGTTTTGCTCTTGAGCGGATTTTCCATAGCTTTGAGGACAGGGGGCAAAGCTTCCAAACCAATGCCGGCGGCTGATCCCGCGCAAACTGCCACATTGTAATCCTGGTAAAATGTATTTTGCTTCTGATTTAGTAAGTTCTTCATCGCGAAACACGATGCAACGCTCGGTAAGAACCAAAAGGTGTGCTGTAAAACATTTAATAAACGCGCATCCGAAAATGGCATCGGCGGCTTTTTAGCCCCTAACTTCAAGTTGTCTACCGTAGTTGCCATAAAATTGCCGCGGATTAAATCCAACCATTTTTGCACTTCATCTTCGTAAGTAAATTTGGCGGTTTCACCCGTGCCGTTTGCGGAAAAGAAAAGGTTTAAATCAAATTCGTTATATTCTCCTTTGAGAGCAATTTCGCGGATTGCATCCGGCAGTTGGTATGTGAGCATTACCATTCGGGGCAGAGAAGCGTAAGGGTTATCATCTCCCGTCCAGCCTTCTTTTGCTCGCTGCTCATCCGAATATGTCCAATTGAAGATTTGCTCTTCAATAAACTCTCCAGAAGCAATGGCGCGGAAGGGTGTACCCGATAGGTATAAATAAGAATTAGTCGTAAGGGGCATTATACTTTCGTCGAATAAATCTATCCCCTCGCCTTCGCCGTACTCTATTTCCCGACTGCTCTCCGCCTCAAACAGTTCTTTGGCATTTTCTCTCCAGGCTCCGTAATGGTATTCGTCCAGAATAATGCAATCCCAATTGATCGTGTGCGCCCACTCGTTTCTGACCTTAATACCGCCGGCGGGAGTTTTACCTAAAAAGTCTTGGAATGAAGCAAAACAAACCATCGGCTTGTTTTTATCAGTCTGTTGATAGGTTAAACCATTGCGGGAAATGAACTGCCAGCCTTCAAAGACCACATGCGAGCTTAGATCTTCTTCCCATGCGCTTTGCACGGCAGGTTTGAATGTTAAGACTAAAACTTTCGTCCAACCCATTTTCTTTGCCAGCTGATAAGCGGCAAAGGTTTTGCCGAAACGCATCTTGGCGTTCCATAGAAAATGAGGCGTTTTACCCGGGTTTTCTTTTTTATAATCCTTAAAATAAGCGATGGTTTTATTTACCGCTTCCTCTTGCTCGGGTCGCACCTTAAAGTCAAGCGTGCGGTTTTCTTCATTGCGCACGCCGCTTTTTATGGCAATCATGGCGGCTTTTACATCTTTAACCGAACATTCAAACCATTCTCCTTCTTTGTGTTTCCCTTGTTTTTTTAAGTGCCGATGAACCTCGTGGTCAGTGAAAGACGAACCATCGCTTTTCATTGCCGATTCTTCAAAAACAATTTTATACGGCAGCGGTCCGGGGCGGAGAGTTGGATATTGCTGTGCTACACGGCTTTTTGCATCGATAGTGGTAAATCCAACTTTTAACAATCCTGCATATTGCGGATTAGTATCCGTGTACGCATAAATCGTCGGGTTTGCATCGGGTCGTTGCGGGAAAAATTCGTTATTCATAATCCTATTCAATGGGACGAATCAATGATTCGATAAACTCAATTTCTTTGGCGGTAATGTCGTATTTTTTATACAACTTTTCGTCTGTCCAAGACTCATTAAAATCTTGAATTGGAACAAGGGCAAAAACTCCTTTGGAAATATTTTGAGTATTTTTTATTAACGACATCATAAACCTGTAAAACCTTGTGCGCATATACGAAAGCACATTCTCAGCTGTTTTTACATCAGGATAGATACCAACGACTAAGTATGTTTCTGTGGTGCAAGTATTAATGCCTGCAATTATTGGTTTACTTATAATGTGATGTGGATAAGTGTCTCCTCCTGGACTTGCTTTTGAAACAATAACTTTAGTTTCTTTAACCCATTGTTGATTTTTTACAACTTGATTAATATTTATAAAACCATTGTCTCCGAATCGGTACAATTCGATGTTATTTGATTCGGTCTTTATCTTCTTAAATTCCGAGAAATTAGAATCAAGTCCAAAAGGCTTTCTCGAGCTAACATAGCTATCGAAAGTTTTTTCCCCGAATTTGGAGACCTTTCTTAAAATGTTAATAGCGTCATTGTATCTAACAAATATATTTGATTTGTCCTCCAGTAAAGGACGGGTTACTGAACTATAAGCTTTTCCATTTTTGTAATTTGTTACTTTACAATCTTCTTTGTGTTCTCTGCTCCACAAGAAATAGCAAACTCCGCCGCGAATGTTTAAGCCAGGAAAGCAATCAGAGGTTTCTGGGAAATCGTGAATTTCACACAATCTTTTATCGTTTAGCATTTCATCTCTAAACTCATCTAACCCTTTTCCGCCTGAGTACCATCGTGCTGGCACAATCATAGCTAAATATCTGGGATTTAATTTTTTTGCTTGCTGTATAAACTTGTGGTACAGAGAAATTGCTCCAGAGTCTCTGCCCCCTCCATCGCTTAATTGATACGGCGGATTTCCGATAATAACGTCAAATTTCATATTCTTAAATATTTTTTCCGGATTTTCAGTGTGAATGAATTGATAAGCGTAAGTTTCTAAAGCATCTGAGCGGTCATATACTTCCTGACTTGCACCACAAAATTCGCATTTTCCATTTTTCCACTTATGCTTTATTTGATTGAGAATTATATTGCCTTGTTCATCTTCAAAATCTTCACAAATCGAGTATTTACTATTAGCATTTTTCGAGCAGTAAACACTGCGCCGCGTAAGCAGTGATGTTAGTTCGGTAATTGCAATGCCGAACAATTGATTTTTGAAAATATGATTAATGCGTTTCTGCTTGTCGGGAATCTCTTTCTCAAGACCTTCTACCAACCGCTTGGCAATCTCTCGCAGAAAAACGCCGGATTTACAAACCGGATCAAGAAAAGTTGTGTCTTTGCTTTTAAACAATTTCGTTGGCAGCAAATCAAGCATTCGATTAGCTAACTCCGGCGGCGTAAAGACCTCGTCATTGCTCAAATTAGCGAGACATGAAAGAACATCCGGATTGTATGAAACATTAATCATATTTTGATATTTCTAAGAAATGCGTAATGGGAAATTCTTTGATCGGCGTTGAAATAAAAGCATCATCACCTAAATCGGAAAAGAGACTGCCGGTGATCGTCGTCACTAAGGCATCGAATTTATAATCTCTTCTTTTTAACATACTGCCGTTAAATGGCGACCATTCGGAAAATACAATTGGTTCGG
>MWWH01000536.1_pt1 | contig 10966 bp, 9 predicted proteins | sample 1047231 | NCBI WGS metagenome assembly MWWH01 (sample SAMN06349967, study PRJNA376086) | soil metagenome | isolation source: MG3-2 sample Antarctic (ecotone) soil | place: Antarctica | collected 2015-01-13 | reverse complement strand
CCACCTCAATTCAAGATGCTCACGAACGGGCCGAATTTGCCCACTCGATGCGCTTAGAGGGGCAGCTTGTTCTGTATTACATTGATGGAGAGCTACACGCGGATGAGCGATTCTAAGCCTGTGCTCGCACTGGTATTGGCCTTGGTTAAAAGTTTGGTCCCAAAGTCGCATTTGCCAGCTACCAAGGCTCAACTGCGTACCGGAAAGCCGTTTGTAGGGCGTTAACGGTATTTTTATTACGTAAACCCGTTTTGGGTACCGCTTTTCTCGGGTTAATGGCGGGTGGCAGTAGGAGCCAGGGCTTACGCATCAAAATGGGCCGAGTGCCTTTGCTGCTTCTGATAACGTTTTACTACCATCGGGTGCAGGCAAATTTTCGAACCAAATGGGCCCTCGCAAGCCAGAAAAGAAGTGTGGAATTTTTGATGCGTAAGCCCTGCAGTAGGAGCAACCACTGGTATCCGAAAAGGGACGTTTTCGTGCTTCATTGGCTGTTTTTCACGGACCTGTAGTGGGGGTTCTCGTTACAACGGGGCGGAAAATTACCATAAGCCCCAAAGCACTGTTCATCAGTGTGTTTGGTGACGTCTCATAAAATGCTCGTTTTATGAGGTGGACGGTAGCCAGCTAAAAACAGGCCTTTGCTCGCCTGTTAAGTGCCTTTTATTGCCGTCTCATGAATCAATGAGTCACCTTGTGGTTGCCTCGTGAGATAATGGGACCCTTACCGTAATTTCTCGCCCCGTTGTAACGAGAACCCCTAGTGGGCAAATGCGACTTCTGGACCAAACTTTTAACCAAGGCCGGTATTAGCTGGCTAGTGCTTGCAAATGCCAGTGCTGTTCTAATTGGACAGGGGGAAGGAAAACGGCCTGCTACTAGTCTGGCTGCTTCGCGGAATCCTTACTTAACATAATCGTAGTTATAAGCGCAACCTTGGAATCGGTGTGGTTTTGCGTGGCTACATATCTACTCTGGTAAAGAGTATTTTTCCAATTTGGGGCCTACCTCCGATTCGGCGCACTCCAAACCTTCTGGCAACCTAATTCTAGGGCCTTACCTAGTATGGCTAGTGTGCGCTCAGTTGGTGTAAGATTTTCGTTGTCGAGCTGCTGTTGCATCTGCTGAAAAACCTGCTCTGAAATAGCAAACTCACCTAGCCCGTCAACTCTGATAAGATGTTTAAAGTCTTCGCCAGCTCTCATCTGCTGCATATCTATTGCGTAGCTACCTATCTCAACTTCAATGGTGCCCTGAAAGGCGGGAGAAAATGTTCCTCCATCTCGTAATGGCATTCGCATGATGGTATAGTTTGGTGAACTGCTGAACTACGATTGAAATTTTCCTTAACGTGCTATATTTTCCGTTTCCTGAGAGGACCCCAACTAAGAGGAACTCGATGATGGTAGTTATGCAAACTGGAACCAATAGCGTTGAATGGCCAAATCGGCCTCGGTGCTCAAAAATTCATCACCACATTCATCACGTGTATAGGTCAGGAAATGGTAGATAGCCCGCCCTTGTACTGGGGTGAACTTACTGGCACGGGCAATGAAAGAATTGACACCACTATTCGTCTGTTGGAGTTGGTTTTGAAGCACCTCATTCAAGTCGACATCGGGCAATTGGCCAGCCACTTCAAATCGCTGTATCTTATCGGCCACCACAGCGATGTCAATTTCAGTTGGCAGCTTTAATAATAGGACCACCATGCCGATACCATCAGCAACGATACTGCTATCGCGGAGCAGCGAACACATAAAAGCCGGCAAGTAATACTTGAAGCCTTCTTTGCTCATGAAGGAAAGGCCCGTTCGTTCCGTCGATAAGACGTCGTCCGGCACTTCTTGCCACCGATGGCCTTTGAATGCATCCCGTATCTCGATACATTCTAAGTGATAACCAGAATTGTCGTAGACAATGTTTGAGTCGCCGGGGTATGCTTCATCTTTGAAAGCGGCGGTAATTTCCGCAATTAGCTCACTTTGGTTCATGATTGATTTCAGTTGGTTTAATAGCGAATAAAAACTGGTTCAGGAGCGCTAAGAAATAGTATAATATATTATATAGGGCCAGGCCTAAAGATGCCGGAGAGGATGTAAAGGATAAATAACCCAACTCCTGCTACAGTAAGAGGAGCCTCTTTGGGAAGAGTAGGCAGTGTAGTTGGGATAGTACTAGGTGCTCGCCGTGGAATGGAAACAGGTTGAGGCTTTTTGTTGCATTTGCGAGCATAGTACCCTTGACATGTTATCAGTCCATTTATTTTATGCACAATCTGCTCTTTATGCCCATCGTCCCCACCTTTAAAGCACTTCATATTTATTTTTGTACGAGCCGCGATACAGGCATTTATCGTATCCATTGTTTCCTCAAGTACTGGGCAATCATCTGTTATTAAACAGGCCTGTTTGCCACTTTTGCAATTTTGCTTAACCTGATTCTGTAGGTTTAGCCTCACTGATTCTGTGCAATCAGAAACGATTCCGCTTGCCGGAGGTACCGCCACTGGACTACTTGCCATTGGCCCGCCGTGGTCCCGCGCTGCTGGGGTGACGAACGTACCGGGCCCGCCGGCCTGCATGGTGAAGCCGTCCGGGTCGGACAGGGTCAGCTCGCAGACGTAGGAGCCAAAAGTGACGTCGCCCTGGATGAATTCCTCGCCGTAGTACACGCAGTAGGCGCCTGGCAGGTGCAGCGTCTCTATGGCGCTGCCGCCCGCCGCCGCGAAAAAGACGATGTCCACGGCGTAGCGCTTGTGCGGGGAAAACCCCCAGTGCCGCAGGAAGTCGGCCCAGGCGCCCACCGTGAAGCGCAGCCGCACGGGCTCGTAGCGCACTTTCGTGCTCACCCGGCCCCGGGGACCCGTGCCCTGGTGCACGCCGTAGGTACAGAGTAGCACGGGAATCGTGTGGCCATCCACCCGTAATTCCGCAAAGAAAGACGCCATACCAGTTAGTTAGGGGAAAGAAAAAGAGGAAATAGGCCGCGAAGGTACATGTGTATTTCAACAAAATAATGTAGCAGTTTCGCCCTGTTGTTACAGGAACCTCGAACTCAGCTAGGCTGGATGGGCAAGCTGCTCCGCCGCAAGCGCGGGGAGCCCTACCACGGCTCCCCTTGATGCTATACGTCTAGTCGGGTGTAATGTACTCGCGGAAACGCATTACTAATCCCGGGGCAGTGAGGCGCTTGACAAGCGCGCCAATTAACATTTGGACCAAACTTTTAACCAAGGCCAGTAATGTATGCCTGCTTAACGAAACTCCTTCCCTAATACCGTGGCCAGCTGCTTATAGGCGTAGCTGGCCCGGTCTTTTACCGCCTCTTTCGTAGTAGCTATTCGATGCCGGGTAGCAAACAGCACCTTCTCTAGCTCAGGCTTGCCGGCCACGTGCTTGATGATGCGCTGAGCTACGGCCGGGGCTAGGCAGTTGCCGCTAGGCGGGCTGCTGCTGGTGAGGCCCTGGTAAGCCGTTATCAGCTTCTCGCCCTGGCCAGCTAACCACGTAGTGAATTTGTCGGGCCTGGCCACGGGGGCAGCTGCTGCTGCTGTGCTGGCCACGGGGGCAGCTGCCAGTCGCTGCTGCACCTTCGGAATGGTGAACAGGATGCCGGTGGTTTTCTTGCCCGTTTTCACCGGTTCCCACTCGATGCGGAACCCGACCTCTGGCGCGTGAAACTCTGCCTTGATAGGCTCTAGCACCCGCCGCACAAACTCAGCATACACTGGGTAAAGGTTGGCATCTTGCAGCAGCAGCAGCTTCAAATTCTCTAGGCTCTCGGCCCGCTTCACCGCCCGGCCCTCGCCCAGGTTCGCGTAGCTCTTTAGAATCCAGTAGAGCCGTTGGGCCGTGGGCGAGAGGGTGAGCAGCGTAGCAATATCGGCGCTGGTGAAGTTGCCCGTAGTAGTGAGCTGGAGCAGGTAGGGCTGCATCAGCGGCGCGAAGTTGCCCCGTATGCGGCCGCTGCCGGCCAGCAGTTCAATATCCGACACTAGGCGCGTCCGGTGGTAGCTCTCTTTCCGCGCCCCCACCTGGAGCAGGTTAATATCCTTCCCGTACAAATCCTTGCAGGCCTGGCGCACGGCAGCGTAGGCTGCTGCGCTGTCATCACTGCCCAGGATGCTCGACAGGGGAATATCAATAGGGGGTAGGGCCGTGTCCCCGTTGGGGCCGTGATTGATGCCCCGCAACGCCTCGACGAAGATGCGGGCCTCTAGTACCCCCATGCGGAGCGGAGTACGAATGAGGTGGTTGTGTTGAAACGCAACGGTATTGGCTCGCCGGCTGGCGGGGCTGCTGGCCTCTGTGCTTAGGGTGAGGGTGGTAGTGAGCGGTTTTGGGGGGAATAGTGGGCCTGGCTCGATTGCTACGGCCGTGGCCTGCACCCCTTGCCGTAGGGCCTCCGCAATGGCAGCAGCCGTAGCTGGTTTGCCGGCAGTTTCTAACGTGTCCTTCACCCGTAGGGCCTTCGCCCGTAGATTTTGCAGCAGCGCGTTATAGTCGGCCACAGCTTGGCCCTCGCCCGTGAGCTGGTGCCGGCTAACGTCCCACTCAGTAGCAGCTGCGCGAACCCCTGTGGCGTATTGCGCCCGCCGCCCATCAACTGTTATGCGAAGTAGCACGGGAGCCGTGCCGACCTGGTTCGCGCGGTTTTTGGCCAGCCAGTAGAGGAGCGAGAGCTGCGGCATAATGCGAGATTTTTTAGTAAGCCCCCAAAGGTACAACTATGTACACTAAAAACAACTAGTACATAGTTGCCGGGGGAGTTGTACATAGTTCACCGGGGGAGTTGTACATAGTTGGGCGAAAATCACCGGGGGAGTTGTACATAGTTCACCGGGGGAGTTGTACATAGTTGTCTCTATGGTAAATTGAAAATCAATTAGTTATGGCACCCCTAAAGAGTATTAAAAAGAAAAGAAAGAAGCTCTAAAGACGCGCGGAGCCCATCGGTTCAAAAAAAATAGTGCTGCGACTATGCCAGCCTTATGCCCTCACACGCACTACCCCACTGCTTGCGCCATACGTGGCCCAGGTGCTACGCAAAGGGTATCCGGAGTAGTTGGGCAGCCTAGAGAATTTTGAGACGTCTAGGGCGCTTGTTTTCGCTTTTAATGAGCTGTTCAATAATGAAGCAGCAACAGAATCAGCGAAACGCGAAAAGGCGCAACGAAAACCAAACGATAGGAAATTGCGGCCACGACCCGCTAAAGAAATGGCTGTTTTCGGCTAATTGCGTTAGTTCGGTTGCCCACCTGGTGGTATCTTCGCGTATCATCTGCTGCGATGCTGCACGGCGTAGGAGCCGTGTTTGATTAGAACCTCACCCCTCCCCCCGGAGGCAAGAGGCTGGCCCCCTCTCCCCCGTCTCCTACCGGGTGGTTTGGGGGCCTCTTGTTTCTGGTGGGGCGTGTCGCCGCCTCGATGATTGATTGGATAAATGCCGAACTCCCCCCCGCCTGCCTCGATAATTCGGGCCTAGCATTTAGCGCCAGCGTCATTACCAAAACCGGCGAGCTGTGTACGGAGTGGAGCGAAGCCACACACGGCCCCTTCAAAATCCGGGTACATAACAGCACCCGCCGCACGGAGCTACGGGGCAGTTTGCACAAATACAAGCGAAAGAGCCACAACGGCGATGCCTTTCCCCGATGGGAGGTGGGGCAGGCCGTGCAGCAGCTGGCCGATGAACTTGGCTTCGACCCCGCCCAGGCCCTGCTGCACGGTTTGGAGTTTGGGGCAAACGTGCCACTAGAATCCTCAGCAAAGGCCCTGCTGCGCCGGGGCGTACTGCACGGCACGAAGCCAGTAGATAGCCGGGAATGGGGTGGGCGGGGCTGCTTGCTCGAAGCAACGGGCCAACAGTTCTATTTCAAGCTCTACGACAAAGAGGCCCAGCTGACAGATACCGGCTACTCCGCTACTGGCCCCCTGCTACGGGTAGAATTGAAGGCCCGCAAAATGGCGTTTTTGAAAAAGGCCGGCATCAAAACTCTGGCCGACCTCACGAACCCCGCCGCCCTGGAAGTGATGGGCGAACTGCTGCTAGCGCACTTGGGCAAGATGCTGTTTGCTGCACCTGGCCAGCTGCCCAAAACCCTCTCACTAACTCAACAGCGCCTGCTGCGTGATGGAGCCAGCAAAACCTATTGGACAGAGCAGCCCCAGCCCAAACTGCGGTCGGGCCTGAAACAGTATCGGCAGCTTGTAACGCAACACGTATCCGATGCCGCGCTGGCTGCTGCTACGGAAGGGCTGCGAAGTGTCTGGCAGCTGCTGCTGCACCAGCCCGAACCCGCCCCCCTGGTGGCCACCACTCCCAATCTGGTTGCTCCCCAAATTACCTCCTTGAGTAGAGTGTTAATACCCCCTATTCAAGAGAGAAAAGAAGCCCACCTGTTCCCAACAGCCGAAGGCTTGCTTCTTGCAATGCCCAGCCCCCACGCCCACCCTGGCGACAACGGAATGAGTGAGCAAGAGAATGAAGAGAAGAGAGAAGAAAACCTTGCTCAAAAACCCGCCCCCAACGCCCCGCGCTGCTGCCAGACGTGCGGGCGGCTCCTGAGTGGTAGTAACGCAATGGCGAAGTTTTGCAGTGAGAAGGAATTAGGCAAGGCAGCCAAAAAATGCCGAAACACGGCCAGCAACCCCCGCAACAATGCCCGCCACCGCCTACTCAGGGATGAGCAGCAGGGACTGCTGTTCGACGTGCGGCCCTTTGTGCGCGGTCCTGAACAGCTGCGCGAGTTCATGCTAGCAGCCTGACCAGTTCAAATTTTTGCCAAACGGCAAGCTACCCGCCGCCCTTGCTAACATTTGCTAACATTTTCGGCCCTTGAAGCTGCTACTTCTACTCCTTTTTTGCCAGCCAGCCCGTTTACCTGTGCATGGGCGGCAACTCCTACGCCTACCACACTACGCCCCGATGTGAGGGCCTGGCCTGGTATACAACCTCCCTTCGCAAGACCACGCGGACAGTAGCTCAGAAACAAGGCCGCTACCCCTGCGGCCGGTGCCGCCCACCCCGATAATTACGGGCAAATACGGCGGGGCCAGCTGGTGCCCGGCCAGCCCTTTCCCGACTAATACGCGCCCGCGCCTGCGAGCTGCCCACCTATACAATCCTGTACATTTTCGGCCCCAAAACCTCTACATTCTTCTACATTCGGCTAGGCAGCCCTCGCCCCAGGGGTAGAGGGTGCAAGTCCTGGGCTGGCCCCTACCCTAGACCGTAGGGTAGAGCCCAACGCGCATTCGTGCATAATTCAACCCCAAAACCCTGCTGGCCAGCAACCTGACAAAACCCCATATTGCGGGCCGGAAAACCGTACAAAACCGTACATTTTGGCCCTTGCCTGTCGAACGGTTCAACACTCTGGCAGCGTGTAGGTTGGGGCCTGTTTCGCCTCCTCAGCTGTGCGGCTTCCCTAAGGATTACGGTTATCTTTGCTCAAACCCGCCGCCCAATGCCCCGTTACCCCAATTTTCCCACTACCTGCGACGAAACCCAACGCCTGGAACTGACCTATTTACGCCAGCAGGGACTGCTGCGGCCGGGGTTTCATTCTACCTCGCTGCAATGGAGCTGCCGGGGCAAGCCTTCGGGGAGTATTGGCTTAGAGTCGCACATTTCGCCGGGTGGGGCCAGCTACCTACGGCTCTACTACACCGTCAACGACAAAACCAAGTATGACTACCGGGTAGAGCTGGAGCCGGTGGCCAGCAACTTGCCCGGCTCCAGCAGCAGCCGCTACTACATGATATGCCCCCACACGGGCCAGCGAGCTACCATCCTTTACCTACGAAGCGGAACGGGCATATTCGCGCACCGCCTAGCCTTCCCGGCTGAACGCCTCTACTATGATTCTCAGCTAGAGGTGAAGCGGTTTCGGGGCCTCTCCCAATACTTCGCCGTGGATAGGGAGTGGGAAAAGGAATGGCGCAAGGGCCGCAAAACCTGCTACCGGGGCAAGCCTACCCGGTGGTATGCCCGCCTGCTGAAACTAGAGCAGCAAACCGCCGCCGCCGCCCCTGCCCTGCTGCAAATGCTAGGAGGTTCCTATTAAATTGCTCCTACACGGGCCTGCTGGCCCCGCCCACTCTCAACCCCTATTCATGTTCAACCCGCTACCATTCAAGAGAGAGAACCACGTTTTTCGCTCCCCTCAGCTGCAAAACCTAATGCTCGACGCGCTGCGGTTCTTCAATGGAACGCCCGTGTATGAGTTGCCCCCTGCCACAAATTTCACCGGCTCAGGGGTGTATGCCCTCTACTACACGGGGGACGCGCCGCTGTACGCCGGAATAGCCGACGTGAACCGGGTGGCGTACAACCTGCCTATCTACGTGGGCAAGGCCATTCCCTCAGGCGGTCGGAGAGGGTTGGGAATTCTGACAGATGATGAAGCGAGTTTGATAAAACGGCTGCGCGAACACGCCAAGAGCATCCAACTGGCCCAGCACTCCAAAGACAGCAGCAGCTCAGAGCTGCCGGCGCTTCACCTATCGCACTTTGCTTGCCGGTTTATGATAATACCGGGCGACGAAGCGGCGCTTATTTCTCCGATTGAAGCGGCATTGATTCGTAACTACCTGCCCCTCTGGAACTCTGTGGTAGATGGGTTTGGTAACCACGACCCCGGCAAGGGGCGGTACGAGCAAGCTAAATCGGCGTGGGACGTGCTGCACCCCGGCCGCAAGTGGGCCGATAAGTGCATGGGCGAACCGCCTACGGTAGAAGCTCTTTTTACCAACATTACCAGTTACTTACACAGAATAAAAAGTGCGTCTTAATGCGGTCAGTTGAAATGTTTTCGGGGGCCGGTGGCCTGGCTATCGGAATGGGTAACGCGGGATTTCAGCATGAGGCCCTGCTAGAGTGGAATAAACACGCCTGCAATACGTTACGCGACAATAAGAGCCGCGAATATCACCACGCCCGGCACTGGCGGATAGTGGAGGGGGACGTAAGGAATTTTGATTTTGCCAAAGAGGTTGCCGGGCACGTCAATATCGTAGCCGGCGGCCCGCCCTGCCAGCCCTTTTCGATGGGGGGGAAGGCTCAAGGCCACAACGATGCCCGCGATATGTTCCCCAGCGCGATTCACGCCGTGGACCAGCTGCGCCCCGATGCCTTCATTTTTGAGAACGTGAAGGGACTGCTGCGGGCCTCTTTTGCCTCTTATCTGGAGTACGTTTTGCTGCGGCTAACCTATCCTCAGCTAGTGAAAAGTGAAGCTGAGACAGTAGAGCAGCATTTGGGCCGGCTGGAACGCGCCCACACCGGGGGTTATGCTGGCCTCACGTATCGGCCCGTTTTCCGCTTGCTTAACTCGGCCGACTACGGCGTACCTCAAAAACGGGAGCGGGTTTTTATAGTGGGGTTTCGGGCCGACCTGCGCGAAGAATGGTCTTTCCCTGAGCCTACCCATTCCCAGGACGCGCTGCTGTGGGCGAAGTGGGTAACTGGCCAGTATTGGGAGGAACACCAGTTCCTACGTGCCGACCGCCCCGCTATGACTGAGGCGCTACGAAGGAATATTGACAGGCTGCGCAATAGGTACGGCCTTTTCGGGCCTGAAACGCACCGCTGGCGCACCGTGCGCGACGCGCTACGGGGTTTGCCTGAGCCAGTGGCCGGCGTTGACTATTGGGCCTCTCACAAGGTCTTAAATCACGATTACCGCAGGGGGGCAATAGCTTACCCAGGGCACACGGGTAGCGATATAGACGAGCCAGCAAAGGCCCTGAAGGCCGGCGCTCACGGGGTGCCGGGGGGAGAGAACATGATACGCTACCCCGATGGCTCTGTGCGCTACTTCACCGTGCGCGAATCGGCCCGGATACAAACCTTCCCCGATGATTACCACATTACCGGCTCTTGGGGAGAGGCAATGAGGCAGCTAGGTAACGCCGTGCCCGTGCGCCTGGCTGAAGCTGTGGCCAGCAGCGTACATCAACACCTAGCAAGGGTGCAGCAGCAGCTGCTGCCAGAGCTACAATAGAAACACTTTAAAGGCGCTAAACTGTGGATATTTCCACCGGAACCGGGTACACACCTCGAACCTTTCTACATCTTTATTGTGCTGCTGAGCAAGCTATTACGCCGCACGTTGCCGGTCGCGTACTGGCTCGGCATGGGATAGAAATAGAAATCCAAGCGTGGTGCCGGAAGTGTCGCGCTCAGGTTTTATACATCACTGACGCATTGCCAGCTGGTTACCAAATCTATAAAGTGAGGATAACAGCCAAAGACGGCCCCCACCTGCCAGCTGAGTTTCGGCCTGTGCCGTACATCGAAGAAGAATTTGAAGTAGTGGCCACCTCAATTCAAGATGCTCACGAACGGGCCGAATTTGCCCACTCGATGCGCTTAGAGGGGCAGCTTGTTCTGTATTACATTGATGGAGAGCTACACGCGGATGAGCGATTCTAAGCCTGTGCTCGGGGTTCTCGTTACAACGGGGCGGAAAATTGCGTTAGGAGTCTCGGTATCTCACCAAGCAGCTGTGAGGTGCTTCATTGATTCGTGAGACGCCAATAAAAGGCACGAAGTCAATAGTTAAGGTCCCCTTTTACCTCGTTATGGTTTGCCTCAACAAACGAGCGTTTTATGAGTCGTTAGAAAATGCGCTGATGAACAGCGACTTAAGGCTTATAGTAATTTTTCGCCCCGTTGTAACGAGAACCCCGACTTCAAAAAAATGCTGGGCCTACTCGATGAGAAGGGCAATGAGAAGATGGAGAGGATTAGCGTATTACGGGAAAAAGTGCTAGACATTGCCGTTAAGCAAATCAATGAGCATACTGAGCTTCATATCAGCTACAAGCTGGAAAAACGGGTCAGAACCTTCAAAAACATCGTCTTCACGGTCAAGCCGCAAGCCCTGGCCGAAACCATCCCTTTCGACCTGGTAGCAGCGGATCAGGACGTGCCAGGCGTGCAGCAAACCCACCTCGAC
>MWWH01000535.1_pt1 | contig 10970 bp, 10 predicted proteins | sample 1047231 | NCBI WGS metagenome assembly MWWH01 (sample SAMN06349967, study PRJNA376086) | soil metagenome | isolation source: MG3-2 sample Antarctic (ecotone) soil | place: Antarctica | collected 2015-01-13 | reverse complement strand
CGCGACCCACGAGTCCGATGACGCCAGCGAGCAGCTTGTGAACAGATTAATGAGCTTTCATGTAGCAGAAGCAACGGCCAGAGAATTAGTCAGGGACTATCGAAAATCGGTCGAGCTTCAGCTACGAGCTTTGCCATATCGGAGCACAGGAAAAATCAAAGCCCTTGCATCCTGGCTAATAAAAGCCATCCGCGAGAATTACGAATTACCCGAAGAGATGAAACACTCGCTTGAGAAGGAGCAGGAAGTAAAAAAGCAGTTAGCCAAGCGTGAGACGGAACAGGCACGCCAGAGGCGCAGGGATGCCCTACAACCCGCCTTTTACGAATATCTGAGGGGCAGGGAAGGAAAGCACCAAACGGAGCAGCCAGAGGCTTACAGAGCCTTTTTAGCGAAAGAGGCAGGAGAGCGGGCGGAGATTGAGAACAATCGGATTTTTAAGCCGAAATTCAAAGCGCATCAACTCGAAATATTCGACCATGAGGAAAGCCACCTCGACCGGCTTCAAAACTTCTTCCGAGAGCCTGCTTTCGACGAGTGGTTAAAACTCAATCCCGACGCCTGACTATCCTGAGAGTTGATGGTCGTCGCGCTTGATCATCAACGGTGTAACAACGGCCACAACGCGGCCTTGAATAAACCAGAAAAACACCAGCAATCATCCACGTTCGAGCCACATGATCACCAACTTCCGAGCATCAACTTCCGTCCACACGTTCATCTGAGTTTTGCGCCTCAAATTCAGCATCAAAAATCCCCTTGTCACCTGACAACCCACGCGCTGAATTTCCAACCCGTCCCATCCCCTAAAGTTGCAAGCGAACGAAACAGAAGAAGCGTCCATCAGCAACGCGGCATCTCCGTTTACTCCTCATCAAGGGAGCATCTATGTGCCGCCGAGAGTGGTTGCGCGCAGACATTGCGGCCTGTTAGAAGTGTACTATGGACGCTGAACAGAATGGACTAATGCCTGCCGCCGCTGATGCCTCCGGCGCGTCACATGGAAAGGCGAAAGCGGCGCGCAGCGAAGGGAAGAATCAGGCCGCCGAGCGTGAGCATTACACACGCCAGATTGAGGCCAACGAGGAGCGCCTGAGAACGGGGCTGACGGCCAACGGCACGCCCATGACGGCCAACCAGATAGAGATTACCCAGCACGTCATTGAGCAGCAGCGAGAAAAGCTCGCCTCACTGTCTTAACCGCCGCAGGCCGATCAAATCTATGCCATAGGTTTGACGCCCCTCTAACGCCTCTAAATTCACCACTGAAAACAAGGATGCAGAGTCTCGCAAAAACTGCTATCCGGCAAAGCGCGCACAGTAAAATTTTAGACTGTACAGAGAGTCCGATAAAGAGTGTGATGCTTAAACCGGGACGTATCGCCCCGACACATCCGCCCTTTTCAGTACCCCGCTCGATTTGTCTCTGAGCCATCCCGTAATTCCCAAAACCACCTGCCTTTTTGTCTTTCCAGAACTTGTGATGCTGCTCGATTTGTCCGGTAACTTTTCGCTCCTGTCCCAGCGTTAAATCACAACCACCGATCTCCTGTAATTCGCGTTCCAAATAGTCAAAAAATTCACCCTCCTACAGCGCAGATTTTTCCAGTCCGATAATCAACATTTTTTACCCTCGCCAGTATTTTTCCACAGGCTGATCGTAGTCACATCCACATCCCGAAATCTCAAAGTTACGAAGTTTGAATTTTCAATGCGTCGAATTTTGAGCCTTCAGATTTATCTATCCCACAACATTTTTCCATCGCCCGGACGTTCAAGAATTTTTATTTTCTCACAGTTTCTCAGCCTTCTACATCGGACGCTTTTGGTTGTTGTTTAATATCTCTATGTTTAACGTTGACAAATCTTCTTAATCATCATTAATATGGAAATGGATGGGAGCGAGCAGGATTTCCGCTATGCGGAAATTGACGACTCAGCGCCTCCGCTCACTTCGTTCACCGGTTCAGAGGAGTATTTCATGGCACGTCTCGGACGCCGACGGCTCCCCGATGAGCAGCGCCGCACGGCGGGCAGCCTCAACGTCAGATTCAATCAGGAGGAGTGGGGGAGGGTCGAGCACAAGGCCGCCGACGCGGGCGTGACCCCGACCGAGTGGGCGCGGCTGGCGGCGCTTGACCGCGATCCGCCGCCACGCCGCGTGGTCCCCGAACTGAACGAAGAGGCGTGGCGAGAACTGGCACGCTTGACCGCTACTTTGAACGGTGCGATGTGGCGTTTCCGTCCCGGCGCGGAGGACGGTCTGAGGGAGCTTTTGCTGTCCGTCCGGCAGGAACTCTACCACGCCAGAATGGGGCTGAAGGGAGAGGCGAAATGATCGCCAAGATCACGTCAGGCGGCGGCTTCAGGGGTGCGCTCGACTACCTGTTAAATTCCAAGCAGAAGGAGCGGGAGGAGCGGGCGCAGGAGCGTGAAAAGGAACGCCAGCAGCAGGGACGGGCAAAGGAGGTCGAGCGCACCCCACCGGCAGAGGCCGCAAGGCGCGAGGAGGCCATAACACGCGAGGAGGCGAAGCTCACAGACGAGCCGCGACACGACGAGCCGAAGGCCGGTCAGCGACAGCAACCGCAGTCTCAAATCGAGGAGCGTGAGTTGCACCCGGAGCGTGGGCGCGACCTCGGCGACGAGTACGAATCAGGTCAGCGCCATCGCATCATCGGCGGGAACATGAGCGGTCAAAATCCGCGCGAGTTGTCGCGTGAATTTGGTCTCGTCAGAGAACTCCGACCCGCCATCGAAAAGCCCGTCCATCATGTCTCGATCAGCGCCGGAGAAAACGACCGCCTGAGCGTCGAACAGTGGCAGGAGATCGCCGACACTTACATCGAAAAAATGGGTTTCAAAAACGCTCCTCATGTCGTCATCCAGCACCGGGGCACGGGGCGAGACCACATCCACATTTTAGCCTCGCGGATCGACTTCGACGGGAAGGTCATCGGCGAATGGCAAAGCAAGCGGCGCGCGGAGAAAGTCATGCGCGAGGTGGAGAACAAGTACGACCTCGAACGTCTCCCGATGAGCCGCGAAGTGATGCGCGCTGCACCCACACGCGGCGAGCAGGAGGTGTTCGAGCGCACCGGCAGGATGTCGGCCAAGGTGAGCTTGCAGGGGCACGTCGAGCGGGCGTTGAGAGAGCAACCGACGGCCACGGAATTTATGGAAAAGTTGCAGCGCGTCGGCGTCGAAACGATTCCTCATGTGCAGAGCACGGGCCGCGTGAGCGGCATCAGTTTCCGGCAGGGCGACGAGTTGATGAAGGGGTCGGATTTAGGGCGCGGCTTCTCGTGGGGAAGACTCCAAGAGCGCGGTCTGACCTACGAGCCGGAGCGCGACCGTCCGGCGATGGTAGCGGCCACACAACGCGCGGAGATGAGCCGTGAGCCTGAGCCGAACATCGCCCAAGCAGCGCCGGAGCCGGAGCATATCTTTGCCGATACTCCAAGTGATGTCGCGCGGTCGGCAGGCCAATACCTTCTCGACCAAACAAATTCGGTCAACCAGCTTCAGGATGATTTTCGTAAGTTGGAACAGCTTGGCCGGAATGTCGCTGACGGCTCTCATGCCCTTAAAGACCTGCCTCCGGAGCAGGACAATATGGAGCGCCTGCGCCAGGCGGCAGGACTCGAAACCGCTGGCAAAGATGTCATCGAGCAGCTCCACGAAGCAGCCGGACTTGAGCCGGTTAAAGGCAACCCCGACGCTCTGGAACGGCTGAATAACGCAGCTGGAGTAGAGCGCCAAGACCCATCCTCTGACTCCCTCCATGCGCCTGATAAAGCTCTCGAAAATACGCCCGGCGCTCCGTCATTGGCGCACACTATCGAGCGCGGCGTGGAACGAGAAGCTGTAGAGCAAACGATAGAGAGGGGAATCGAACTACTATTCTAAGAAAAGGTATGCAATACGTATGAGCACTAATTCAATGCAACGGATCGCCGACTTGGAAGCACAGGTCGCAGCACTGACCTCAGAAAATGAAGCTCTGAGAGCACAAAAGAACGAGCACTCCCACCCCCAACCGAACTCAGAAGAATTGGCTAATGCCATCGGCACACGTCTCACGCGCGTCGAGCAAAATCTCAGGGAAGATTTTGTCGGGAAGTTCGCCGCCAGTTTCTTATTAGCGTCGGAAACCATCACGGGCCGCTTGAATGCGCTAGACCAGCACGAGTTAGAACTCGAAGAACGGCAGCAGAACTTAGAAACCAAATTGCAGAATCACTACGCGGCGGTCGGCGCAAAGCTGGATGAAGCCGGTGGAAGACAAAGAAAGTCAATGACGGAGTTCGCCAGTATCCTCAATCAGCATCTCGCCCACAGTGATACGCTCTTAAAAGCGCAGCAAGCGACGGTCGAGAGTTGCAACAGGAGTGCCGCCGCTACCGCCAAATCCGCCGCACTCTGCACGAACTTCGCAGAGGACTACACAGCCACTTCCGCGCAGGCCGGTGTCGCCATCCAGAGTGTGAAAGTCACAGTGGAAAGGGAATTGACCGCCTACCTGCGCGAGTTAAAGACCGAAGCCCTGAACACCGTAACTCCGGTGATAAACGAAGTCCAACACTTAACTGAAAGGCAGTACCTGTGGCGACTCAGGCTCATCATCATCAGCATCATCTTAGGCATCGGCATCTCTTCGGTCATCGCATGGGTAACTCAGCCATCCTCTAAGCAGCTATTTGATGCGGCGCGTTGGAGACATTGGCAGGAAGGCTTCGCGCCGGATCAAGTGGGGAGAATCAACAATCTGCTAAAGGAGATTGATAAGGAGGAAGATGCGAAGAAGACACAGGAAGGAGACGCTAACAGATAAACCTCCCATTCAAAGCAGCGCCCGCAGGGGGCGCTTGCTACGAGGAGTCTCCTGCGCGCGGAGAAGCGCGTGGTGGTCTCCTCATATAAAGTCCACGTAGGGCACGCAGGACACCTCACATGATTAGTCCATTGCTGAACCAGCGGCCTTCTCGAACGTCAGCCTGTAATAAAGCTCCCTTGTTACCTCTATATCACGCATACGGTAGTCGGCAATCTCCTGATAGCTAAGTGACTCGTCAGGCATAATTTCAAATGAGGTTGGTGATTCACCGGCCTAAAATAACCTGAGTTCGATCTAGGAATAGTTAACAAAGATTTCAGTTGCCAGCAGTGATCATCAAGTGTAGTATTTAGTCACCCCCACGAATATTCTAAACATCTGGCGAAGCATCGCTTTGTTTGAAACCAGCCTCGCCAGTTTAATCAGACTACCTGCTGCGAAGTAGGTGTCTCATGCGGATTCCTCTCACTGGAATGCAACTTCCATCGAGGAATATTAACTGACTCGCCGGCTTATAGCGTGCCATGTCGGAGAGAAAGTTGTAGCTCACATCGTGCTTATTCAGACGAGGAGAACCATCATGAAATGCCTCACAAAAATTCTCTTTTAAGACTCTTGGGACTAAGTTCCATTCTTGGTTTTGCATAACATATTGCTGCCAAGCGAGAGAACGTAACCTAGGGAAAGAGGCATTCGCGAGAGAAGTCGCCTTGACGGGACGAGAGCGCTCTTCTCTGCCGGTATGATCCAGCAGAGATCCGCCATTCTTCTCAGAAAACGGTGCGAGCGCTTCCGCAGTCAAAGTACCTTCTCGCCGGAGGACGAGTTGCCTATGTTTACCTCGCTGGCAGCCCCGAATAGGCTGCCGGATATACCCACAAGGGATCACACCATCCAGGAAAGTAAGGAGAACTCAGCATGAATAAGAAAACCAGCAAGTGTCCGGCTCAGGGCCGGTTCACAATTTGGTTCATGACGGCAGCATTGTTGATGACTTTGTCGTTGGCTGCTCATGCCCGTGGAATCACCACCACCGGCTCTTTCTTCAGCCTCCAGGAACAGCCTCTTGCCTTATGTATTCCACAAAACAGTCGTGCCGACTTCGACGGCGATTGCAGGACGGATATTTCCGTATTCAATCGGAGCACAGGATTCTGGAATTCCGTCAACAGCTCAAACAACCAATATGTATCTTTCCAGTTCGGACAAAGTGGAGACATCGCAACGCCCGGCGATTATAACGGCGACGGCAAAACAGACCGCGCCGTGTTTCGCCCCGGCATTGGCACTTGGTACATTGCGACCGATACCAGTGGGACGTTTTACGGTGTCCCATTCGGTCAAAGCGGAGACATCCCCGTCGCCCGCGATTACGACGGGGACGGCAAAACCGACACTGCCGTATTTCGCCCCTCCAACGGCTATTGGTACATTCTGAATAGCAGTAACAACAGCGTGAGCTCTGTGCAGTTCGGGCAGAGCGGCGACCGCGTGGTGCCGGGCGATTATGACGGCGATGGCAAAGCCAACATCGCCGTGTTTCGTCCCTCCAACGGCTACGGCTATTGGTACATTCTGAATAGCAGTTTCAACAGTACGACCTCTGTGCAGTTCGGTCTGGAGAGCGATTGGCCGGTGCAGGCCGACTATGACGGCGACAGCAAAACCGATATGGCCCTATTCCGTCCCGGTGCCGGTGAATGGACTATCTCGAATAGCTCCACCGGTTCGCCGGTGACTATACAATTTGGTATGAGCGGCGACCGGCCAGTGCCGGGCGATTACGATGGCGACGGTAAAGCAGATGTCGCGGTACAACGCCCAAGCAATGGTGCCTGGTACATCCGGAACAGTTCAAATGGTAGCGACACTACCGTCTTCTTCATTGACGCGAGCTTCCCGGTGCCGGGTGGATACCTGACACCACTTTACTGATAGACCGTCTCGCGCTACGTGAGCAGTTGAGACGAGGGGGCATTTTCCTTGAGGAAAATGCCCCCTCGTCGTGTGGCGGCAGCCAGCTCCCAGAGTTTTCCAGCATTGAAGATTGGGATTGCACCGTTAGCCTCTTACTTGAGCTTGACCCGACTTTTCAGAGCATTAAGGGCGAACAGTAGTCTAGGCTAGAATCTACGGCATGAGAAATTTACAGAGCGTGTTGAATGAGGCGCGGAAACTGCCATTAGAAGAACCCCGGCAGCTTGCCGTCAGACGTTTAGAGGAAGGCGATACGTCCGCCGCCGCCCGGCAGGATGAAAAACTTGAGGCGATGCGCGCTGCCGCTGGCGACGAATCGTTCCTCACCGATCTGACGGCCACGATGGAAGATTTCAGACACACCGCCGGCGACGGGCTGCCCGCATGAGCGTCGAGCGTTGGAGCGTGTGGCGCGCGAACCTTGGTCCGGTCGCCGGCTCCGAGCAGGGGCTAACGCGCCCGGTGCTCATTGTCAGTCAGACGCATTAAACGGTATCCTTAAAAACTACCTGCCATCCCTAAAAGTAAGCTAACATTTGCCATACGGATAAAGGAATCAAATTCAAGTATGAGCGAAGCCGTTAATGATCTCACCAGCTTCTTTGAAGCTACTAAAGAGTTTGCGAGAGAATTTAGCGCGAGCAATCATCATCAACTACGCGGCGTCACCGATGGCAAGGCTGTCGGCACTTACATTGAACATAAGTTCAGAGACTACTTGGCCGGCAAGGGAATTATCCGGCCCGTAGATTTTGGTAGCTCTGCTAAAGGCATTGACTTGCCCTCGCTCGACGCCGACATCAAGGTGACATCAATTCGTCAGCCTCAATCATCATCACCGTTCAAATCATTCAAGCAGAAAATCGAAGGTCTTGGATACAATCTCGTTCTCTTCGTGTATGAGAAGACCGATACCGATGCTGAATGCTTCTTACCTTTGCGAGCAGTGAGATTTATTAGGAAAGAGCGAACGGCAGACTTTCAGACGACAAAAGGTATCCGTGACATCATTACCAGAGGTGGCGACGAAGAAGACATCTTTGCTTTTCTAGTTGAACGCATGATTCCTGTGGACGAAATAACTCTTGCTCAATATGCACAGACGCTCTTAGAGAACCCACCGCTTCAGGGCTATCTGACAATCTCTAACGCTCTGCAATGGCGATTACAGTACAAGAAAGTAATCACTAAAACGCTCGACGGCGTTGTGAATTTAGACCCGCCGGACATCAGCGAAATTTCTGAAGGATTTATAGAAGACAATGCGGCTGTTGATCCGCTCATCGAAGAGGAATAAGGCATTGACAGCATTCTCAACAGATAAGCTCTCGGCTCGTCAACGCGGCGACTTTCAAACGCCGGAAGAGCTTGCGCGTGAAGTATGGAAGACTCTTGACGCTTCGCAATTCGATTTAGTGATTGAACCTACTTTCGGTCTTGGCTCTTTTCTGACAACGATGCCGGACGATTGCCAAGCCAGCGTACTGGGTTGGGAGATTCACGAAGACTACTATCAAAAGGCAATCGAAGAGCTTAGAGGCAAGATTGACCACAGAAGATTGAAACTGCTACGGCGTGACGTGTTCCTAGCTTCCGGCGCTGACATTAACGTTTCGCCTGACTCTACGGTATTAATTATCGGCAATGCCCCCTGGGTGACAAATTCAGAGCAAGGCACGCTCGGCGGCGAGAACACAGGCGCGAAGCGCAATTTGAAGACGCTACCCGGCTTCGATGCAATGACAGGCAAATCGAATTTCGACATTTCTGAAGCCATTATTCTACAGTTTGTCAGCCTGGTAAAAGAGCATTGCAAGTCAGCGCAATTTGCCATGCTCGCAAAGTTCTCAGTGTTAAGAAACCTCATTCAGTTCCTCTCATCGAACTCGTGCATAGGAGATTATGAGTTTCACAGAATCAACGCTGCGTTTCACTTCGGCGCTTCAGTTGATGCCGGACTATTGAAATTTAGGATTGATAAAAATTCGGAGTTGCGGCGAACTTGTTCAATTCATGCAAGCGTCGGCGGCGCTAAAATCGGAGAGATAGGATTAGTCAATAATAAGTTGATTTATGACCTCGATGCTTACAGGCGCACAGCTTTTATGGAGAGCAACGGTCATAGCTGCTACGTTTGGCGGCAAGGCGTAAAGCATGATTTGAATAAGCTCATGGAGTTGTCAGAGACGGAGAATGGGTTGAGCAATGGCTTAGGCGAGTTGGTGGATGTCGAAGACGCTGCGCTTTATCAGTTATACAAAAGCTCCGACATCTTTCACGGCAGACAATCAAGATTTGTCGTGCCAATTCACCAGCGCGACCTTAAAGACTCACTAAACGATTTAGCGGGCAGATTCCCGAAGCTATATGCTTATTTTACGAAGCATGAAACTGCCTTCAAAGCGCGCAAGTCCAGCATCTACAATAAGCGTCCAACGTTCTCTATATTTGGTATCGGTGACTATACGCACCTCACTTACAAGATAGCCATCGGCGCTCTTTACACTGAACCTGTTTTTCGATTGCTTGAGCCTCAGCCGCGTCCGGTCATCGTAGATGATACGAGTTACATGCTAGCAACGGACGATCACGACGAAGCTATATATCTGTTCGCTGTGGTAAGCCTGGATTGCTCGCGCGATTTTCTATGCTCTATTTCTCATTCAGGTGATAAGCGAAGATTCTCTAAAGACGTGTTAGCGCGGTTGCTGATACCTGCATTGAAAGATTGTCCTAAACGACTTCGAGCGAGGTTGAAAGAGGAGTGGTCACTTACAAGAGCCTTTTCGACGGATGCACAGCGACAGATGCAAGACTGGCTTTTAAGCTATCAGTCAGCCCATAACATGACTTTTAATTTTGATGATTTAGCTGACGTGACGAACAAGATAGAAGTGACAGCTTAAAGGTTGACCCTGACCGTAATATCTTGCGCTTCATGCTTTCGTGATGAATGCCCTTCAATTGTCATGATGCGGCTTTAAGAGCGAGAGCGCCGATCACAACATCTTAGAGAGCCGCGACGAGCGCCGATAGAGGGTGAAATAAAGGGAGTTCGATAATTTATAATTATCTCAACTGGACATTACAGTTAAATTTCCACCCTGGATATTGATTAAAACATCAACAAATCAAGTCTCTATCTATACACTGATTAGTCAAAACAATCATTCTGTCCAGTTAGAGAACTCTACCTTGAACTATTCTGTGGAATTTTAAACGACAAGCCTAACACCGGAACTGAACCGTCGCTCATACTATGCCCCTGTAGGCAAGTTTTCGATGAGAAGAACGTGTTAAACGATGGTCAGCCTGAATTGACTTGTCCAGCAGTATCTTGATTTTGAGCCATTCAGCTATTTTGTATCATTAAACCTGTTGCGTGATAAGGCTGGAGGGCTTTCTACAAAAGGGCTGTCAGACCCGCTCTATTGACGTTTACAGCCCCGCTGACGCATCTGTTTCGCCTCGGACGATGCTGGGTACGGATTTTCCTTATCACGCAACAGGTTTAATGACTGTCCAGGAAATTGGTTAACAGATATGCTATATTCCTTGAGCTTTGAAGTTCATAACTATGAAAAAAAAGAAGTCCTCATTAGTCTCATTAATCTTTAGTGCGCTTTTAGGTCTCGCCGCATTCACTCCGTCAGAAGCTCAAGATAATGCACATGGAGCCTCATCACAGCCCGACACTACACAGGTGCTCCGCGAATTGCTTGAGGAGCTACGCCACCTTCGCCGTATCGTAGAACACAATAATCTGTATACCTTTCGCGCTCAATTCCTCTTTCAGCGCCTCAGGCTTCAACAAGAACGATTCGATCTCATCTCACGTCGGGTTGAAGAAGCACATAACGAACTAACCGCTATTAAGGCAGAAGAACAACGTTTGTTAGACAATGTCAAAAGCTTAGAGGAGCAGATGAAGCAAGAGTCCGACCGGATAGAGTATGTGCGCCTGGAGAGTGTGTATAAGGGGGCAAAAACGTCTCTGGAAGATCAGAGTGTGATGAGGGAAGAGCAAAGTAAGCGCGAAAACGAACTCTATCAGCAGCAACAGGAAGATCGCAGTAAGTTGGACGCACTTAACGCGCAGTTAGACTCATTGGAGCGCCAGATAGAAGCGCCGCAATCTGTAAGCGAACCTACTAAG
>MWWH01000534.1_pt1 | contig 10970 bp, 18 predicted proteins | sample 1047231 | NCBI WGS metagenome assembly MWWH01 (sample SAMN06349967, study PRJNA376086) | soil metagenome | isolation source: MG3-2 sample Antarctic (ecotone) soil | place: Antarctica | collected 2015-01-13 | reverse complement strand
AAGGCGCTTCATCTCTTCGGCATCTCCGCCGTGATCCGGATGCTTGATCTTGGCGAGTTCCCGATAAGCCGCTTTGATGAGCGGGGCCGGGGCGCTCGGTAACAGGTGAAGCACCTGATAGGCTTCGCGCTCTGACTCGACACCGCGCGGCTTTCGTGGCGGGGGCTCGTCATATGAGCTTTGCCAGTTCGGTTTGCGGTACTCAGTCCAGGGGCCTTCCATCCCTTCAATCTTCGCCCCGAACGCTTCCCGCACCTGCTTCAACCATTCGTGTAATTGCGGATACGCTTCCGGCTTGCAATACCAGGTTTTCCAAGCGCTGTTATAGTTTCGATAATAAGCAGGAACCCACCATTTGAAGCCTTCCAATGCTTCGCTGAAAACGTGCGAATCCGGAGACGAAAGCTTGACTTCGATGGTCTGGGGGCCGTCGTGAAGGTGAACGGTAAGCATCAGGCAGCCCTCCGATCTTCGGCGAGACGATCAACCGAACCTATCTCAAGGCCAGAGCCAAGCACTGAGAAGCACGCCGCTTCAGCTGCCATAAAATGTGGATGCTGTCGGGCCATGCGAAAGTCTATGCTTTCCGATTCGCACACGCGGCGCTCATTCACACTACGACAGGCCAAGACTCGCGCCAGATTAGGCCCATTCCCTTGCTCCAGTTCTAGAATTGCTGCTGCCTCTTCGACTTCAATAAGGTAATTGATCATCTCCTGCTTTGCGGCCCGGAGCTGCGCGCGATCCTCTTCGGTCAATACGCCAGTAGGCGCTTCAAAACTGATAGTTAAGCCGTCTGTTTTCAGGGTGACGCCTTTTTTCGTGAGGGTGCGATATAGATTTTCAACCATCTAAATCACCCCCGTTTCGCGAGTGTTGAAAGGCTGGCGAGAAGAAACGGATTTGTTAAATGCCTTCTCAACCGTTCGATCAACATAACGGTTACTACGTCGAGCGCGCTGCTGGGCTTTATCTGAAAACTCAAGCAACTTTGCCGACACATGTGCGGGCGTCCACCCAAGAGCTTTGGCTGCACAAGTGAACTTCCAATCTGCTTGGCTTCGATCCGTGGAAGCTAAAGCGGCGTCATATTCCGGCCAGTCAGTCGGGATGCGCGTATTTGCGCTGTGATGAACAGGTCGAGGCTTCGGGCGTTCGGGAAGCAGGCCCAAACTTTGCAACTCTTCCGGGGTGACAACTCGACCAGGATTATATGAGCGCAATTTTACGCTCGGGTATGATCCATCCGCTCGCTGTCTTTTTGGTTTGAAATTGAATGATCCGGGCCAGCGGCTTGCGCCGGATGAGCCTTTGTTGCAACCCATCGGCTTGAGAGCAATGAAGAGACGATCTTTGATTTCATCATATTGCTGTGTAGTCAGGTCAGAAGGTAAAACAATTGCTGCCTGCCCGTTTCCGTCGCTTGTCTCAATAGTGTAAAGAGCAATCGGGGCTAAAAGATCAAGCGCTTCTAAATCGCCGTCATCAACCTGAACAAAATGTTCTCCGACACTACGCGGGTCAACTATGAAAGACCATTTCCGCTTTTCACATTCGGCCATCTTGGCTTTTAGCAATGAGCGCAAGCGTTGGATTGAAATGCGCTTTTCGTTGGTCTCAACCGCTTCCTGAGTATTGATTCCGCGTCTATCTAGTTCTTCAGGGGAAACACCCTCTGCTTTCAGGCGCGCTCGTTCAGCCTGCAATCTGTCATGTTTAACATCGTCGCAAAACAGGACATTGACCTTTTCGACTCCGACGCTAGACAACGCCGCAAGGGCGGCTTGAGCCTGCTCTAAATTTGTCCCCATGTTTTCAGAAAAGTGCTCATTTTCCCCAACAAAACCGCTATTTGTGCTGTCGTTTTCGCTAGCAGATGCCTTTTGCGTCACAGGCTCTTCTTGGGCCTCATTCGCTAGCGATGTGCAAGCCTCTTCTTCCACAGGTGGTGCATAGTTAGTAGCGAAGTCGTGCGGGTTGATCTTTTGCTTGAGTTGGTCCGGCGACAAGCTGAAAATTCGGTCGAGGTCCTCCTTGAAAAGTTGCAGTGTCGCGGCATGGATCTCTTCGGGGGCATTGCGTTTGATCAGTTTCAATCTCGCGCTCCGCGCGTAAGCAATGGTCCGGCGGTAGGCCATATTGAAATCGTCGTCGTCCGGTTCCGGTTCTTCATCCGTCTGATCGGTCGGGTCCGGATCATCCAGGGCGACTTCCGCACGCGGGACTTCGGCCAGACGGAACGCCTCATCGAATAACGGCTCTCTCTTCATCCGTCGATCATAAGGAAGTCGGCGATTCTCTTTTTCAAGCCGTGTGGCGTGCTCTTGCATCGCTACCAGATAAGGGAGCGCCTTAAAATCCCAATGGGCCACTTCATATTCGACGTTGCCGTGTTTGTCTTCTTTTCTGAAGCCCGAAATTACTTTCAGGCCCGGATAACCGCTCGCTTCGCATTCACCTTTGTGAGTTCGCACGTCGCGAGAAACAGCAGACACGCAAGCGCTGTCTGACTTGCCTGCTCCAAGCATTCGCCGCCCGATCTGCTGGAATGTGGCATCGAACTGCTGAAGCCCGCCTGCGTAGTCAAGAGCGGTAGTGAATAACCGATGAGCTGCTTTTGAGGTGATGCCAGTATTGCGGAAGTAGGCGCTCAGGATGCTCGCACGGAAGGCCATCATGCGGGTGCGCCTGGCGTAGATTGTGTCTGGGGCTGGTTTTGCGCTCATCTGGTCACCCCTGAAAACGAGGATTGGCAGAGCGCATTGAATGAGTTGTTGAAGTTTGTTGTTGTTTTGTTGTATTCTCTCATTGTCCGTTACCTGAAAAGCCTGCTATCAACAGGAAATTAAGAAGCCCGCCGATGCTTGTCACATCAGGCGGGTTTCGCATTTTATGCCGCAACAGCGTGCGCACGCTGTTCACTATTCTGTTTGAATTCTGAAATATGCCGCTCGCTGTACAAGTAGCGGCCTGAAAAGTTATAGCAGCCGATTCGAAGATCCCGCCGAAGGTGCCTTAAATGTGAGTGGCTGATACCTAAAAGTTCAGCTGTCTCACGCTCATCAAGAAGGGCTTCTTTGATTGAAGATGTATCAACGCGCATAGTCCACCTCTAAAAATGGTCTTTGGCGTTGAGTGGGTGACAGGATATAATGAAGGGAAAGGGATCGCCTTCTGGTTATCCTGGCCACGCTCAACGCTGTGGTTATCAACTAACAGACGCGACGAAGTTCTTGGCGGGACACGTCGCGTTTTGTTTTTAGTGTTGTTTACGCTCACAGTGCGTAGTATGTGTTGAATTGGCGGTTTTTGTCAATACGATTCAATGGCAGCAAGGGTTTATCTTCTAAAAACGCCGCAAGTCTTTCTTCAGGTCCTTCCAAGCTATATTCTGCCGCTTCATAATCTTTCCCAGCGCGTCGGCTGAATCCGGCGCTTTCTCCGGATGCGTTTCTTTTAGCCGATCAACAGCATTAGCAAGGGTACGTTCCTGCTCTGGAAGAGAGAGAAGCGCCTCTTTCATGGCTTGCATCAGCTCTAAGCGCTCCCATTGTGATTGACGGCCTGGACGTTGAATGTTGAATCTCTCTTGTAGTCTTTTTGTGGTGCCGCGCAAATGATTCTGCACCACTTCCTGCGCGTCCATTTGTTCAATCTTAAGATCGTCTAACGCCCAGTTCGCTTCATCACCTAACGTGAGCGCGGCCTCTTCTAAAATCGCAGCCGTGACGCGAGCACGGAATGACCGAAAGGCTTGACTTGCCCACAATTCCGCCTGTGCTTTGTCTTTAAAGGTTGACGCGGGCACAGAAATCTTACTTGTTAGCGCCTCCCCAATGGGGAGGGACCCGCGAAAGGCTGTCACAGTAACCTTAAGCGCGAATGCATCTTGCACTGTCTGAAGTGTGCTATCCGCACGAATGGTTAGGTTGAAAGCTTGATAGGGCTGTTCGTCAGTGGCATTTAGCTGTGCGCTCACTTCTTACTTCCCTTCCTTATGCTGCATCCGGCGCTTCATCGTTAGAAGTTAGGCGCTCACGATTGACGCGGGAACGACGATTCATCTCCTCAAGCATCGCCTTTACGTCCGGATCAGGGACGACAGCCTTAATTGACTGTTCAGAGGCAAGTCGAAGCGCATGTGCGCGATCTTCGCTGTGCGTGGCACCCTCGCCATCTGTCGGTATCTCAGCCATTAATTACTTCCCTTCTTAAAGACGATCAGGCCGACGCCATCTCCTTCGCATCTTCATAGAAGACGAGACAAACGGCGTCTATACGTTCGCCTGAGTTTAGATGAGGAACAGAGCTAAATTTAACATCCGAGATGGTTACCTTTGGCTGATTAGATAGCCACGTATTAATTTCATCCTCAAGTGGCTGAGTCCCCGCATCGGTACGATTTAGAACCGTGCCCACAAATAGTTTTACCTTCATCACCTCTTACTTCCCTTCGTACTGTTTTTCGCATTATTTCCCTCACGATAAGTAGGTTTGGTCCAGCAGGCTGAGATGAGCCAAGAATCTTTTGCGATCCTCCGGCTTCATCTTCGTAATGCGTACGCCGATAACCCACCCTCCTTCACTTCCGATTTGCATCCATTCCTGATGCACCGCCGTGGCAAATACTTCGACCGGTCTGGGCGGCAGATCAATGACCATTCTCATGCGTCGATGTTCTCCCATGAGGTCCAGATCATCGATCGGCGCGTTCGGGAGGAAGGTGGACAACCCGATGCTGCTGATGTCTCTGGTGTAGCCGCCCAGTGATTGCACATAGCGTTTGTCATTGCCTCTCACCTCAGTGCCTAGAATCAAAGCCCGCAGCGGCAGGCGTGCCGTGATGCGAGGTGCGCGCCTGATCCCGGTCGAGTCTTTCCACGCTGGATTGAGACTGGCCAGCAGAGCACTGACTGATTTGGGGAGGTGTTTGATCACTTCTTCGCCCTCACAGCTTTCTTAGCCGAAGTCTCTTTGGCTTTCGGCGGGCGCCCCGGTTTGCGATCCGCGACAAGTTTTAAGTCCGATTCTTTAACTAAGTGATCCCGCCCGAATTGTTGGGAGGGCAATCGTCCGGACTCGATCAGCGCTAGTACGCGCCGTGCGGTCACGTTTAGGCGGGCGGCTACCTCTGGCGTGGTCAGCATTTTCTCTTCGGCCATAGCGACTTTATACACTCAAAATAAATATACCGCAAGCGAATAATTCTATTGACGTAACTATTCGTTTGCCGTATAGTTTCTTTTGTCAGACAACATCAAGAGAGGAAACGAACCATGACACAGAATCTAATCAACGCAATCGAGAAGTCGAAGAGAATCAAAATGAGCGTCCGCTACTTAGGCCAGCGCGCATATCTCGTTATCACCCCGGCCAATCATCAGTACACCGTTCGCTTCGAGATGATCAACGGCCTGCGCTATGGCCGCTGCACATGTCTCGCCGGATCTAAGAATTTAGCTTGTTACCATTTGCCGAAAGCTGGCTTGGTTGATTCAGCAATCCAGACCATGACGGCGCACTAATACGAAGGGCTTAGGAATGGTACCCGCATCCCTAAGCCCCAAACTTTCACCCGTAAATGTTGGACAGATTCAGGAGAAAAGTTATGAAAAAGAATAGCACAGAGAATAAGCAGAGCGGCACACTCAAAGACGCTCTGCTGTTGTTCAAACTAATTCACGATGAAGCCATCTCAGAAGACGCGCGTCGTCACCTGCTCGAATACGTGGACGATATTCTAAACTCCGCGTCCCTGACTGACGCCGCGCATAACAAAAGTCTCTTCCTGCGCGGTTATGTCGAAGGATTGGAACAGACAGACTCGCACTCACGCCGCAACATTGGCGAGATATTGGAGCGCATCAAGGCGGGCGAAACGCTGGAAGAGATCATTGATGATTTTAACGCGCAACTTCAAAGAAGTGCGGAAGCTCAACGCGTTAAATGGTTGACGATGTCGGAGCCGAAAGACAAGACCTCTAGTGAGTGGCGCTACTGGACCTTACGCAGGACGGCGCACGCTTTCCAGAACGGTGATATGGCAGCACGCAAAGAGGCCTGGAATGAGTTTGAGGCACTCCTAAAAGGGCTTATGGCCGATGCTAGTTTCTGGCACATTAGCAATGCTCTGGCCTTGATGCCGCACTTGATTATTGCCCGCCAAGAAATCGACAAAATGAACGCCAGAGAAAGAAGAGCGCAGGCCGCGATCAAAGGGGTACTGAAGCGCCGGCAGAAAGGGGCCTCGTCATGAGTGAAGCAATCCGCAATCTATCCCGCGCACAGCGGCAAACCTTTGAGCGGCTCTACTTCGACGGGGCGCAGCTGCTCGCCGCGCTTCCCGCCGCCAAACAAATCATCATCAGGAAGCTCGAAGCGAAGGGCCTCGCGCTCATCGTCAGCTTACCCCGGCGAGGTGAAATCGCATACGTCCAATTCCCACTTCAACCCGGCGACATCGGCCAGCTTGATTCTCCGACAAAAGGTGCTTACGTTGACCTGATTAAGGTAGGGAAAAAGCAGTTGATCGTCAGGCGGACGCGGGGCATGGCCGGGAAGCACATCGGGGCACCGTTCGCAATCGAGCCCTACCGGTTTATTTATGTCATCAGCAGGAAGGCTTGTCGGCACACGAGGGGCCGCACAAAGGCGTGCATCATGTGGCCCTCTTCCCCTGGCTGCTTGAACTGCTCAGTTTGAGCGGCCCTCTTCCCCTGGCTGCTTGAACTGCTCAGTTTGAGCGGCCCTCTTCCCCTGGCTGCTTGAACTGCTCAGTTTGAGCGGCCCTCTTCCCCTGGCTGCTTGAACTGCTCAGTTTGAGCGGCAGGGTACGTAAAAAAGTTGAGCGGAGCAAAAAAGAGGTTTATATCTTGGTTGAAAACCGCTCAACTTTTTTACAAACTTTGGAGTTGTACGCTTCGCCATTTGGAGGTGAGATTTAGATGAAAAAAGAGGCGCCGGGCGGCGTTAGTTTTCGCTTTGCTGTAGGGACCAATGGAGCTGCAGCGGCGCACGTCCGCTACATCACCAGAGAGCCTGCGACGGAAGGGAATTACGACCGGATTTACCTCCATAATTTGCCAGGTGCGAGACGTGACGGAGATGGTTTTAGGGAGACGAGAAAAGGCCTGATTGAGTACGCGCGCACGAAGGAAAAGTACGAGTTAGAAAAGCGCTGTCAGGGAAGAGTTAGAGCCGGCCAGGAGAGAGTAAAACCGCGGACGCACTACCGCGCGAATTGCTCATTTGAAGGAGAGGTTGAACCGCAAAAAGCACTCTCGATGGTGCGTGAATTCTTGACCGAGAATTTCCCCCTGGCACGCGCCGTCGCTGCCGTTCACACTGACACCTCGCACACTCACGTCCACCTCACCATTTTCGCCCGCCAGACTAACAACCGGAAAGTGCAATTGAGTGACCGAGAGTTTCGCCAGTTGGATGAGCGCTGGGCGGCGATTTATGCGCGGGAATTCGGCGCGGAAAAGTACGCCCAATATCTCGCCAAAAAAGCGGAGATGGCGGAAGCAAATCGAGTTTACTTTGCCAGCTTAAAAGAGATCGAAGACCGGCCTGGTTTGAGCGCGTCAGACAGGGAGAATTTGCGCTCTCAGTTCAAGGAGAGTTACCGCTGGCCGGAGCGCTCTGACTACCGGCAGACGCGGGAGCGGATCAGGGAACGGGAGACGAGAAACCATGACCAAAGCGGAGCTGGAAGAGATCAACGAGAGACTCAATCTAGAGATCATCAGACTCAAGCGCGAGAGCGCGGAGAAGGACGCGCTGGTACAGCAGCAGAGCGCGCAGCTGGAGCGGCTGAGCGTGCTCTTCGAGGACTTGAGCGAGCGACAGAAAGAAGTCGAGAAATTTCAGAGCGAGGTGAGCGACTTTATAGCCGAGAAAGAGAAAGAGATCGAGGACGATGAATGGTGAAGAGTTGAATCCTCACGCCGGCGTGAGGATCTATCAGGGGCGGGCCTTTCTGGGCTCGCCTCTTTTCGTTTATGCTTACCAGTATGAAGCAATTTATCGTGCCGAATAGATTTTCAGACAAAGAATTGTCGAATGTCGGGGTCAAAATACTAGAAGCTGTAAAGGCGGTGAAACTACGATGCGAGTTGTGCGGGACCGAATGGACGCCGAAGCTAACACATAGAGGCAACCTGTCGCATGGATATTGGAAGTGTCCGAATGAGTGTAACGTGCCGCAGGAATCTTAAGGGGCGAGCCTCTTTTGTTTGGAATAAAAAAAGGCTGGAGAGGCCCCACCAATCCAGCCCTAAGCTTTACTTACTTCGCAGTTTTTCACCACTAATCTCCTCACCATAGTGGTGCTGCGGCTCGGCACTCTATCACTAGCACCCGTCATAGTGAAGCCCACGTTCGCTACAATAAAAGATTCTCACCTTGCTCGCCTCAGTACATAGCCAATTCAACGCAGGGCAAATCTGAGCGTCCGAGAACAATAATTATCAGGTGCGCAATTTGTAAATCCTTGTCTCCCCGCGGGCCTCTGCGCGGACCTTTCTTTCGGAAAGCAGATTGCACAGCACTAAGCCAAGATCATCATCATTCAAATTTACCCTTTTGCTGAGCTCTTCCCATGTAAGTGGGCCGTGGAGAAGGAAATCCGGGATTTGTTTTTGGGCAAGCTTTAGTAAAACCGGATCTCTTTTCTTCTTTATGTTCATTTGAGTTCTATCCTGGGGTATTTAGAAGTGAGGCTAACTGCCAGTAAGACAATAAGTCCTATGGTCCCTCGATGAGCTTGAACTGTTCCCAGGGGTAAGTGCGATAACTCTACTGTTATCAGATAGTGCGAACATTCGCACTTTTCCTGCATTGTTAAAGTAAAACCTTAAAGAGCGACACCCCGACAGTCCGCCAGGGCGTTTTTCCTTGTCGCACTGTCGCTCTTTCTGATATAACCCGCTGCCCATGAACAAAAAAGAAGCCGCTGACTATCTCAAGGTCTCAACGCGAGCGATTGAGCGGTACACATCAAAAGGAAGATTGACGCCAAGCTACGAGCCAGGGCGAACCGGCCCCGCGCCGGTCTATGATCGCGCGCAGCTGGACGATCTACGGCGTGAGATGGAATCAGCGCTCACGGCCATGCCATTGAAGCGCGACAAGCCCGCCACAAGCGACAAGGGCGACAAGAGTAAGGCCCTCGCCATAGCCCGACAAGCTCCCGGAGATATGCTTGTCGCCCTTGTCGCGGCCATAGAAAAGGCCCGTTCCGAGGCTAGACCGCAAGCACCGCTAGAAGCGAAGCTCACCCTTAATTTACAAGAGGCGTCGGCCTTGTCGGGCTTGTCACGCGGCTATTTGTTAGAAGCGATAAAGGGGAAGAAACTAAAGGCACGCATTATTGGGAGAGGTTGGCGAGTGAAGCGTGATGATTTAGATGCTTACGTGAAGAAACTATAGGGAGAAAAAGGTGGGTTACATTGCTTCTATCAGGCTCGCGCCCGGTGGGGAACCTGGGACGCCTCAGCCGCGTGTCATAGTTGTGATAGAAGAGCCGGGCTCAACCGCTGAAGTGCTACACATTCACAGAGGACAGAAACTGTCACGCGCCGATCGAACTATCCATGCCACTTATGAAGATGCTCTGGAAGATGCAGAACGACGGGTCAGCGAGATAAGGTAAGCAGACCAGCAGGGCTGGAAAGATATTCAATCAAGCAGGGAAAGAAATGGGCAAGCGGGATCAGGGAAGACTGGTACATGAAATTCGTGATGCCTTGCTGGCGCACGGGTTTCTACCGACTAGCGTGACAGAGATAAAAGATGCAGATGATAACTTGAGGGGCATTAGACATCCGGGTTTCACCGTGCAGAAGCATAATGACGGGCGTTCTGTTCGTGTCGGCTATCGTTCGACGACTCCTCCACCGGCGAATGACTCTGTTTGGGTGGAACTGCAAGCCTATAGTGAAGTGCAGATGCGAAAATTGGTTGGCTTCAATAGTGTACTTGAGGAAGCAGGGTTTATTTGTACTCAGATTGAGAGCAGAAACCCTGTCTCACCTTATTCTATATGGAGACGTGGAAGCCTCTAAGTTAGAGGTTTTACAGTAACGAGTGGCTATCGGACGCGAGACGATTTAAATTCGTAGGTGATGAAACTCTAAGAAAGCAGGTTCGGCACGACGATCAGAAAAAGATACTGCTCATATTGTCATGAGCGGATTCACAGAGCGGCAACAAGGTGTCACCATTGTTCCCGCCGACTTTGGCCGTGGACGTATTACCTTGCTGGAATGGTAGTAGTTGCGGCAGTGATTTTGTATCTGCTCTGCCAGATGCTTACGTGAAGAAACTATAACAACTGAACGAGGGAAAGAATGACAGAAGAGGAATGCAAAAGGACTTTGGATCAGCTAAATGACAGACAAATCCGAGTGATGAGAGGCTTTGCCAAGTTCAACATGCCAGATGCGAACGCGACGGATGACGACATTATTACACTAGAAAAGCTGGGTCTTATCGAACGCAATCCACCACTTCGTGGAATGAGAGCTGGCGTCGGGTATCGCGCAAGCGATGAAGGGCGCGATTGTTTTGATTGGTACGAAAAGAATTACTGACCGATAGTGGCTATCGGACGCGCCAGCATTTAAGCACGTTTCACATCGAAATTTCACCATATCACAAGGGTGATAATTAGCGATTTTCCAAACTTGCTTCTGCTACCCGGCCAGATGTGGAACCTTCCAAGCACGATGTGTAACTATTGACTTGGATATTTCCGGAGTATATTGTTTGGCCATCTCGCATCCTTTGTTAATCAGCTTCACAGACAAGTCCTTGTTGCCCACAAGGTGGTCTTGAAATGAAATTTTTGTCTTTAAGTTCTTCGGAGTGCTCAGAAGGAATAAACACCATGCCTAGTATTCACAGAATTACGTTTCTCCTACTGTGTCTCGCTTTGTTAGCCATCCCTGCCAGCGCGGATCAGTTGG
>MWWH01000533.1_pt1 | contig 10989 bp, 10 predicted proteins | sample 1047231 | NCBI WGS metagenome assembly MWWH01 (sample SAMN06349967, study PRJNA376086) | soil metagenome | isolation source: MG3-2 sample Antarctic (ecotone) soil | place: Antarctica | collected 2015-01-13 | reverse complement strand
CATTTTTGGGAATCATTTTTTCCGCATCGCCCGAATTATATAAAGTAGGATTTTTGGGAATCATTTTTTCAACCGGCATCCGTTCGGCAATCAGTAACAAGTCGGCAATTAACGCCGCCAATTCTTCTGGAGTATCGGCGACGATGAGCGGAGCGGCGACCGTCTCAAATTTTTTTAACTTACCCGTTTTCATTAAATTTTTCTTCGATTCGCTTCAATCTCGATTCATACTCGAAAAAGTCTATTGATTCGTGATTCTTTGTGAGAATTGCCACAGCCGCCCGGCATCTCGTCGGATAGTTTGGACAATCAAGCAAAGTTTCGAGTGTAGAGATTGCTTTATCATTCAAAACCTGTAATTTGCCCAAAGAATGCTCAATAACCGTGCGTTTTAGTTGTCGCAGTTCATCTTGAAAAGTCGGCAATTTTAACCAACGAAACAAAGTAGTTTCACTCACGCCGACCGATGCCGATACATTTTTCAAGCTCAAACCCGAAACTATCAGATAGCAGCTTTTCATCTGTTTGAAACTCAATTCATCATTTTTCATAAGCTCGATATTTTCGGGAAAGTAAGACAAACCCGAACCTTTGCCGCATATTTCCCGGATTTTTATTTTCTGCGCGGTATAGGTCAGAGGCACACCCGACATTTTCCGGGCAATGTTTTATTGACGTTTGAGGGCAACCAGTGATTTTGACCGCCGGGCATCGTTCTTTTTGCCGCACCCGGCTAAAGATAAACAAAACTATTCAAATCACTAACAAAATCGGTCAATTTAATACCAATTCATTATCAATAAAAGTTTGGACGACTAACAAATTTGTCTTTCTTTTGCAGTTCCTTTTCTTTGGCTTTGGCTTTGTTCGCCTTAATCACAGAATTTCTTTGAAGTAAGAACTTCTTAATTGATTCTTGAACGCCAGACCGGGCAACCAATCGCTTTATATCAAACAAAGCCGTCTCAGCCTTCTCAGGCGCGAGAAAGTCGGCTTTGTCGTCGCCATCGCCGCCGGAAAAGTTCACTTGACCCGAAAATGTCAAACCAGCTTGGTTGGCGGATTCGTCGTCTTTTTTCTTTCGTGTCTTCAAAGACTTTGCATATTGATTCGTCATTACTTGGCATTGTGCCAGTTCCCATTTATCAAGAGGTTTTAACATATTGAGTTCTCCATTAAATCTATCGGCAATTCGCCGGGAATGCCGCTTAAACGGCTTTGAATGTGAGTATTGAGTAAGTCATTGACGCGCTTCGTTTCAAGCCGGTTATTCTCCAGAGTATTCGAGCAAAAGTATTGCTTACTGGTTATAGCGGCATATTCGGATTCTTTGTCGTAAAGCTCGCTTTTTGCCTTCATCACAACCGCCGCTTGTGCCGTCAGTTCGTCGGCGAGTTCGGCAGACAGTTCGACAGCAGAAGTTTTCTCGATTCGTAAATCGTTCAGCCGTTCGGCGAGTTCATCACGCCGGGCGAAGTAGATACGGTTTGATAGCTCGATTTTTGACCGCTCAATTTTGGTCATCAAATCGTAATCTCCAGAAACGATTGCGTTTTTTAATCGTTCGTTCGTTTTTTCGGCTTCGTTTAATAGTCCGGTTAGGTTGCTCATAAATTATTTATTGATACTGGAATAATCGTTCAACGTGAAAAGGCTTAAAAGTCTCTAGGTTGCTCATTCTCGAAAGTTCCAGTATCACGAGTAGCGGCGAGCCTTAGAGGTAAAAAAAAGGTTCGCCGCTTGTTTCGTGTCGCTCACTCTAATTGTTACGACCCGAATTTGTGTAACCGGGCAACGATTCAAAGAGTATGAAGAACCGCGCCCGGTTTTATTCGCCGACCGTCTGTCAGGCTGATTGTTGAAAATTACACTCGACAGACGACCGACAAAGTTAAGATTTTGAGTGCGGCGACCAATGAAAATATCAAGAACACAAATCGCCGCACGAATCGAAAACGGTAAGAAACCGGCTAACCGGCGAGAAACCGCCCCCGAATATCAATTTGAATAGCTACGACCAATCCAAGAAGCGAACCGGGAGCGCATCAAACCGATATATCAATTATCCCATTCTTAAAATTTACCTGTCAAGCTAAATTTTGCAGGGAAAAGACTTAACGGCTTTATTGTCAAGGAATTTTTAAGTAATCCTTGTCTGACTCACGGCAGGGCAGACGACACAGCGAAAGGTGAAAATAGCTTATGATAATGTGATTTATCGAAAGTAATAAGTCGGTATTTCAGATTAAAATAAATTGGTTGCAACATTTGCAATCAATTAAATAACCTTTGTATCACTGTGATACCAAGTTTTCAGCCCGGCGAACCCCGAACCCGAAATTTATTCGGCGCGACCGCGATGCATTCACGTCGGCGATGATGTGCAATCAAATCATCTTCGGTCAAGATTCGCTCAAACAATGGCTTTCCGCATCCATCGCACGGGCAACACTCACCCGTAACAAATTCGTGTTTCCCGGCTTCGATTTCTGGAGTATCGATTTCTGGAATCTCATAGTCTCGACAAAATGCCCGAAATTCTCCGAACGTATCGAGCATTCTAAGACCTTTTAACTGTAAAACCTGCTTCACGCTATCCAACGTCAAATCATCGGCGGGAATCGGCTTAGAAATGTATTTAATGACTTCACGCAAGCCACTCTCAAGACCGTCAATCAGTTTTATATTGAGATTCTTTGCACCGGGCGAAACTTTTGACCATTCGCTTTTTAGTAACTTTTCATCAATAAACTTTCGGCGAAAAATGAAAATATGCAGATGACAATGATTTCCCGATTCGCTTTCAGTAACTTCACACGCCCAAATGCCGCCAGCAAAATACTCATTAAAAAATTTCCGTCTGATAACTTTCTTGAATGATTTTAAGATTCTTTCCCGTGCATCTTTCTTACTTTCCCCGACAAGTTTAACTTGCGTCAGTGTCAATAAGCACGGCTTAAAACGTGAATTTTGCTTGAGGAATGCAGACACATACGGAATATATTTCTTGACGAACTTTGCCGAGCGACGATTTGAACACGATGGACAAAGCCGAATGTTGCAACGATGAAAAGGAATCTTTGACGCGATATGTTCACCGCAGGACATTACCGACCATTTTGAACCGCACTTGCTCATAGAATCAGCATAATTGAGTTCACCAAGTTGATTTAAGTATTTGACTATCTCTAATCGGCTTTTTCGTTTAATAGCTAATGTTTCTGACGTTTTTCGGTGTTTCTTACGCTTTTTATGTTTGGGAAAATGTGCAGTTGTTGTCCCTGAATGAACATAGGCTTGTTGCCCGGCAGTCTTCGATTGACCCGGAACTTTCCGACCGGCAGACGCAGGAAAACCGCCCGGCAGTTGCACGGCACGTATTGATTTTGGTTTTGGTTGAATTGTCGTCAAATCATCTCACCTTGAACGAAGGTAAAATGCTTGACATTAACGAAATAATTCGAGTAGGATTATCACGGAGCAAACACTTACCAAGTGCAAGTTGGTAAAAAGTTTTGTAAAAGCCTTGAAAGTTTCCAGCTTTCAGGGCTTTTCCATTTTCAGTTGGAAAATATCTAAGAACAAAGTAGCCGCCCAGCGAAGTATTGTCAAGAAAAAAATAACTCTTTTTCACTCAACAATTTACAAACAAAATTTAACGCATCTATTGTCAAGCAATAAAAATTAAATCAGTGGATAAGGTGAAGTCATCCCTAACCACGTTGAGCGATAAACGCCAGCAAGTCAGATTCTCGAATAAAATTATGATTCTGCTTTCCTTTGACCGCAGGTAATTTGCCCGAAAGAATGTAATCATTCACGCTTTTTCGGGAAACATTCAGACGAGCGGCGACCGTAACAGTTGAAAGTAAAGTTTCATTATCAGACGAATTATTAACGATGTCTAAAACCGAATTGTTAAATACGCCGTCTTTGACCATTTGCAAAAATTTGGGATTCACGAAAGGTTTTTGTTTCTTTGCGGATTGTGTAGCATTCACGGATTGTGTAGCACGTTCCACAATTTGTGTAGTATTCACGCTTTGTGTATTCACGTCTTGTGTAGCACTCTCATTTTCATAGGCAATCAATTCGCCCGGCTGACATTCCAACAACTCACAAAGCAAATCTAAAGTTTCTATCTGCAATGCTTTAGAATCATTGTTTTTAATCTTCGAGATAACCGATTGATGCAGTCTTTTACCCGAATTTATATGCAGGGCATAGGCTGACATATTTCTTTTGGTCAACATTTCGTCAAGTTTCAATTTAATCATAGAAACCAATATACACAATTTGTGTATGCTACACAAGATGAAAATTTATTTTCGTTTTATGTAGTAATACACAAAATATGTATTGACTACTACACAAGTTGTGTAGTAGAATTGTTCTTGTAGTCAGGAATTACACAGGAGCAAACAAAATGAAATTAAATAATCAAAACATCAACACCGAATTACTTGAAGCAATCGCAGCCGCAGCCGTTACCAAACTTGAAAACTCAAAATGCACCAGCCGCAGCCGTTGGATTAACGCCGTCAAAAAAGCCGTCAAAGAATTACAGTCAAATTGCTATTGGAGCTATGACGCACGAAACTTTGACTTTGTGATTATGTCGGAAACGTCCAACGAAATTTATTCAGTCAGCACATATTGCGGATGCACCGCAGCCGGAAAAGCGCAGCCGTGCAAACACCGTGCGATGCACCGGCTTTTGATGAGATACGCAGCAGCAGCAGCATAAACGAAAAAAAGCCCGGTTTGATGCCTTAGAGCTTCAAACCGGGCATAATCACAAAGGAGTAAAACACAATGGACGATTGGGAAATTGTTTCGATTGAAATGGAGCTTGACCGGCTTCGAGATGAACGGGAGAAAAAGGAAAAGTCAGCACCGGCGACCGGCGCGACCGGCGCAAAAGTCGGATGTTTTTCGGGTCTGCTTTATTTCATTTTAGGACTTGTTTTGTTTCAAATTGTCGGCGCGTTCCTATCTGCTTTCAGCAAATAATTTTGCTTTCTCGTAAGCCGCCGATGCTTTTGCAATCGAATCATAAAAACCGAGATACTTTGTTTTTCCGTCAATAATGATTCGAGCTTTATATTTTCCGCCCGGAGCTTTGCTAACGCCTTTGACACCTAGATAATTTATGATTCTTTGCGTCGGCTTCGGAACATCTTGCAGTTTGTCAGGATAACGAGAAATCGATTTTTCTTCGTTCGTCGGCAAAAGATTCGGCGCAGTCCATTCGTTCGGCGATTCGCAGCGAAGGCAGCTAAAGCGAACCCAATTAAAAATTGCAATTTCACCGACAATCAAACATTGACGGTCAAACCGCTCGACACCCAAACACGCCCGGCATCGAACATTTTTGCATCTAAAATCACGGTCAGAAAATTCTTTCTTATTGTTCGGCATCTTTCAAACTTTCTAAAATTCTCAGTTGTTCACTATTAAAGACAGTAAGATTTTCGGGAATTATTTTTTCCGCATCGCTCAAATTATGTTTAGTAACATTTTTGGGAATCATTTTTTCCGCATCGCCCGAATTATATAAAGTAGGATTTTTGGGAATCATTTTTTCAACCGGCATCCGTTCGGCAATCAGTAACAAGTCGGCAATTAACGCCGCCAATTCTTCTGGAGTATCGGCGACGATGAGCGGAGCGGCGACCGTCTCAAATTTTTTTAACTTACCCGTTTTCATTAAATTTTTCTTCGATTCGCTTCAATCTCGATTCATACTCGAAAAAGTCTATTGATTCGTGATTCTTTGTGAGAATTGCCACAGCCGCCCGGCATCTCGTCGGATAGTTTGGACAATCAAGCAAAGTTTCGAGTGTAGAGATTGCTTTATCATTCAAAACCTGTAATTTGCCCAAAGAATGCTCAATAACCGTGCGTTTTAGTTGTCGCAGTTCATCTTGAAAAGTCGGCAATTTTAACCAACGAAACAAAGTAGTTTCACTCACGCCGACCGATGCCGATACATTTTTCAAGCTCAAACCCGAAACTATCAGATAGCAGCTTTTCATCTGTTTGAAACTCAATTCATCATTTTTCATAAGCTCGATATTTTCGGGAAAGTAAGACAAACCCGAACCTTTGCCGCATATTTCCCGGATTTTTATTTTCTGCGCGGTATAGGTCAGAGGCACACCCGACATTTTCCGGGCAATGTTTTATTGACGTTTGAGGGCAACCAGTGATTTTGACCGCCGGGCATCGTTCTTTTTGCCGCACCCGGCTAAAGATAAACAAAACTATTCAAATCACTAACAAAATCGGTCAATTTAATACCAATTCATTATCAATAAAAGTTTGGACGACTAACAAATTTGTCTTTCTTTTGCAGTTCCTTTTCTTTGGCTTTGGCTTTGTTCGCCTTAATCACAGAATTTCTTTGAAGTAAGAACTTCTTAATTGATTCTTGAACGCCAGACCGGGCAACCAATCGCTTTATATCAAACAAAGCCGTCTCAGCCTTCTCAGGCGCGAGAAAGTCGGCTTTGTCGTCGCCATCGCCGCCGGAAAAGTTCACTTGACCCGAAAATGTCAAACCAGCTTGGTTGGCGGATTCGTCGTCTTTTTTCTTTCGTGTCTTCAAAGACTTTGCATATTGATTCGTCATTACTTGGCATTGTGCCAGTTCCCATTTATCAAGAGGTTTTAACATATTGAGTTCTCCATTAAATCTATCGGCAATTCGCCGGGAATGCCGCTTAAACGGCTTTGAATGTGAGTATTGAGTAAGTCATTGACGCGCTTCGTTTCAAGCCGGTTATTCTCCAGAGTATTCGAGCAAAAGTATTGCTTACTGGTTATAGCGGCATATTCGGATTCTTTGTCGTAAAGCTCGCTTTTTGCCTTCATCACAACCGCCGCTTGTGCCGTCAGTTCGTCGGCGAGTTCGGCAGACAGTTCGACAGCAGAAGTTTTCTCGATTCGTAAATCGTTCAGCCGTTCGGCGAGTTCATCACGCCGGGCGAAGTAGATACGGTTTGATAGCTCGATTTTTGACCGCTCAATTTTGGTCATCAAATCGTAATCTCCAGAAACGATTGCGTTTTTTAATCGTTCGTTCGTTTTTTCGGCTTCGTTTAATAGTCCGGTTAGGTTGCTCATAAATTATTTATTGATACTGGAATAATCGTTCAACGTGAAAAGGCTTAAAAGTCTCTAGGTTGCTCATTCTCGAAAGTTCCAGTATCACGAGTAGCGGCGAGCCTTAGAGGTAAAAAAAAGGTTCGCCGCTTGTTTCGTGTCGCTCACTCTAATTGTTACGACCCGAATTTGTGTAACCGGGCAACGATTCAAAGAGTATGAAGAACCGCGCCCGGTTTTATTCGCCGACCGTCTGTCAGGCTGATTGTTGAAAATTACACTCGACAGACGACCGACAAAGTTAAGATTTTGAGTGCGGCGACCAATGAAAATATCAAGAACACAAATCGCCGCACGAATCGAAAACGGTAAGAAACCGGCTAACCGGCGAGAAACCGCCCCCGAATATCAATTTGAATAGCTACGACCAATCCAAGAAGCGAACCGGGAGCGCATCAAACCGATATATCAATTATCCCATTCTTAAAATTTACCTGTCAAGCTAAATTTTGCAGGGAAAAGACTTAACGGCTTTATTGTCAAGGAATTTTTAAGTAATCCTTGTCTGACTCACGGCAGGGCAGACGACACAGCGAAAGGTGAAAATAGCTTATGATAATGTGATTTATCGAAAGTAATAAGTCGGTATTTCAGATTAAAATAAATTGGTTGCAACATTTGCAATCAATTAAATAACCTTTGTATCACTGTGATACCAAGTTTTCAGCCCGGCGAACCCCGAACCCGAAATTTATTCGGCGCGACCGCGATGCATTCACGTCGGCGATGATGTGCAATCAAATCATCTTCGGTCAAGATTCGCTCAAACAATGGCTTTCCGCATCCATCGCACGGGCAACACTCACCCGTAACAAATTCGTGTTTCCCGGCTTCGATTTCTGGAGTATCGATTTCTGGAATCTCATAGTCTCGACAAAATGCCCGAAATTCTCCGAACGTATCGAGCATTCTAAGACCTTTTAACTGTAAAACCTGCTTCACGCTATCCAACGTCAAATCATCGGCGGGAATCGGCTTAGAAATGTATTTAATGACTTCACGCAAGCCACTCTCAAGACCGTCAATCAGTTTTATATTGAGATTCTTTGCACCGGGCGAAACTTTTGACCATTCGCTTTTTAGTAACTTTTCATCAATAAACTTTCGGCGAAAAATGAAAATATGCAGATGACAATGATTTCCCGATTCGCTTTCAGTAACTTCACACGCCCAAATGCCGCCAGCAAAATACTCATTAAAAAATTTCCGTCTGATAACTTTCTTGAATGATTTTAAGATTCTTTCCCGTGCATCTTTCTTACTTTCCCCGACAAGTTTAACTTGCGTCAGTGTCAATAAGCACGGCTTAAAACGTGAATTTTGCTTGAGGAATGCAGACACATACGGAATATATTTCTTGACGAACTTTGCCGAGCGACGATTTGAACACGATGGACAAAGCCGAATGTTGCAACGATGAAAAGGAATCTTTGACGCGATATGTTCACCGCAGGACATTACCGACCATTTTGAACCGCACTTGCTCATAGAATCAGCATAATTGAGTTCACCAAGTTGATTTAAGTATTTGACTATCTCTAATCGGCTTTTTCGTTTAATAGCTAATGTTTCTGACGTTTTTCGGTGTTTCTTACGCTTTTTATGTTTGGGAAAATGTGCAGTTGTTGTCCCTGAATGAACATAGGCTTGTTGCCCGGCAGTCTTCGATTGACCCGGAACTTTCCGACCGGCAGACGCAGGAAAACCGCCCGGCAGTTGCACGGCACGTATTGATTTTGGTTTTGGTTGAATTGTCGTCAAATCATCTCACCTTGAACGAAGGTAAAATGCTTGACATTAACGAAATAATTCGAGTAGGATTATCACGGAGCAAACACTTACCAAGTGCAAGTTGGTAAAAAGTTTTGTAAAAGCCTTGAAAGTTTCCAGCTTTCAGGGCTTTTCCATTTTCAGTTGGAAAATATCTAAGAACAAAGTAGCCGCCCAGCGAAGTATTGTCAAGAAAAAAATAACTCTTTTTCACTCAACAATTTACAAACAAAATTTAACGCATCTATTGTCAAGCAATAAAAATTAAATCAGTGGATAAGGTGAAGTCATCCCTAACCACGTTGAGCGATAAACGCCAGCAAGTCAGATTCTCGAATAAAATTATGATTCTGCTTTCCTTTGACCGCAGGTAATTTGCCCGAAAGAATGTAATCATTCACGCTTTTTCGGGAAACATTCAGACGAGCGGCGACCGTAACAGTTGAAAGTAAAGTTTCATTATCAGACGAATTATTAACGATGTCTAAAACCGAATTGTTAAATACGCCGTCTTTGACCATTTGCAAAAATTTGGGATTCACGAAAGGTTTTTGTTTCTTTGCGGATTGTGTAGCATTCACGGATTGTGTAGCACGTTCCACAATTTGTGTAGTATTCACGCTTTGTGTATTCACGTCTTGTGTAGCACTCTCATTTTCATAGGCAATCAATTCGCCCGGCTGACATTCCAACAACTCACAAAGCAAATCTAAAGTTTCTATCTGCAATGCTTTAGAATCATTGTTTTTAATCTTCGAGATAACCGATTGATGCAGTCTTTTACCCGAATTTATATGCAGGGCATAGGCTGACATATTTCTTTTGGTCAACATTTCGTCAAGTTTCAATTTAATCATAGAAACCAATATACACAATTTGTGTATGCTACACAAGATGAAAATTTATTTTCGTTTTATGTAGTAATACACAAAATATGTATTGACTACTACACAAGTTGTGTAGTAGAATTGTTCTTGTAGTCAGGAATTACACAGGAGCAAACAAAATGAAATTAAATAATCAAAACATCAACACCGAATTACTTGAAGCAATCGCAGCCGCAGCCGTTACCAAACTTGAAAACTCAAAATGCACCAGCCGCAGCCGTTGGATTAACGCCGTGAAAAAAGCCGTCAAAGAATTGCAGTCAAATTGCTATTGGAGCTATGACGCACGAAACTTTGACTTTGTGATTATGTCGGAAACTTCCAACGAAATTTATTCAGTCAGCACATATTGCGGATGCACCGCAGCCGGAAAAGCGCAGCCGTGCAAACACCGAGCAATGCACCGGCTTTTGATGAGATACGCAGCAGCAGCAGCATAAACGAAAAAAAGCCCGGTTTGATGCCCTAGAGCGTCAAACCGGGTATGTTTAAGGAGATAAACATAATGGAAAATTGGGAAATTGTTTCGATTGAAAGCGAGCTTGACCGCTTACGAGATGAAAAAGAAAAGCCAGCACCGACCGCGACCGCGACCGGGAAAAAATCAAGTTTCGGGAAAATGTTTCTTTACTTCATTCTAGGAATGATAATTTTCAAACTTTTCGGCGAACTGCTATTTATATTTAAGTAGATAAATCAGAGCCGTTTTTTGCTTTCTCGTATGCTTTTGATGCCGCCCCGATTGAGTCGTAACAGCCTAAATACTTCGTTTGACCGTCTTTGATGATACGAACCTTATATTTTCCGTTTGGCGTTCGTGTAACGCCTTTGATGCCTAGTTGATTCATAATCCGCTTTTCCGGTTTTGGTAAATCAGATGCTTTGTCCGGGAAACGATTTAACAGATTTTCACCTTTCGCCGGTAAAAGATTCGGCGATTGCCAGAGGTTTAATGCTTGGCAATTCATACAGACGATTGATGCGAAATTAAAGATTGCCAGCCGCCCGACAACCAAAATTTGACGGTCAAGTTTTTCGGTTGCCAGATGCGCCCGGCACTTTTTACACTTAAAATCTTTGTCCGAAAAATCTTTTTTAGTGTTCGCCATTTTCTATTTTGCGTAAAAGTTCCAACTCTTCCGGGCTAAAGTAAGTAACATTTTTC
>MWWH01000532.1_pt1 | contig 11007 bp, 15 predicted proteins | sample 1047231 | NCBI WGS metagenome assembly MWWH01 (sample SAMN06349967, study PRJNA376086) | soil metagenome | isolation source: MG3-2 sample Antarctic (ecotone) soil | place: Antarctica | collected 2015-01-13 | reverse complement strand
GAGATGCGGATTTGCAGATGACAATCTGCGATGTTGCAGATTCATCTATATACAAAGAATATCCAAAGAACAACCAAATTAGAGCGGAGGTTGTTTTTTTAAAAAATGAGAATGAGGATCAGGAAACGGAGTTATCCCCAGATAGTCCTGGAGTGGCAGAGGATGAGTTACAGCTGGTTGACTCACTATCTAACGATGGTTTAAGTGAAAGTCCCGCCTTGAGAGCCACAGACCCTAATGAGGGCAAATCTTCCGCCGCCGCCGCGCCCGATTTTTTGAAACCAAATGAATTAAAGTCGATGGGAGTTAAGCTTGACGACGAACGCTTGCTCAGTGCTGCCGCCTTGGTGAGCCGTGACGACCTAGCCGATGCTGTAGAGGCATTTTTAGAATATTGCAAAATCAATGAGGTTAAGAAGCCTACTAGCTGCCTAGTGATGGCAATTAAACGAGAATGGAAGCCAGAAAATCCTCTCCAGCGCTCCCCTGATGCGAATATAGACCCCGTTGAGGCAGCGCTGATCATGTGGCGTTCAAGGTGGGATAGAGTGCCTATCGCAAGGCCACAGATGAAGAGAGATATTGAGGCTGAGTTTCCGAACGGGGAAATTGTAGTTAATGACTTAGAGGTGGGGCCTGTTCGGGGTCAGCAATGAAGTTGTTTTCTTTGGGCTTAAGGTCGAAGAAACCAACTTCAATATTGTCAAAACTTGCTGACGGATAACCTAATGTTGTCCGGTAAATTTTCGTCAAAATTCGCTGGCGGATAACTTAAAGTAGTCCAGTAAATTTTTGCAAGTTTTTGCAGAGCATCTGCCAAACTTTATACACTTGACTCAAACACGGGTATGTGAGTATGGATGTACTAGGAAGACAGATCAGCGAAAACGGAGTGCTGCACCTAATGGATAACGAGAATCCTGGTGAAGTAACTTGGTTTACTTTGTGCGGTCGTAAGAGCCACGCCACTTACGCTCTACCGTTGCAAAAGTTTGATACTGGCGAGAACTGCTGTACAGTGTGCGTCAGGATGCAACGCGGTAATGAGTTGCTGCATTCTCGATTAGCCACAAGTTTTGATAAATGCTTAGGAGGACAAGTTAACTTGTCTTCACGAACTGCGTGATGGTTTTTCAGCAGGTAAAATCATCCGTCGATAAGTATACTGTCCGACACGAACTGCGTGATGATCAGTGGGCTTGTGACACTGCAATTTTTGCAAATATTAAACCAGCGACAAGTTAACTTCCCGAAAAAGGATTAGCTTGTTTTAGCGTGGTTTGAAACTGTGCTGTTTTAACCGTTATCCTCTGTGGGGACACCTAATAGGTTTCATACGAATTTGCCCGTTATTCTTTGTGGATGTTCTCCGACCGGACGGGTTAAGGCTCCGTTTGCACGATTGTTCTACGGCGGCGATCGCTAGCTCTCCCGGTCGAGCCTTAACCCTCGACCGAGTGTCACTTGCTCAAAACATTTTCCTAACTGCTTAAGGTATTAGGAGAATGTTTTCTAGTAGAAGCTGGTTTCTTCTTCCTCTATTTACAGATACCCTATGGGTATCGACGATGTTTATTTGCTTCTATACCAAGGTTTTGAACTCTTGCAAAATATGGGTACACCCCCGGCTTCGGTATAGTATCCCGAAGCATTGTTTGCGTTGCAGAAAGAGCGATCGCGTTGCGGGAGATTTACGCTGTGTACTTTATTAGCACCCTATGGGTGTTAATCAGCTTTTTGGTAGTCTATATTGAACCTTGCGGCCAGTTGGCTGTAAATCTCGTCTGCGGTTGTGCCTTCTACCCAGACAGTAGCGTTTTCTCGATTGCGTTCAATTGGCAAGTAAAACGGTGCATCAGCAGGTAAAATCAGCCCCGTGTATTTTAGTGGTTTGTTGCCTGGTTGGACTCTAAACTGTGTACGCAGTATTCCGCCGGATGCTTGCTCGATTTGCTTGCCCAATTCGTCGTAATAATCCATAATTTAAAACCCAATTACAGAAAGTGCTTTGCGTCGCTGTTCGGGAGTGACCTCAAGGTAGCGTTGCAATGTGCCGAGGTCATTGTGACCGCTAATTTCTTGGATGTGCCGCAAGGGGATATTAGCGCTAGACATTTGATTGAGGGCAGTTCGGCGGAAGCTGTGGGTACTGACTCCTTCCAGGTGAACGCGCTTGGCGGCAACGCGCAGGATTTTATCGGCGGCGTAACGGGTGAGGCGGTCGGTTACGCCGCGCAGTCCTGGGAACATTGCACCGGATTTAGGTTGATAGTCAGCAAGTATCGCGGCTAGTCCTGGCTCGATTTCAACGGCGCGGGTTTTGAGTTTCCCTTTGGTGGTAGACTTCCTGAAGGTCAAGGTTTCACCCTTGATGTCTGTAGTCTGGAGCTTGAGCGCTTCTGAGACGCGGCAACCAGTGTACAAGCAGATGCCAAACAAAGCGCGATCGCGGGGTGTGGTGAACCCGTCGGTGAATAATCGCCTCAATTCATCAGAGGTGAGAATTTTGGCTCGTCCGTTGCCGTTAACCTTCATAACCCTTGTGGAGTAAGCATTACAGTAGTCTACACCTAACCTGGATAACGTGGAACACCACCGCTAAAGTATTGATTCTTCGTAGTCGCTTGTCGCGTTTTTGGGTTAATTAATCCTGGCTTATCAATCGTCTTCTCTATCTACACACGAGATAATCAGGCTTTGAGGCTTTTTAAATAACTTCTTCTTATGTACGGTGAGTCTGTCTGCATTCATGTGTAAAAAATGACAAATATGGGCATTATGAATGCAAGTACAAGAAATCCCCATGAAAAAACTTTTTGCAGGTCTGTTAGTGGCGTTGCTAGTCGGTTGTTCTGTCCAGGCGCGGCTGGTTGCAGCGCTGCACGTTGGGGTAACTTCCGACTTCAACTTCCAACTTCACCAGCTAGTTGGTGGAAGTTAGGAGTTAGGAGTTAGGAGTTAGGAGTTAGGAGTTAGGAGTTAGGAGTTAGGAGTTAGGAGTTAGGAGTTAGGAGTTAGGAGTTAGGAGTTGCGATCGCGCGGAGCGCTGCATCAGAATTTGCATTGATCGGCGTTGCAGTTTTCGTTGCACTAGACGCGCGATCGCGGCTACGATTTTGGGCAATGTATTAGAAAAAAATGCCTATTTTTTGGGAATTTCTGTTAAAAAATAGCCCGTAAAAAATTGTCTACAGTTGCCAAAAACGGCATCCAGAGCGGGTTTTGTCCGTCTACAGTTTTGTCTACAACTGTAGACAGTGTAGGCGCTCTCTGGTTGCACTGCAACCGAGTTAAAACCGCACTTGTTACCGCTAATGGTTGCACTGCAACCGCACTTATCACCTCTGATCGTGGCACTGTAACCGCACTTGTCACCGTCAATCGTGGCATTGTTACTAGGTTATAGAGAGCCGATCTACCCACGCGTTAGCTCTTTAATAAAGGCTTGAATTGCTTTCCCGGCTGGTGATTGTCTGCCCATTTTTAGCTTACCAAGAGTGCGATCGCGGATTGAGTCTATGTCTACAGATGTGTCTACAGTTGTAGACAGAGGAACTGGTGACTGCCCAAGAGATCCGGTGCTGTCTCTCAGGCGTTCAACTCCCCCAGGCGCTCATCGACTTTTGTAATTATCTGTTGCAACTCTTGCAAGCGTTCAGAGTTTGCGATCGCGTTTTCTACTTCCCGCTTCACTATTTCTTGGATGTCTAAAGATGTAGACAGCTTTGGTGGTGTATCTGTAGACAACCCTAGAGATTGCATTAAAAATCTTTGAGCCGTCTGGTTTAATGTCTCACCCTCTATTTGCATTGCTTCTAACGCTTGCACTCCTGCATCAGGCAAGCGAAATGAAAATGGCTTACTGACCATATCTTATGTGACTGAATACAACTGTCTACAATATTATCTGGTTTCTCTACTCTTGTCTACAGTTTGTTGACATCTGTATTCAGCTATCGTATTCTAGTTGTAGACAGTTGAATACAGCAAGAGAGCGAGTAAGTTCGTAGCGTCGCGTCGCTCCCTGATTTCTCCTACCCAGACTAGATGGATAAATGATCATCCCCGATTAAGGAAGTGCGATCGCAATTTATGGATTCATCACCAGCAAAAAGTAAGACCAAGCAATTAATTAACCTGCTGTCTGACAAATGGGGTAAGCGTTTACTTTTTAACACTGCAACGAATAAGCCGGAACTTGACGGTAAACCACTCGATTTATCTACGCTGCCTATTTTATTGGCTATGGAGTTTGATATTGACGTTAGCAAGGCTAAAGCGACGCAGGTAGTCCTTTACATTGCCAAAGAAAACGCTTCTAACAATAGATAAAGTGTTATACCTCGTTTTGACCGTTGCCGCGCTGCTCTCTGAGGTATTGCCAGATGTGTTCAATTTGCGATCGCCATTCAACGCGATCGGCGTTTAGTTCTGTTGTCAGGCGTTCAAAATTTTGCTGGTGAATTGTGGCGATTTGGAGGAGTGCTTCTGTGGTGGCCCGCAGTTCTGTAACCGACGTGCGGAGGTCGGCGTTGACGGCGACTTGCCTATCTAGGGCGGCTTCGATCCGGTCTAGTCTTTCTTCGCTCATGCTGCATCCTTGTCCTTGATGGCTTCTTGTTCCATCTCCTCTTTAATAGTGCCAGTTAGAAGAAAAGCCGCAAGATTAGCTAATGATCTTCCTTCTTTGGCTGCACGTTCAACAATCCATTGGTAAATTTCAGGTTCTAGAGTTACGGCTATTCGTCCTTTCCCGCTCATAGTTAACGCTGTACGGTTCATTCCAATCATAACTTTTTGTACGGTTTGTACTCATAGGACTTAATGTGCTATCGTACCATGAGTACAGTTTGCACAAACTGTACAGAGCAAGACAAATAGTTATAACGCGCCCTGGCAAGGGGCTACTACCTCCGATGCCAGCACGACTTCCACCTATCAGTTAATCGCCAGTAGGAGGCAACTTAGTATGTTAGCTGTTGACGTGCCCACTTTGGGCATTTATGATCGTCCCCCGCAATTTTGGTATTTGCGGGTGAGTAGAGTTTTTAACAAGCCAGAATATTTTATTGGTCAAACCGTGTTGCACCGGATCAAGGTGAGGCAGGGTGAGATTTTGCATCCTGTGGAGGTGATTGGTTTGAAATGGACTGGTATTGACTGGGAGTACGCTGTCAAGTTGCCAAAGGATCATCCTCAGTTCGAGCTAGAGGATCATGAGTGGGATGAACTCAATCATTGGTTAATAGAGCCGATGTAGCAACCTTGGCGAATGCGCCCCAACACATCAACAAAACTTATGGAAGTTGTTGGGGCGCAAACAGGAAAGCTGATTAATTTTGCCTGTACATTGCCTTGTTACGCGCAATAGAGGTTTTAAAACGAAATTTACACGTGCAGTTTTACACATGCAAAACTCAAATTTCTTATATAAGATTTCGTCTATACAGAACTCTGGGAAATCATATACAGGATGCAGTCTGATTGATGCGTAGATAATTCAGATGTATGCTTGATACAGTCAATTTTCACTGAGTTTTGCATTTCTGCATATGCAAAACTCTTACACAAGAACCAATAAGAAAAAGGTCTTGTAGTTGAAAGTTGCTAACTTTTTAAAAGCTCGATCAGCCCCCCAAAAGCGCCCCAGCCCAACCAAAGACCCAATTAAAATCGTGCATTAAGGCTATCAATTTCTGGGGTGAGCTAGCAAGGGGAGATCGAGGATTGAACGGTTAGAGCGATCGCTACTCGACTGAAAGTCGTTCAGTATCCAGGGTGAAAGAGAATAAACGATGTCGATTAGTACCGTTGTAAATTCTACCAGTGTTCCGCCCCAGAGGACACAGAGGTATTACTTTATGTGCTACGAAGAAATAGCAGCGTTTTTGGACAGCGCGAATCAGGCTTTGATAATCCAGCGCTTGCATTATTGGCTACAGAACGAAGAAGCGGGTTATTTCATGGGAGACGGCTGTAAGTGGATACTCAACGGTTATAAGGAATGGTTAGAGCAGTTTACCTGGATGTCGATAGACCAGTTCGGTAGAAACATCCGTTATCTGGAAAAGATTGGGTGGGTAGTGACAGCGCGATTTGACGAGTTAAAAAACGAGATAGGGTTTGTGGATAAAGCGCCCTTGCTGCACCCCTACAATCGGCGCAAGTGGTACAGATTGAACTACCAAAAGATTTTCGAGGATACAGGGTTTGACCTGCTGTTTGAGAAATATGGCAAGGCTACGGGAGAACCACCTAAAAGAAAAGGAGAACCGCCCCAAAGCCTGAAACCCGCGCCGTTGTCGAATCTGCAAGAATGCAGATTGGGAGATGCGGATTTGCAGATGACAATCTGCGATGTTGCAGATTCATCTATATACAAAGAATATCCAAAGAACAACCAAATTAGAGCGGAGGTTGTTTTTTTAAAAAATGAGAATGAGGATCAGGAAAAGGAGTTATCCCCAGATAGTCCTGGAGTGGCAGAGGATGAGTTACAGCTGGTTGACTCGCTATCTAACGATGGTTTAAGTGAAAGTCCCGCCTTGAGAGCCACAGACCCTAATGAGGGCAAATCTTCCGCCGCCGCCGCCGCCGATTTTTTTAAACCAAATGAATTAAAGGTGATGGGAGTTAAGCTTGACGACGAACGCCTGCTCAGTGCTGCCGCGCAGGTTCGCCGTGACGACCTAGCCGATGCTGTAGAGGCATTTTTAGAATATTGCAAAATCCATGAGGTTAAGAAGCCTACTAGCTGCCTAGTGATGGCAATTAAACGAGAATGGAAACCAGAAAACCCTCTCCAGCGTTCTGAGAATCCCAATATAGACCCTGTTGAGGCATCGTTGATGATGTGGCGTTCCAGGTGGGATAAAGTGCCTATGGCAAGGCCACAGATGAAGAGAGATATTGAGGCTGAGTTTCCGAACGGGGAAATTGTGGTTAATGACTTAGAGGTGGGGCCTGTTCGAGGTCATGTGTGAAGTTATTTTCTTTGGGCTTAAGGTCGAAGAAACCAACTTCATTCGTCAAAACTTGCTGGCGGATAACCTAATGTTGTCCGGTAAATTTTCGTCAAAATTCGCTGGCGGATAACTTAGAGTAGTCCAGTAAATTTTTGCAACTGCTTGCAGTGCATCTGTCAAAGTTTATACACTTGTTTCAAACGCGAGTGTATTTGGTATGGATGTACTAGGAAGGCGGATGAGCCAAAATAAGGCACTGCACCTAATGGATAGTGAAAATCCGCGATCGCAAACTTGGTTGACTTTGTGCGGTCGCAAGATTCGCGCCGCTCACGCTCTACCGTTGCAAAAATTTGATGAGCGAGAAAATTGCTGTACAGTGTGCGTTCGGATGCAACGCAGTAACTTGCTGCTGCACTCTCGACTAATGACAGCATGATTCTCGTAGCTGTAAGCGACATCTGACAAGGTGCAATTTTAGGAAGGATTAAACCAGTCACAAGTTAACTTGCCGAAAAAATATTAGCGTGGTTTAGCGTGGTTTGTTTCTCGGAGATATGTATATCTCCAGGCAATTCTGGCGTGGTTTAAAAGCGTGTAGCGTTCGTGCAAACCCTAAGGGTTTATGTTGTAGCGCGTCACTGCTGAAAGTACTTTAAAATTTCCCGGAAACATTAAAGGTTTCCACTATCTTTGATGTGTTTTTTAGAAAAACTTCTTCTGACTGGTTAACCTATTAGAAAACGTTTCCTGACAAGGGTTTAAACGTCAAAACTTGTAAACGGATAACATAATGTAGTCCGGTAAATTTTTGCAAAATATGGGTACACCCCCGGCTTGGGTATAGTATACCGAAGCATTGTTTGCGTTGCAGAAAGAGCGATCGCGTTACGGGAGATTTACGCCGTGTACTTTATTAGCACCCATAGGGTGCTAATCAGCTTTTTGGTAGTCTATGTTGAACCTTGCAGCCAGTTGGCTGTAAATCTCGTCTGCGGTTGTACCTTCTACCCAGACAGTAGCGTTTTCTCGATTGCGTTCGATTGGCAGGTAAAACGGTGCATCAGCAGGTAAAATCAGCCCCGTGTATTTTAGTGGTTTGTTGCCTGGTTGTACTCTGTATTGGACACGTAGCACCCCGCCAGATGCTTGCTCAATTTGCTTTCCGAGTTGGTAAAGTTCTCGATCCATATTTAAAACCCAATTACAGAAAGTGCTTTGCGTCGCTGTTCGGGGCTGACCTCAAGGTAGCGTTGCAATGTGCCCAGGTCATTGTGACCGCTAATTTCTTGGATGTGGCGCAAGGGGATATTAGCGCTAGACATTTGATTGAGGGCAGTGCGGCGAAAGCTGTGGGTACTGACTCCTTCCAGGTGAACGCGCTTGGCGGCAACGCGGAGAATTTTGTCGGCGGCGTAACGGGTGAGGCGGTCGGTGACGCCGCGCAGTCCTGGGAACATTGTTCCTGGCTTGGGCTGATAGTCAGCAAGTAGGGCGGCTAGTCCTGGCTCGATTTCAATGGCGCGGGTTTTGAGTTTCCCTTTGGTGGTAGACTTCCTGAAGGTCAAGGTTTCGCCCTTGATATCAGTCGTCTGGAGCTTGAGAGCTTCGGAGACGCGGCAACCAGTGTACAAGCAGATGCCAAACAAAGCGCGATCGCGGGGTGTGGTGAACCCGTCGCTGAATAATCGCCTTAATTCATCAGAGGTGAGAATTTTGGCTCGTCCGTTGCCGTTAACCTTCATAACCCAAGTGGAGTAAGCATTACAGTAGTCTACACCTAACACGGATAACGTGGAAGACGACCGCTAAACCATTGATTCTTCGTTGTGGGCGTCGGCACTTTCTATAAAATTGGGCATTCTGTTAGTCAAAAACCCTATTTTCTGACCATAGTGTTAGGAGAAAAGGGAGTGCGACAATTGGTGGCAGCGTTGCGCGTTGCGATAACTTCCGGCTTAACTTCCGACTTCAGCAGCTAGTTGGTGGAAGTCGGAAGTTATGAGTTGGAAGTTAGCTTTTAAAGTGCTTTAATGCAAACCGCGCACCCGCTCAATTGCGATCAAGTTGTCGCCCTTGTGAAACTCGATTGAGGGTTAAGTCCCAATCGGGAGAGAAGCGCGATCGCGCTTGACTGCGTTGATTTTTGCATTGATCCGGGTTGCAATTTTCGTTGCACTTCACCTTTGGGGTGAATTCGCAGTCTGCGGTTTTTGGAGTTCCCGGATAAATGCGTCGATTGCCTTTCCGGGTGCTGACTGCCTACCCATTTTTAACTTGGTCAAAGTGCGATCGCGGGTTGCCTCATAGTCTGGTACAAGAGAGTTACCTACTTGCTTCTGTAACTCATCCTTCTCAAGCAATAGTAGTTGAATTTCAGTTGAAGCTTGCTGTAATTGCTCGTTCTTAATTCGCAATTCCTCTGTTATGAGCCAGTGTTGGGGTCTTAGTTCCAACATTTCCTGATTCAGATCATCAGCTTTTTGGAGTTGCTCATCTTGAATTCTAATTCGTTTCTGTAACTCTGTAACTTGATTCTGTAACTGACTAATGACCTCACCGTTCGCTACAGTTGAATCATTATTGCTTGCTTGCCCGGTAGCGCTATTCTCGGATTCTACCGGGCTAGCAATTTTCCCCGCAGTTCCTCCAGTTGCGATCGCACTTCAGTTAGCGCTTGCCACAGTTGCCCAATATCGTTGTCGGCAGTTGTTTCTGTAACTGTAACTGGTTGCCCAACATTTTTGGAGCGTGGTTCAGCTGGTACGTTCAATAGGCTGGCTATTTCCTCCAGCTTGGCAGTGGTCAATTTTTCAGACTTGCCAATATAGCGCTTATGTAACTTACCCTGTTGCTTTCTGTAACCATACCAGTATTCACCCTCTCTCGTGACAGTGAAGGGTGAATCAGATGATTTAGGACAGTACCGAAAAGATTTGTTAGTTTCCAGCCATTCAAGCCATTGTGGTGATTCGAGGTCGATAGTTAACCCCTGATCTGGCTCTAATATTCCCTGCGCCACTGAGCAGATTTTGTTAGTCATCTAAGTTACATAATGTCCATGTAACTATTATATATGTAACTAATAAGAGTTACACAAAAATTCCCAACACTAACCAGTTAGAAAATAATTGTATAAACGACAAAAGTGTTTACTAGAGCGCATTACAGCGTTTTTACCACGAAAAAACTGCTTTTTTCAGTTGTTGGGGAGCAGTCTGTCAATAGTCTGACTATTGGTGGTGTATTCTCCTTGTATTCTCCTTGTATAACCGCTCTATACTCGGACTATAACAGGACTATAGTAGGGTCTTAGTCGTACTTTAAAGGGGTTATGGTCTTTGTATAGTCGGACTATAACCCCTCAATACTGCTGCAATACCCTATTTATTGAGCATGATTTATTGACTCTTGACAGTTACCTATTAGTTACATATAATAGTTACAGATGGTAATAGGTAACTGGTTAAGCGAGTAAGACGTAGTGCCGCATCTCTCCCACTCCCTACCCACAGATCATGGTTAAATGATCATCCCCGATCTAAGAAGTGCGATCGCACTTTGAGGTTATCCCTGAGCTTGACCGTTGCCGCGCTCGTCTCTGAGGTATTGCCAGATGCGCTCAATTTGCGATCGCCATTCAACGCGATCGGCGTTTAGTTCTGTTGTCAGGCGTTCAAAATTTTGCTGGTGAATTGTTGCGACTTGAAGGAGTGCTTCTGTGGTAGCTCGTAGTTCTTCTGTGGTTGCCCGTAGTTCAACAACCGAGGTGCGGAGGTCGGCGTTGACGGCGACTTGCCGATCTAGGGCGGCTTCGATGCGGTCTAGTCTTTCTTCGCTCATGCTGCACCCTTGTCCTTGGTGGCTTCTTGTTCCATCTCCTCTTTAATAGTGCCAGTTAGAAGAAAAGCCGCGAGATTAGCTAATGATCTTCCTTCTTTGGCTGCACGTTCAACAATCCATTGGTAAATTTCAGGTTCTAGAGTTACGGCTATTCGTCCTTTCCCGCTCATAGTTAACGCTGTACGGTTCATTCCAATCA
>MWWH01000531.1_pt1 | contig 11007 bp, 16 predicted proteins | sample 1047231 | NCBI WGS metagenome assembly MWWH01 (sample SAMN06349967, study PRJNA376086) | soil metagenome | isolation source: MG3-2 sample Antarctic (ecotone) soil | place: Antarctica | collected 2015-01-13 | reverse complement strand
CCCTCACACTGGCAGTAGTGCTCACGGCAGCTGTCAGTGTGGGGGCGAGCAGTGTTTCTGCATACAGCGGTGGGCCGAATACGCCTATTACTCAGGCAGCGAATAAGGAACTAGTCAAAGCGTTGATCCGAGACATCGACGCGCAAGGGCTCGCGAACACCGTCGATAAAACGTCCGGGCTCACACGGATGCAACAGGCAGCGAAGCTCGCTCCACGGTTCCTCGGCCCGATCACAGTCGCGACGGTTGCCGTGCCTCTGGAGTGGAAGTTCGCCCACTCCGCCTGGAACCCGGCCGGCTACATCTACAAGCGGCTCACGGGCGAGGATTTCGTCGGCACGACACAGGCGAGCTGGGCGCCTTACACGCCGCAGAAATGGCAGTGGATCCCCTACGTGTCCGCCTCCGACTACTTCGGCGGCTCCTGGTCGTCCTACTCCTCCGCCGGCATCCCCTCGGACTCATGGGGCTTCCGGTGGGAGTACACGGTCAGCGGCTCGGCACAGCGGCTCACGTCGTACTGCGTCACACCTGGCTCCTGTGACGACGCAGGCTTGAACTGGACCGCCTCGACCGCCGCAGCGGTCGCGGAGCCCGTGACGCTCTACCCGCAGTCAACGGCGACCCCCGGGCATTGCTCCGAGAGCGTGCAGTCCTGCCGGGCAGTGATCCGAACGGATGCCGAGATGATGCGGAGCGTCCAGACCCAGACCTCTACGGAGGCCTCGTATGACGCGGCAGCGGCAGCCAACAAGTATCTCAGCCCCGGCACGTTCGCTATGCCGAGCACTACCAGCGACGCCGAGCTTGCGGACGCGCTCGACGCCGTGGGAGCAAACGACGCGCTGACCGGTGACGCCGGCGATGAGGCGATCATCGGCGCGATCAACGATGAGCTTGAACCTGGATGGAATAGTCCTAACTTTGTTATGCCGGCCCCACAGCCTAACGAGACTTATACTGCATATCTTACGCGTTTGCAGAGTCTTGGATATGTTGGTACTGCAACTAGTACAGTTCTTGCTAACGAGTTGTCAGGGTACGGGCCGAATGCTCCTGCGCGAATCAGCGTCCCAGGTACGACAGTAGGAACCATCCGAACTCTTGATCCGCTGCGATGGCCTAGTCCTACACCGAGTATTGCTAAAGATGCTGATATTGCTCTTAGGTACAATCCCTCCACATCACCTGAGGTTCCTACCGAAACATCGGGCGGAACTAATGTCGTTCTCCCTCCGACGACAATCCCCCCCGCTGAGGGAATAGACTTTACTCCTATCACGGACTTGGATGGGGCGTGTTCTTTCCCGTTTGGGTTTATCTGTTACGCGCAAGATGTGACAGACATTTTCAACGTCACGCCCAACGCTCCCGTATTTGAGTTTTCTTTTCCACAGGTAAGCGTGGCAGGAAATACATACGGTGGTAGCGGAACATGGGCTGTCGATTTGGAAGTCATGGATGATTATATGGCGATTATCCGGACACTTATTAGCTTCGTTCTTTGGATCGGGGCCGTGTATTGGCTGGCAGTCAATCTCCTCGGCTTCCGGGGCGGCGGCGATCCTGCGGAAGCCGCAGATGAGGCGATACATGTTTAGACCCGCCAGCCTGATAGCCGGCGTAGCCGATGAAGGCTGGAGGGCTAACTCGACTCTCAGCGCGTTTCCCTATGGCGGCGGTACTAACAGCCGCCATAGTAACACCAGTGTTACAACTCGTTATCGTGATTGGGGTGCAAATGTGCACCTAACACGAAAGGAGCAGAAATGAAGTTTATCGCAGTTGTTGGTGTCGGAATCGGCCTTTACGGTCGATCTAAGGGTTGGTGGTTGGTCTAGATGTTTGACTGGATATTCGATGCAATCAAGCAACTAGCTGTCGATGCGATCAATGGAATCATCGCTGCTATCGCCGTTGTTCTTTCTGCACTTTTTGCTGTCCTACCAGATATGCCAGCGTTGCCAGCGGTTCCGGACGCAGTTACGACTTCGCTCGAATGGGTGAGTTGGGTTTTTCCGGTCGGTACCCTGGTGGACATTCTCGTCTTTACGTTGACGATGTACCTTCTCTGGCAAGCGGTAGCGATTGCCCTTCGGTGGGCTAAGGCTCTGAACTCGTAATGGGACTCCGGGCGCTTTTCGCAGCGGATAAAGAGTATCGTGAAAGGCAAGCCGCTATCGCTAAGAAGCGTCGTCAGGCGACGATGGATCGTCAGATGATGCGTCGTCAGCAAATCAGGGAAGCAGATCAGGCATACGGAAAGATTGATCGCTACGTTCTTGGTAAGTCAGGTGCAGAGTTGCACTCCAGAGCGGTGAAGGGTGTAGTAGTCAGTCGCAAGGAGTACAGCTATCTCCCGGACGAGTTGAAGTTGAAGTATCTTTTGAAGCGTTACCCCGCTGGTGAGGGATTGGATGATCCGAACTTCATCGAGTATTTTGAAATGATGGAGGAGGAGTACCAGCTTCGTTACTTGAAAACTTCTGAGAAGCGAGCTATCAAGGACATACAAGAGCAAGAAGACCTAAAGGAGATTGCGTCGTCTATGGGGTTGGTAGATGTTTTGTTCCGCAACAAGAGTCCTCGTCAAATCCTCAACGCACGTCGGAAGTTAGAACGAATGGAGCGCGATAAGGATTCGTACTTTGAGGACGAGCGAGAAATCGCCGAGGCCGAAGCCCATCGTTCTATTCCCTGGTGGAGAGCCGGTGCTGATGCCGATGCTCTTGTTCGTCAGTCAGTTCGAGAGGAGAAGAAACTCTATAGGCAGGAAAACAGACGTAAACGGAGTCGAGACTCCTTCAACGACGACAGCACATTTCTGGAGGATTGATGAGTTGGAACGATGAGTTTTCGGACGGTATGGACGATTGGGGGCCGGATGATATGGAGCAGGATTCCGGTGACTTCGTTGATGAAGTCAATGCCGATTGGGACGACGATCTTGGCGAGGCTTTGGAGGCAGCCACCTAGATGAATATTGGTGGTGGTCTTCGTTACGTTACCGCTCCTATGGGGGGCGGTAAATCGCTTTACGCGGTCAAACGCATGATGTCATACTTGATCGCCGGTAAGTACGTTATTACGAACGTGCGACTGTACGATGGCTCTCAGCCGCCCGAAAAGGGCGGCCCTTACGACTTTGCAACTATAGCTGCTCGCACGATCGCTCGGACGCGACCAGGGATACGCGAGCAGGTAGCGGAACGCTTGCGTAGATTTTACATCTACGAGGAATCGCTAGAAGAAGCGATCCGCTACAGGGTTCCAGGGTACGGAGAAACCAGGGCGCTCATGGTTTGGGACGAGGCTCACAACGATCTGAATAACCGCTCGTATCTAAAGCGCGGCAAGAAGTTCGAGTCTGAGCACTCCGGCGGAGATTCGCTCCTCGAATGGGCTACTCAGCTACGAAAGCTTGGGTACGAGGGCATATTGATTTCACAGTCTCACGAAAACACAGATGCTCAGTTGAGACGTATTTGCAACTACATCGTTCGTGTCCAGAATCAGCGCGAGACAATCCGTATGCCGATGCTAAACAGTCGGATGTTCTTTATGCCGAAACTGTTCCTAGCTTACTGGTACATGACGAATACTCCGGCAGGGTCAAAACAGACTCCTGTAAAGGTTGAGCGGTATTTCATGGGCTATGCAAAGGACTTGTACGACACAATGGACTTGTATCATGGTGTCGGAAACGACGAACTTGTTGGCAACGTAATCCGCCTGCCCGAAGGTGGACTGACTGACGAAATCCGAGCTATTCCTCTCCTGGGTCGAACAGATCTCCCGACCGTTGAGCCTACGAGTGCAAGATTGCACTCGGAGAGCGCGTGATCGTCATTCTTCCTATCGGGTACGGCGTGTTCGCCGGACTGGTTGCTTTTTCTGAATGGGTGAACCATAATCTCAGATGGGAACCAGACTTTTCGCTTTATACTCAGGGGGGTTTGGGTTTATACCCTTCACCTATAGGGAGACTATTAGGAAGTTTCGGAATCACGACCTTTGCTATCTTTTCGATCATAGGTTCCGCCCTAGTTGTCTTCCTGGTATTCAGGGCATCAGGAACTGTTTGGTCGTCAGTCGCTATAGCACTTAGTCCCGTCGTTCTTTACCTTGCTCACGTCGGAATCGACGGCATAGCGTTGGCGTTTTATGCAGCTTCGCTTGCAGGAATCATGCCTGCAAGGATGCTAACTATCGCTGCTCTTACGCACTTCTCCCTTGTACCGTTTGTTGCTCTAGAGGTAGTACGCTCCAAGCGTTTATCTCCGCTCGGTAAAGTAGTGATCGCGTACTTCGTAGTACCATGCGTAGCGATGGTACTAGCTGTGACGCCGTATGGTGGTGTTGTATCCGGCCTCTTCGATAGGGACTTTCCTCTGGCGTTCGTACAAGGTTTAGGCGCTGGCGTGATAGTAGCGGCTCCGGCGATCCTGTTGTTTCGATTGCGACCGTCGGTAGTAGTCGGTTTTGTCATAGGTGCTTTTGAGTGTGGTATTCAGGGGCACTTGCAGGCTCGGTACTTACTACCCGCAGCGATATTTCTTGCAGCGACCGGAACTCGCAGGTCTTGGGTAGTGTCATTGGGTCTGCCGGATGTTAGATTTCTTCCTCAGCCCCGCAGGGGGGTCTAGACTTGTCGGCTCTATGCTCCGATAAGGGTGTGGATACCGTTCGTTTTCGTTGGAGAGGAGATAGCGATACCTATAAGGAGTTCCAACGCCGGCCAGAAGGATATGTGCAAGGTTATCGTGGTGAGGCTTTTACTCAAACGAAGCTCGGGCGAATCGGTGTATATCCGGACGGTCTGGTCTACCTGGAAGGACGAGCAGCTGCCATCCTTAGCGGTGATAACGAGAATCACTCGTTACTTCCTGTGCACGGTTTATCTTCAGCCGAACGAGTCGCGAGAATCTTCGTCCAGGATTCTGGTGCAAGGGTTCCTGACGAAGTTGCGCGACTCGGGCGGGTTGACCTAGCTGCTGAACTAAGATTTGGCGATCCACGTGAGGGGAGTGCATTTTTGCACTCCTTAGCGAGTTTGGATGTTCCCTGGTGTAAGTCGCGCGTCGATGGTCGCAAGGGCGACCATATTGAGACAGTTTCGTTTCATGGAATCCGAGGCGCGACGATCTACCTTCGCGCTTACGATAAAGGTGTGGAGTCCGGCACGGATAAAGTTGGAACACGTATAAGAGTTGAGCGCCAGAAACGTTACAGGAAAACTCGGGAGTTGTTACCCGATGATTTTGCTGTCACCGATATTAGGAAGGCGTACTTAGGACGAGAGTTCAAACTTCTTTCCGACCTACCTTCGGCTGTTGTTTGCGATTTACCCGAAGCTCTTGTCGTTCTTAGGGATCGGTTGTTGCCCTGGCAGCAGATGGAACGACTTGGGGGTTATCTTTGTTTCGGACAATGGATTGACTATCCTCGCATGACTCACTATAGACGGCTTGCGGAGTTACGCGAACTTGGTATCTTCGTTGATCCAACACAACGAGAACGCATTGAAGTGCCTGTGGGTCAGTACCTCCAGACGTTAGCGAGCGCCTGGGCAGCCTAACTCCGATTTGAGGACAAAAAAAGGGTCAGGAGTGCATTTCTGCACCCCCGACCCTTTGTGTTACTCGTTCTCAGGAGGAAAGAGTACCTCCCAACACTCTTCGTGAGTGCCTGTCTGGATCATCTCGCGCTCTCCGTCCGAGAGAGTGGGGAACGCGTCCTGAATCAGAGTCCCAAGTTGCCAGGAGGTAAACGTCATCGCGTCTACCTCCATCTCGCCGTTCTTACCGCAGATCTGACAGCGGGGCGTAATGAGAATCATCGTACCTCCTTATGCCCAGGCGGGCACGTTGGGGAAAAGGGTCATCTGGAGCGCCATCTCGACCTTGATGCTATGGTCGTCGTTATCGTCCCATCGCTCCTCGTTTTCGTGATTCCACGCGATGTAGTCAGCGTGCTCGTCAGCTTCGCGTTGCTGATCTTCGTTGTATGCAGCCTGAATTTCCTCGTCAGATGGCCAACCTTTCTTTACCCACCTGCCGATCTCTCCGTACTCAGGATCGAAAGCTTCAATGAAGATGGAGCAGTTTTCACAGCCGCCATCGGAATAGCAGTCGTAATCACAGGCGGCGCTGGAGAGCGCCGGGAGCTTTGTGACCTTCTTGGACTCGATGAAGTTCTTGATCTTACGAAGCATCTTACACTCCCTTTCGGTATAGAAGGCTTTTCACCTTCATTTGTGTCGGTGATACACGGAGGGGAGTTTGTTTGTCATCGTCCCTAGAGGCGTCTCCTAATCAGGGCCTGACCATCTGACCGTTGTAAGGGGTTTGTTTGGGTGTGCTTTTTGCCCAAACAAAGTCCTTACAGCGCAGCAGATTGACAAGCAAACCAAATCTGACGTCTTGTTTTTTGTCAGATTTGCCGGAGTGTATAATACGTGCAAATGTATGTAAAAATCCATTTGGCTTGAACTGTTCTTGACTTTCGTTGGGGCAAAAAGAAAGGCCAGGAGTGCAACTCTGCACCCCTGGCCCCGGCTATGTTAGTAGTCAGTCGTCGATTAGTTCGTCGTCCGTTGCACTTTCGTAGCGGACAGGAACGAACTTACCGTCTGCGAGTGCATCCCACTCGTCGGTGTCGAGTCCCCAGAATCCGCTCCCAACAGAAACAAAAAAGACTCTTGGGGGAGTCTCATCAGGTCGAGTCACGTTTGTAGAACATCATGCAGACATTTGAGAATGTCATGCCTGCCAGGAACGCTATGAGGACGGCGCTCATGCGTCGTCCTTTTTGCTACTGTGATCGACGATAACATCGCCTTGATCGTCGTAGGTGAGAATCGCAGGACGATGGCCTTTGTTGTCGATGAGAACGACAGGGACAACAGGCGGGCTATCTTCCAGGATCAACTGATCGTAGTCCACGTTTTCCGTGTCGTGCATCTCGACACGAATGAGCGAGTACGTTCGCTCATTCTTGGAGTTGAGGTAGCCCAGGCGATCGTCCAGATGCAGACGCACGAAGTTCTCGATGTCTGAGAACAGATTGTCCAGGTGGGACGTAGAGTACCCGGTGTCCTCGCTGTGAGCAGTCAAGATGAAAACAAACATTGAATCTCCTTCGAGTAGTGGGCCAGGAGTGCAAGTTTGCACTCCCGGCCCGTTGAGGCGTCAGCGTTAGCTGACAGCCTTGACTCCGGCGACTTTCATCGCCTCCAACTTGGCTTCGAGAGCCTCCTGCTCCCGCTCCAAGCGGGGGACGAGGTAGTTCTCCGCCAGGGTCACGATCGCCTGACACGCCTGCTGGACTTCACGAACCTCCTCGATCGTCCAGTTTTCGAGGTACATCTGCTCGATCTTCTTGCCTCCCTTCTCCATGTTCTCGACATGGGCCATCGTCGTGTAGACGTTCTTGGTGATGCTCGCCGCGTTTGCCGGACGCAACGGGACGTACTTCGGCTCGGCAGGCTTGCCCTTGACCTTCTCGGGAGCCTTCGCCTTCGTGACGGCTTCCTTCTTTGCGGTGGCAGCCGTCCTGCGGCTGACGCCGGTCTTGTCGGCAGCCGTCTGGAGCGTGTCGATCTGCTCCGCTTTCGGGATGTCTTTCTGGCGTTCCTCCAGCATGATCGCGAGCTTCCCGGCCAGATCGCGCCGCTGTGACTGCGTGAGGTTACGCCGTTCAATGTTCGCCATCATCACGTACTCCTCCGGCGTGTAGGCGCCGGACATCGTGATGGGGGTCATGTAGGAGGCGATCAGATCAACGTCGGAGACTTTCAGGTACCGACGCAGCGCCTCCAGCCGATTGCGACCGTCGATCACTTCCCAATCGGTGGTGTTCTCGTTCGCCGAAATCACGGCATGAATCTTCTCGCGGAGTCCGTGTTTCTTGATGGAATCCGCCATCTCAGCGAGTTCCTCGTCGGACATCATCGGGAAGATCGCCGCAGCCGGATGAATCGTGATCTGCGGTTGTGGTCTGGTTGCTGCCTCAGACACGTCGTTCCTTTCTTCCGTCGGGGAGTGGAGTGCAAAGTTGCACTCCACTCAGGGACGCCCGCTCTACCTGTTGCTGCGGGCGCTGTAGCGGATTCCGTCGAGGATGTACGCAAGCCCTGCGAGTTCCTCGGCAACGGATAGGGCAGTGAGAACGGATTGGGCCTCTCCGCTAAGAGAACCTTCCAACTGACCGAATGATGCCTGTGTCTGCTCACGCGCTGCTCGCAGTTCGCGATAGCGGTCTACAGAACCAGGATAGATCTTGGAGTTGTCATTGGTTGCCATTTAGCACCTCCTTTCCGAATATGTAGGGTGGGGTTCATGTGCCTGACGTTATCAGGGGGTTCGGGGGCTGTCAACCCAGGGGGTACCCCCACCCAAAGGGGCGAAGCCAATCCGAAGGATTGTGGGGGATGGGTTGACACCCGAAGGGCTGGGCCCCCGGTTCTCCTGATGGTTTTAGGCGCCTGAACGCCGCCCTATTCGGGAAAGTGCGTAAACCTTGACAAATCCACCGAAATCTGATAGAATCTGTCTATCGCATATAGCTGCGACTTCGAGTGAAGTGCAACTTTGCACTCAACCAGGCGGGGGAAGGTATTAGATGAGAGGTCAGATTCGTTCGTTGCTGGATAGCGAGGCGGGCTTACAGCCACGACCGCTACAGCTGCAGGGTAGGCGGGCGTAGAGTGTCTACAACTTCCGGGAAAGGAACGAGACTGATACTGCTCGATCCAGCCGAGAACTTTCACCCGTATGAGTGCGACGGGCCGGGCAGATGCGTACATTGCGATCGGAGGAGTGAAGTCGGGCACAATCCGAGGACGTGTGCGCTCTGCCAGGAGTCCGAAGATATGATAGGTGCAAACTTGCACCCGGACGTAGCGTAGTGGAGACATTGTTGAGGACGATCCTGCGCGGCGCGATCTATCCTATGATGCGACGGCTGCCGATGAAAGTGCTTATAGCACTCGGCGTCGTCGCATTAGCTATGCTCATAGTGATAAGTGGTGCAAGGGCTGCGACGTATGCAACGACGTGTCCGGTAGCAGATGCGGCGTGCTTGGCTCTAGCAGAGCGTCTGGAGATTTTGGTGACAGAGTTGGAGTCTAAGCCAGAGACAGACGCAGAGTTCGATTACTCGACGGTGTTGGGAAATATCGAAAGTAACACGTCAGGTGGTGGAGCGCCATCAGGAACGCAGTCAGTTTCAGGTACCGTAGCAATCGCAGGCCCGGTGCAACTGAGCAGTCAGGATCGGGAGTCTGCGAGTGCTGCGTGGTATGGAGTGTGGGCGTTGGTCGGTCTGACTCTCGTTCTGATGATCGCGCCGAAGTTCAACTCGTTGATGGACGTAACGAGGGGGATGTAGTGGACTCAGGATTTCAGGTAGCACTTTACTTCGTGGCACTTGGAATCCTTTGGTTGTTCATTAGCGCGTTTCTACTCGGAATCTTCGAGGCTGTACGAAAACTCCTCGGATGAGTGCAATATTGCACCCGAGAACGTGGATGAGCATTGAACGCCTAGCTTTCTGGTTCGGATTCCTCGAACTAGGTTTTGTTCTTTTGGTGGCAGGCTTCTTCCCCACCGGCGTATTTGTCGTGTGGTCGGGAGGAGCCTGCATTTGTCTTATGGCTCCGTACGTTAGAGCCAAAGTGTCCGAATGGGCAAGCCGACGGCCTAAGACGGTCGGCGTGAAAGGAAGTTCGTAATGAATCGTTTCCTTCTCACCCTCGTCGCAGTCGTCGCTTTCGCGACGGTCTTCGTTGGGCAGGCGCTCGCGCAGACGGTGCCGACCATTCCGGTCGCTGCCTACGGCGGGTCGCTGCTTTCCGAGCTTGGCGATGCCATCGGACAGGTGCTGCCCTACGCAGCGGCTGTGACGGCTTTCGCCATCGGCGTCGGGATGCTCCGCCGGTGGCTCGGCCACCGGAAGGCGACGCAGGTCTAGTCATGCGTCGGTTCGCCCTCACACTGGCAGTAGTGCTCACGGCAGCTGTCAGTGTGGGGGCGAGCAGTGTTTCTGCATACAGCGGTGGGCCGAATACGCCTATTACTCAGGCAGCAAATAAGACGCTCGTCAAGGCACTCATCCGGGACATCGACGCCCAGGGCCTCGCAAACACGGTAGATCGAACGTCGGGGCTGACGAGGATGCAACAGGCCGCGAAACTCGCACCCCGGTTCCTCGGGCCAATCACAGTCGCAACAGTGGCGGTGCCCCTCCAATGGAAGTTCGCCCACTCAGCCTGGAACCCCGCCGGCTACATCTACAAGAAACTCACCGGCGAAGATTTCGTCGGGGCAACGCAAGCTAGCTGGACGCCCTACACACCGCAGAAATGGCAATGGATCGCGTACGCGTCAGCCTCGGATTACTTCGGGGGCTCCTGGTCATCCTACTCAGGCGCAGGAATACCCTCTGACGGCTGGGGTTTCCGGTGGCAATACACGGTCAGTGGGGCAGCGCAGAATCTGACTTCGTACTGTGCGACACCGGGATCGTGCGACGACGCGGGCCTCAACTGGACGGCGAGCACGGCCGCCGCCGTTGCGCTCCCACGGACGCTCTACACACAATCGACGGCGACGCCGGGACATTGCAGCGAGAGCGTCCAGTCATGCCGGGCGGTGATCCGTACGGACGCGGAGATGATGCGCAGCGTCCAGCTCGAAACCTCGACGCAAGCAGCATACGATGCTGCCTCGGCCGATGCGAAATACCTCAGTCCTGGTACGTTTGCGATGCCGAGCACGACGAGCGACGCTGAACTGACGGACGCGCTCAACGCTGTCGGCGCGCTCGACGCGGTCGCAGGTGACGCGGCAGACGAGGCGATCATCGCCGCGATCAACGACGAGCTTGAACCTGGATGGAATAGTCCTAACTTTGTTATGCCGGCCCCACAGCCTAACGAGACTTATACTGCATATCTTACGCGTTTGCAGAGTCTTGGATATGTTGGTACTGCAACTAGTACAGTTC
>MWWH01000530.1_pt1 | contig 11010 bp, 14 predicted proteins | sample 1047231 | NCBI WGS metagenome assembly MWWH01 (sample SAMN06349967, study PRJNA376086) | soil metagenome | isolation source: MG3-2 sample Antarctic (ecotone) soil | place: Antarctica | collected 2015-01-13 | reverse complement strand
ATTTTGTGCCGAGAATTGCTACACAATCCGTGTAAGATTAGAAGCTCACCAACACCGCGAAGAATCAAATAGGATGCTCACCTACCCTTGAGACGAGAAACAGGCTTGTAGGCTCTGTAAAAGCTCAGAAACAGCAATTCTAGCACCAAACCTAAGACGAAAAAGCCAGCGCAAATAATGAGATTATCAATAAGAATTATTTGCGCTGGCAATCGGTTGTGAAGGATAGGCACAACCTTATATTTTGTTAGTCAGAATACAGCCGAAAAGAGGGTAACAACTGCATTCTAACTAACACCGCCGAATGTTCGACGGTTTTATTTTGTTTTCGCTTCGACTCGATTAGCTCGAATGTATTTTTGGATGTCCGGCAAAGAATACCGAATGCCATTTTTACCAACGCGGATAAATGAAATTTTACCCTGAGGGCGTAGCCACATTCTCAAATTGTTATATGAAATTCCCAGAAGCTCCGATGCACGAAGCTCTGTTAATAAAGGCTCTATATTATTTGTTTTTGTGTTCATTATTTTGTTCCTCACTTTTCTTTTTTTCTCGCGGCTAGGATTTTCAACAAACCCAAAACACCGCGTCAAACCTTCAAAAATGGACTCATAAGTTCACTACCATTTCAAGAAGGGTATACCTGTCCGTAAATGCTGCAAACACAGCAGTTAGCTTTTTAACTACCTAACCTTAAACGTAGTCGAATTCTGTAAAATAGAAAACTTTCCGGTTACGATTCGGGTTACTCAATTCTCGACGCTTGTAATCATTAAGACGCTTACATTTTCTGCACATCCTGTTATTTCCATAGACATACAGATTTTCGCCGCTATACGAATGTCCTAAAGGACAATGCGTTATTCGCTCGATTCGTCGTTGCCTGTTAATAAGATTGGTTACAAGTTCCAAATGCTCAGGATTACAACAAACGGTGTTATTACAAATGAAGTGGTCTAGCTCCATTGAACTAGCTTTTGCCGGAAGATTCCCGAAGAGATACGAATAAATAAAGCGGTGTGAACTTGTCATAGTGCCGTTCACGCAGAATTGCCCATAGCCCTTGTTTAACGAGCCTTCCCACTCCCAACAACCAGTCTTTTCATTGACGACAATCTTTGCCGCGAATCTGTCTATTATGCTGGCATTGCTAGATAATCGCGGGTAACTTTTGCGTCCGTGAATTCCAACCCGCTTTAATGTGTCTGAAAGATTTATAATCTCTTCAATCGTTAATTTCTTGTCCATCTTCTACACCTTCTAAAACATAAATTTAAGGTTACACATTTATCCAGAATGTGTAAGCTAAAGGTATTTTCACTATCAAAACTCGACCGATAATAATTTACTTTTCTATAAAACTTTGATTAAAAAACTCTAAAACTAAACAATAGGAAACGCTCAGATTATTTATAAGCCAAAATCCATCTAAAACACTGCTAATTATCGGCTAATTATCGGCTAATTATCGGCTAATTATCGGCTAAATGCTGTAATAATTAGGTTTACGGTTGTATAATTCACTTTTCCGGCTGGAATTTCACCATAAAAGACTAATTAACCTGCATTTTTCGAGTCTGCGATTACTTTTTCTAGCTGCCACATCTCCGCACGTTTGGTTTTAAGGTTGTTTTCAAGCTCCCAAGAGTCCATTGATAAATCCAAACTCTCAAGACGCAGACGTTCGGCTTCATCGTTGAGACGTTTTATTTCTGCCTTATGCGACATTCCAACCGTGTAGGCTTTATCGCGTAACTCTTTCACCAGTTTGAAATCCTCAGCAACTTCCTTTTGCAAAACTAAAAGTCTCTGCCGTTCTGCTAAAGTCCGGCTAAAATGTAGCTTCTCTTTCGTTGCTTCCAATTCTTTCTCAAGTCTCTGCGTGTTAGCTGTCCAATTTTCCACGCCTTCAATGTCTCGCTCGTTTATCATTCCCGTATCTCCTTTGTTTGCTTCATTTGCACTAATTCTACCATTAAGAATCCTTCGGGCGCAGCCTACGGATTCCAAGACTTCCACTTTTCCGAAGCGGAAAACTTGCAGCGTTTGCGAAACGCAAACTTCGCATCATCTTTAAGATTAAATTCAGTGTTCAGTTATCCGTCTAGGAACATATTCAGAACCCTTAAATTCATTTCCATTCAAATCTGTTACCAAAGCAGCCGGAAATCTGTCTAAGAAGCTATCTATTCGCCACTTTCGACGCTTGGCTAATTCCCTTCTCAGATAAGTTCTCGCGTGTTCCAAGCCGCCGGACTCTAATCTTTCCTGAAATGTAGCTTTGAGGTAATTCTTTTTGACCTTATTTTTATTGACGGTTACAACCTGTTCGGATTGTTTGCCGTCAATAAGGGATGTTGTATCAAGATGAGCGTCTCCGGCTTTAGTTCCGACCCGTTTGTTACATTTTCCGAAAGTCTGCAATGTTCTCTTTCTCTGCAAAGCCTTTTCAACTGCGATAATTTCCGACGCTGGTAAATCGTCAAACGTAGAGCTTTTACAGATGTATTTACCTAGCTCTGTAATCGCGTCATCATCACCCCAGACTGTTTTCCGATTAACAACCGCATAACCATTTGCAGTAGGAAAATTGAGACGATAACCAAATTTTGCAGCAGCAAGCTCCAAGCACTCAGTCCAGTCAATCTTTAATAGCTCCACGTCTAACCATTTGCCGAACACTATTAAATGGCGGTGAGTGTGATAGCCGTCTCTATCAGCACTCCAAACCCTGTTTTCTGATTTATATTTATTACCAAGCGTGAATTCTTCTGCTACCACCGCGCCGAAAATGCTTTCAACGAAGTATTTACGCTTGCGAAACAACGACCAAGCATAATCAGCAACGGCAAATGTATCTTTAAGATTCACCCCGATTAAAGTTGGCTGGGTAAAAGTCAGAAAATTCTTATAAGCCTTTATTTTATTAGCCGCCAGATGCGTTTTACAAAGCTCTAAAGCGAAAGTAATAGCCTTTCTACTCTTTTTCGACTTGGCTTTAAGATACGCCGCGTCTAGGCTGGATGATGCCACCGTAAAAGAACCGTAGCCCGTGAAAGTTTCGCCCGTTACCGAGAGAAGATTCTCAGCTACAAAGTGATTAGCCGTGCCAGCGTTGGCTAGAAGATTTTCAGCAGTAAATAACGAATGAACGTAAGAATCGTAGCTATCAAATTCTGAATGATTAACTGCATACGCCATCTTTTCAGCATTACGCTTGCGACTGCGAAGCATATTCAATGCCTTTTCAAACGGCGTATAAACATCTTTCCGCTTACCAATCTTTCCGCTTGGCAAAGGCTGGTCATTGACTCTTATTGTTGTATCTATTATACTTATCATACTCGCAAACCTGTGAAAACGGCACTTTTCACGAAAAAAACGGCAACCCTAAATTAAAGAGTTGCCGTTTCCTTTTTCACCACTGAAAATTTTGCCTTGAAAGTTTCCCGATTTCTGATATGATAATTAGCAAAGGCGTATACCAATGCGTTTTTACAAATACAGAAAGGGGAATGTCAAACTTTCGACGGGGCGACATCCTCTTTTTTATTTCTCTACAATTTTCAAAAACTTCCTACGAGGTATAGAGTAACCCAAATACACCACCGATAGCCACTCCAACCACTCCTAGCCAAAGCACGAAGACAATTTAATAAATAAAAAAATGATTTTATCAACTTCCTAACCTTTTTGTTTGCAACAAATACAAGGAAGAAGAAGCGGATAAAATGGATTACATCATTGCCAACGCTCTAACCCTGATTCGCGTTCACCAACCTAAAGACCACTTATAAAATCATTCAAATCACTTCGTTTGACCTTGAATCCGCGTCCGATTACCCGTGCTTTCAACTTTACATCTCTAATCGAATCTCGAATAACTTGCTCAGAAAGTCCGGTTAATAACTGACAATCTTTCACAGTTAGCAACAGCTTTTCCGAGACCCGAACAGACGCGCTTCGCATCTCTTCACGAGTAGTAATAGCTTCAAAAAGAGAAGCCACGAACAGACGCGCTTCGGTGCTTTTCGTAGCTAATGCAGTAACAGGTTTGTCGGGACTTTCGAGAAGCTGTTTTAATTTCTCAACAGCCTCACGGTCATAATCCGCCTGCTTTCCCGTCCTGCCTCTGATAAGTTTATACTCGCCAAAACTGCCATCGTGAGCATACTTTTCAACTTGCCGAATAGAAATACCGAGAAACTCAGATGCTTCCTTCTTATTCATTTTTTCTCCTTTGCTTGGTGTCTGCCATACGCGATGCCAGCAAGCAACAAAGCAATAAAACTCACTCCAAAAGAAGCAATAGTCCTCATACCATAAGTTCTTTCTGCTTCGCTACTAACTCCTCCAGTAACAAAACGACCATTAGGTAATTGATAGGAGTGAGACTTTTCACTTGCCGAATTACAAGAAGCACAAGAACCTACCATAATGACAAAAGAAAGTATTGAAATTCCTAGAAAAATTCTGGCGATGTTTAGCATAAAGAAACCCGCAGACAATATAGCCACGAACACCTACAAAGGCAAGGCTATTCAGAGCTTTTTTAATTTGGAATACATACGACTAGGATTAAGTCAGAAAAGACCGGCAAAATGCCCGTAATCGCTTAAAAAGCATATCTCACAGCACCACTAAGAAGAAAAATAAAATGCTGAGCTAATGTAAATCCTTCATTAGCTCAGCACCGAACGCAGAAACACTTTGGAGATATTCTACTGCGCTCGAACCCGAAAAGAGGTTATCGGGCTAATTTTTAGCTTCGACTCTGCATTTTGCTAGATATGCTTTCAAATCTTCCAGCGTATATTTTACGGACGCACCTATTCTGATATAAGCAATTTTGTTTTGCGGTCTAATCTTTTTTCGCAGCTTTTCATAACTCACAGATAGCAGCCGCGATGCTGTTTTCTCATCGAACAACGCCGGAATTTTCACTTTTTTCTCTGTATTTTTCATAATTAACTCCATTTTTCTCGAAATCCTGTTTTTTTCGTGCAGTGATTATTGTAGAAGTCGAAAAACCTCTGGAAAAATTGCACGAATTGACACACAAATCAAACCTTTTAGCGACTACCCCAACCCGTCCACAAACCACAGATTTAACAGTTCACATTTAGCGTCAATGTGTAAGCGAACCCTTAAAACAAGCTGATTTCAGCGCGATAAATAATACTTCTCCGCGACTTAAAACTATTCCCGATGCTGCAATTCTCAGATAACGTCAAATACCTGAGATTTAATTCGTGTTCGAGTCCGCTTATAAATTCACCTTGCACCGGAAAATCGTGATGTATTGACATCCCCGCCGGACAATCTCTAAAAATTCGCTCGATTTCGGCATCATTCGCCCACGCACATTTTCGACCTAGCTTTTTAGCCCTGTGTTTATGCGCGGCTAACTTAGTTTTCCAGTAATCCACATCGGACGGGCGTTTCCAGTGAGACGGGCGTTTGCTGTCATATATCGCGTTTTGTTCGCGGACGTATTCGGGATGAGCTTGAAACCAAGCGATTGTAAATTTTTTCATTTCTTCACCGTCCTACTTTACTTTTTCTTACTTTTTGAGACCGATAATGCAAAAGGAAAGGCAAGGCATAACCCTTTTAGACACAACAGATAGCACCCCGAAAAACATTACTCAATCTTTCAATTCAAAGATAAATTCCTTCTACAAACTTTTATCAGCTTCAATTTGCTTTCTCAGTTCGTTAATCTCTTGCTGTCTAGGGCGCAAAGTTAATTCGACCATTACAGCTTCATTGTCCAAGCTAATTGATTCGTTAATCAGTCGGGCGGTCTCTAGTTTCAATCGGTCTATCTCACTTCTGTTTTTAACAGATGTGTCGTAAGCCAACTGTCTTAGCTCTTTCACCCTTTTACGGTCTGCGTTCACCTCGTTTTCGAGCATTAAAAGCTCTTGTCTAGGTTTCATAGTTCTAGCCAAATGCAACCGTCCGTTTAGCTCGTCTTGCTCTTTCTCCAACGCCTGTAATTCATCAGCCCAATTTGCCATTTCTTTTACTCCTTTGTTTAACCATTTGGAATAGCTGCTCGATTTTTTCCAAAAAAATCTGCGCCGCTTTCCCTCCGTTCGCTCCGCCGCAAGCTCCGCTCTCTGCGCCTCCGCTCCGCTCCGTTGCCCTTACCGCTTTGAAGCAAACCGTGCAGCGTTTGCGAAACGCAAACTCGCATCATAGATAAGATTAAATTCAGTGTTCAGTTATCCGTCTAGGAACATATTCAGAACCCTTAAATTCATTTCCATTCAAATCTGTTACCAATGCGGAGGGAAATCTTTCTAAGAAATTATCTATTCGCCACTTTCTGCGCTTGCCTAGTTCCCTTCTCAGATAGATTCGAGCGTGTTCAAGTCCTTTTGACTCTAATTTTTCCCTAAAACTATCTTTCAAATAGTTGCGCTTAACCATATTTTCATTGGTTATCACAAGATTTGACGATTCTTTGCCGTCAATAACGGATGTTGTATCAAGATGAGCGTCTCCGGCTTTAGTTCCGACCCGTTTGTTACATTTTCCGAAGGTTTGCAGCATTCTCTTTCCCTGCAAAGCCTGTTCAACTGCAATAATTTCCGATGCTGGCAAATCATCGAACGTAGAGCTTTTACAGATGTATTTACCTAGCTCGGCAATCGCGTTATCCTCACTCCAAATTGTTTTTCTATTAACAACCGCATAACCATTTGCAGTAGGAAAATTGAGACGATAACCAAATTTTGCAGCAGCAAGCTCCAAGCACTCAGTCCAGTCAATCTTTAATAGCTCCACGTCTAACCATTTGCCGAACACTATTAAATGGCGGTGAGTGTGATAGCCGTCTCTATCAGCACTCCAAACCCTGTTTTCTGATTTATATTTATTACCAAGCGTGAATTCTTCTGCTACCACCGCGCCGAAAATGCTTTCAACGAAGTATTTACGCTTGCGAAACAACGACCAAGCATAATCAGCAACGGCAAATGTATCTTTAAGATTCACCCCGATTAAAGTTGGCTGGGTAAAAGTCAGAAAATTCTTATAAGCCTTTATTTTATTAGCCGCCAGATGCGTTTTACAAAGCTCTAAAGCGAAAGTAATAGCCTTTCTACTCTTTTTCGACTTGGCTTTAAGATACGCCGCGTCTAGGCTGGATGATGCCACCGTAAAAGAACCGTAGCCCGTGAAAGTTTCGCCCGTTACCGAGAGAAGATTCTCAGCTACAAAGTGATTAGCCGTGCCAGCGTTGGCTAGAAGATTTTCAGCAGTAAATAACGAATGAACGTAAGAATCGTAGCTGTCAAATTCTGAATGATTAACTGCATACGCCATCTTTTCAGCATTACGCTTGCGACTGCGAAGCATATTTAATGCTTTTTCGTAAGGTGTAAACTCACGCTTGACCGATAGCTTTACACCACGCCCCGAAATAGTCTGGTTATTGACATAAGTCCTTTTATCACATAAGATAGTATTCATCGCAATAGTTTGTTCTCCTTTCGCGGCACGACGGAGATAAGCAACACAGAAAAAGGGAGTCTCTCAGTTCTGAGAAACTCCCTTGATTTTTTCCGCTCCTACGTTCTAAAATAAAACTGGCTCGATAATTCGAGATTTATAGGAGCGGATAAGAAGGAAGTTTGGCGACCGAGTTCTTATTCGCTTTTTAATGTCTAATTTTCAATCAAAGTTCTAATCTTTAGAGTAGATACATTCAGCTAACGACGCAAGCTAAAGCGACATCGAAGCTAGGCTACACCGCGTAAAACCGCATTTATAAAGCAACTTTCAGCCTTGCAAGTCCTTTAACCACAAGAAATAACAAAGACAAAACCAAAGGCAGTTTTTAACGAAAGGTTAATCATTGCCACGTCCAATCCTACCGATTAACAAATTTGTTAATAACCGCCGGAGCTTCTACTTTCTTAACCCGCGCTGACTTTTCCATAAACAGAGTTATTACACCGCCGACAAGCATCAATAACAGGACAAGCCCGACCAACAATATAAAAATCACAAAGAATAAGAAAATCATAAGTTTTGAAACCATTCCGAGTTTTGAAACTCTAGCAAATCAGATTCTAAAATCCGCCAATTCTGATTTACCTTTTCACCTTTCAACCTACCACTGCTTAGATAGCGTCTAACGCTGGAATCCGCCTTACCAAGCCTCAAAACCGCGTCATTAAAAGAAATCACGTTTTGTGTAGTATTCACACTCTGTGTATGCTCTACATTTTGTGTAGCACGTTCCACAATTCGTGTAGTAGTTCCGCCCTCATAAACTATTAAATCGGAAGGTTGGCACTCTAACAACTCGCAAAGCAAGTCTAAAATCTCAATCTGCAAAGCCTTTGATTTGTTGTGCTTTATTTTCGAGATAACCGATTGATGCAACCTAAATTTGCCGTCTTTCTTGCTTTTGACGTGCAGAGCATAAGCGGTCAACCCTCTTTTCTCTAGCACTTCATTTAGTTTTAATCGAATCATAGCCCGTAGCATACACAAACTATGTATGCTACACAAGATAAGAAAACGAAATCTACACGCTTTATGTATTACTACATACTTTGTGCCGAGAATTACTACATAACCCGTGTAAAATTAGAGACTCACCAACACCGCGAGAAATTAGACAGGATGCTCGACTACCCTTTCCAGCCAAAAGATGCTCAGAAGCTCTGCAAACGCTTAAATTCGGGCATCTAGCAGCAACCTTAAGACGAAAAAGCCGAAGCAAAAACGGAGATATATCAATAAACCAAATCTTTGCTCCGGCGTTCAGGTTGTGAAGGATTAGCACAACCTTATTTTTGGAAATTCTCAGAGCGAAGCGAAAGAGGGTAACGCTTCACTCTGACAGCCGACGATGGACTTGCGCCGACTTTATTTTTTAGCTCCGACCAGACGAGATTCGACAAACTTTTGCAAATCACTTGGACGATAACGAATACATTTGTCCTTCATTCTCACGAAAGGGATTAAACCCTTGTATCTGTAACCGATTCTCAATGTTTCGGACGCGATGCCCAGAACCTTGCTTGCCTCGACCTCATTCAATAAATTTTCTATATTTGTATTTCTCATTATTTTGTTCCTCACTTTTCTTTTTTTTTCTCGCGGATGGATTCACACGGTTAATACCATTTCAAAAAGGGTATACCCGTCCATAAACGCTGCAAACACAACACTTAGCCTTTCGACTACCTAGCCCGAAACGTAGTCGAATTCAGTGAAATAGAAAATTCGTCGGTTACGATTCGGATTACTCAATTCTCGACGCTTATAGTCATTAAGACGCTTACATTTTCGGCACATTCTATTATTTCCATAAACATATAAGTTTTTACCGCTATACGAATGTCCTAAAGGACAATGCGTAATTCGCTCGATACGTCGTTGCCTGTTAATAAGATTGGTTACAAGCTCCAAATGCTCAGGATTACAACAAACGGTGTTATTACAAACGAAGTGGTCTAGCTCCATTGAACTACCTTTTGCCGGAAGATTCCCGAAGAGATACGAATAAATAAAGCGGTGTGAACTGGTCATAGTTCCATTGACGCAGAATTGACCATAACCCTTGTTTAACGAGCCTTGCCACTCCCAACAACCCGTTTCTTTACTGACGACAATCTTTGCCGCGAATCTGTCTATCGCGCTGGCATTAGTAGACAATCGCGGGTAACTTTTGCGCCCGTGAATTCCAACCCGTTTTAATGTCTCTGAGAGATTTGTAATCTCTTCAATAGTTAGTTTTTCCTGCATCTTTGCACCTATAAAATAATGGTTAATAGCTTATGATAATGATGATTCTCGAAAGTTAAATTTCTCTGTGGGTCTTATAAGAATTGACTTCTATGCAAAACTTTGATTAAAAAATTCTAAAACTAAACAATAAGAAAGGCTCAGATTATTTATAAGCCAAAATCCATCTAAAACACTGTTATTGTTAGCTAAATGTTGCAATAACTAGACTAACGGTTGTAGAAGCCACGTTTCCGGCGAGAATTTCACCATAAAAGACGAATTAACCCGCATTTTTCGAGTCTGCGATTACTTTTTCTAGCTGCCATATCTCAGCGCGTTTTGTTTTCAAATTGTTTTCAAGCTGCCACGCATCAACTGAGAGGTCAACAGATTCAAGCCTGAGCTTTTCCGCTTCGTCAGTGAGGCTTTTTATCTTACTTTTATTAGCTATTGCCACTTCATAGGATTTGTTTCTCAGTTCGTTCATCTGTCTAAAATCCTCAGAAACCTCACCTTGCAAAGCCAACAATCGCTGCCGTTCTGCCAAAGTTCGACTAAAATGTAGCTTCTCTTTCGTTGATTCTAATTCTTTCTCAAGTCTCTGCGTGTTAGCTGTCCAATTTTCCACGCCCAAAATATCTCGTTCGTCTATCATACTCGTATCTCCTTTATTCACTTCACTTGCAAGTGCTTGACCACCAGATTGACCTGCTCACGATTTCCGAAGAAATCGCTGCGCTGGCAATCCTAAGACTTCCAATGTCGAAGCGACATTTGCAGCACTCCGCTTCGCTTCGTTCGCATCATAGATAAGATTTAATTAGTGTTCAGTTACCCGTTTTGGAACATATTCAGCACCCCTAAATTCATTGCCTGACAAGTCTGTTACCAATGCTGAGGGAAATCTTTCTAAAAAATTATCTATCCTCCACTTTCTACGCTTTCCTAGTTCCTTTCTCAGATAAATTCTCGCGTGTTCTAAGCCGCCGGACTCTAATTTTTCCTGAAATGTAACTTTGAGGTAATTCTTTTTGACCTTATTTTCATTGACGGTTACAAGTTTTTGGGATTGTTCGCCGTCATTAACGCCTGTTGTATTGAAATGAGCGTTCGCCGCTTGCGTTCCGACCCGTTTGTTACATTTTCCGAAAGTCTGCAATGTTCTTTTTCCCTGCAAAGCCTTTTCAACTGCGATAATTTCCGACGCTGGCAAATCATCAAACGTCGAATTTTTACAGATATACTTTCCAAGCT
>MWWH01000529.1_pt1 | contig 11022 bp, 13 predicted proteins | sample 1047231 | NCBI WGS metagenome assembly MWWH01 (sample SAMN06349967, study PRJNA376086) | soil metagenome | isolation source: MG3-2 sample Antarctic (ecotone) soil | place: Antarctica | collected 2015-01-13 | reverse complement strand
TACAAGTGCTACAGCTAACCCAGGCGCTGAAGCTGGCTCACAAAGCGGTCGAATGGACCGAGCGCCCTTTGCTCAACCACTCTAAGCGGGGCGCACCGCAGGTCTACAGCGATGCCACGGTTCTGTTTACTTTCCTGATAGCCAAACTGTGACATCTGTCCTACGAGGAGATGCTGGGCTGGAAACGTGCCGATTACTATAACTTTTCTATAACTCTCACCCCTTTTATACTGCCTTGCAAAAACGCATAACTCCAGCTTTTTATAGCACTGCGGAACTGCGGATGACCGGCCGCCTGCAGATTTTCCCCTTTTTAGCTTTTTAGGCTCAAAAGTGGCCCGTAAAAGGGAAATAAAAGGGAAATATTTTATTGCACTACTTTTCTATTTTAGGCTCAAATACCGGCCTGGAAAGTGCAAAAAAGTGCAGATATATTTCTTCGCAGTCTTTTTGTAATTTAGGCTCAACTTATGGCTGAAAAAGTGCGAAAAGGTGCGAAATAGTGCGGCCGCCGACCCCCTGGTAACTTGCCGCTGCAGGCCTGGCCGGGGTATCATAACAACCTACCAATCTGATACCAACCAACTGATAAACTGATAACAACTTGCTACCAGGCCGGCCGGATTGTTTTAACAATTTTGATAACAAGCCGGTTGTTAGGTTGTATACATAGGTGTTTAAACAATGGACAATGACCGGCAAGTTACCATAGGCGAAGCAGCCAGGCTTTTAGCCGTTCATCCTAATACTATTCGCAACTGGCAAGCGACCGGCAAGCTCAAATCCGCTCATAAAGCGCTTGACGGTAAAAAATCGGTATGGCTTATAAGCCTGCAGGAAGTTACCACAATCTCATACCAACATCATAACAATACTGATAACAACCCTACTAATACCACTGGTTACACAATTGGTAAACAATCTGGTAACAGGCCTGGTAACAACCCCCCCGGCGGGGATAACCCCCCGGCCCCCGGTCAGGCGGCCCCTGCTGATATGGAACAAAGCTTACTGGTATTGCGTGATAGCTGGATTAAACCTTTTGAAGAGATTATAGAGCGGCAAGCCGGCCAGCTGGAGCGGCTGCAGGAAGAGCGCCTGCAGGAAGCTATAGCGGCGGCCGGTAAAATAGCGGCGCTGGAAGAGCGGTTAAAACAGCTTGAAACAAGCCAGCAAGCCCCTACAAGCCCCGGAGCCGGTCATGCCGTAGAAATAGCGGCCGGTAGCCTGCAGGCGGCTATAACAGCCCCACAGCCGGCAAAGCGGCGGCGCTGGTGGCAACTATGGCAGTAATTGAAAACTTAGTTTTAGTTAAGGATTTTATTAATAATGACAATTGCTCTTGCAATATGTATCTTTTTTGGTACACTTCTTTATGACTGAGAAAAGAATCAAAGCAGAGTTCTACCACACCGCAAGAGGAGCGGAACCTGTTAGAGAATGGCTAAAATCGCTTAATGATGCCGATAGATACATTATCGGTAAAGACCTTTTCAAAATAGAAATAGAATTTAACCCCGGTATGCCCTGGTGTCGTGCATTAGGTAATGATTTATGGGAATGTCGAAGTAGCCTTAAAGGCAACCGGATTTCACGCGTAATATTTTGTGTATATGGCTCCAGGATGATTTTACTTAACAGCTTTATCAAGAAAGCTCAACAAACACCACAACATGAAATTGACCTGGCTCTAAAGAGGAAAAAGGAGATTGAGGTATGACAGCCTTAATAGACAAACCTGTAACTAACGTAACTGAAGTTGAACAGGAACAACAAATAAATAATTATGGTTCCAGCTTAGAGGATTTCTTCAGGCAAGAAGGCAACTATGAGGAAATTTATAACCAGGCAGTAAAGGAAGTATTAGCCTATCAGATTGAGCAAGCTATGAAAGAGCAAGGCATTACTAAAGTAGCTATGGCTGAGAAGATGCATACCAGCCGGGCGGCGCTGGATAGACTTCTCACCCCCGCTAATACATCCGTTACATTACAAACACTCGAAAAAGCGGCCGGTATTCTGGGTAAGAAGTTACTTATTAGTTTAGTTTAGCTAAAAATCTAGTTTTTTCGAGGTTTTGAACTCAATTGTTATTTTTAAATACCGCTGAAAAATGAAGGTTTTTAAAGTTTTGAACCTGATAGCCGGCGCTGTGAATACCGCTGAAAATCTAAATAAATCTAAATTTTAGCCTCAATCCAAAAAGTAAAATATCGCTTAAAGTGGGACTAAAAAGTTTTTGTTAAACAGTGAAAGGATATAAATACTATGGAGAGCAAGGCAAAGTTGCTGGGTCACCCTTTACATACAACGTTAATTGTTATTCCAATGGGACTACTGGTTACGGCGGTAATCTTTGATGTGATTTACCTGATAACCGGTAATGCTACCTATACCGAAGTTGCCTTTTATATGATCGGAGCCGAGATAATCGGAGCGCTGGTAGCAGCAATCTTCGGAGCTATAGACTGGCTGGCTATTCCGGTGGGTACCCGCGCCAAAACCATCGCCAGCCTGCACGGCGGCGGCAACCTGGTAGTGACCGGGTTGTTTATTGCCAGTTTTGTATTGCGCCTGGACACACCTCGCAATCCTGGTATGCTGGCTTATTTATTGACCTTTCTGGGTGTAAGTCTGGCCCTGGTTACCGGTTGGTTGGGCGGCGAACTGGTAGATCGCCTGCGGGTGGGGGTAGACGATGATGCGCACCTCAATGCGCCCAGTTCTCTCTCAGGCCGGCCGGCCAGCGAACAAGCCCAGGGCTATGGGAGTGGCTTGTAGGCTGATTAAGTTTAGGCAGTTCAATGTTTAAAGTTCGAAGTCGAAATTCAAGATTGAAAAGCGAGGCGCAGAGCCGATTTGAACAACCAACTAACCATGACAATCCTTCGGTTATAAGGACAACACAGCACAGCTCATCACGACACCTGAAATCAAACACAAGAAGTAAGAAGATAAGGAGATTAGAAAGAATGCCAAAAAATGATCAAACCGAGAACTTAAGAAGCAGGCCGGAGTCATACTGGAAGGAAAAGCTGACCCCCCAGCAGTATAAGATGGCCCAAAGTCAACATTCTGTAACGAAGGGCAAAGTAGAAATTTTAGCCTTTTACAAAGCCTTATTTAACCCTACAACGTTTGCCAGGTCTCGCTAATTCTTTTAGAAATTTAAGGCTTCCTAAAGCCATGATTAGATTAGTTTGCCCTTCGTTACAGCAATGTTGACTTTGGGCCCTTTTACCGTGTCATTCATGTCATTTTTGCTCCCCGACCGGCCTCAATGGCAAGCCGGCCCGCCTGGCCTAAATGTTACAAAATGCATCAAAATGTTACAAAAGCTGCTAAAAGTTGTCGTTTCCTGCTATTTTTCTAATCGCCGCTGCGCCCCCGGAGCCTGCAGGCCTGGCCGGTAGAGTGCCGGTATTGCCGGCTGATTTGATAAGCCCGGCTCAACTGATTTGTTATTATTTCAAATCAATTCAAATCAATTCTGCGTAATCAAACAGGCCTGGCCCTTTGGAGCGTGGAAACATCGAATGGTGCAAGTCAACATTCAGCATTACCAGGCGCGCCATATCATCCCGGTTAAAGCCCGCTATTTCTCCCAGGCGGGCCAGCGCATCCCAATTTCTCCCCAGCTCTTCGCTTATTTCATCATAGTGCGCCAGAGCATTAAGCTGTCCAAAACTCATCGCATCTATAGCCGGCCCCTTTTTACGTAATAACCGGGCCAGCGGCTTGAGGCGCTTTAAGCGTTCAACCAACGCCGGGGTAATCTCTATTACCGGCCGCTGCTGTTCTATGCTAAATAGGTCGCTACTTACCATTTTTTATTTATCCTTTCTTTAGTCTGGCCGGGCCGGCTGGCTGGTTGGTTGGTAATACTAGCCCCGCCTGGTTGGTTATAATTAGCAACCAGTGCGGCCGGTATTGCCGGCTGATTTGATAAGCCAGGCGTATTGATTTGTTATTATTTCAAATCAATCAAAGCGGCCGGCCCGGAGCGGCTTTGTCACGGCCGCTATAAGTCCCTTTTACCGGCCTGGTAACTACGCTATAAGGTAACTTTACAGGCAGCCAGCCGGCTCCTCAACCTCAATAATGTACTTGTCATAATCCCATTCAGCCCCGCAGTTTTTGCATACAACGGTCTGGCCATTGCCTGAAGGCCCGGAAACGTGGCGGAGTTCAAGCTTAGGCTCCTCGCAGTAAATACACTCAACCGCAGTACCATCATCCTGATATTTAAGCTGTGTCATTTCTGATACCTTCCTTTTCTTTCTGGCCGAATGCCGGCCGCTGTTATTGTTGTCATTCCACATTAACGCTAGTTTTTGGCTAAAAATACTTCTGAAAATTAACCTTTTAGCCTCAAAAGGTTAATTTGGTTAACTCTTTTTGGGTAAATTCAAAATGACATATATGTTTTTTGAAATTACCGGAAAACTCTTAACCAAATTAACCTTTTGAGGCTAAAAGGTTAATTTTCAACGCTAAATTTATCAAAAAGGTTCCTCATCTTCAGGCTTAAAAAGGCTATTTTCTTCAGCTTCCGGTTGTGCCGTTTGGCCGGCCTGGTCCGGTAAAGCCAGGTCAATACCGAAGTAAAAGCTTTTATTCTTTGGGCCGGCTCCTACCACTATCCCCCGCTCTGTTAAGCACTGGCTAAAGCGTTGCTTGCCTAATGGCCGCTCCCCGCCGGCCTCTTCGCACCAAACCGTATAAGCTTTGTAAAACTTGGATAATTCAACCTTTTTGTTTTTGCCCCTGATGGCCCGGTCCGCTATGAAGTCGCGTAAAAGGTCGCTTTCTTCCTGGTAAGCTTCGGTCGCGGCTTTCACTTTGGCCGGTACTTTCAGCCCTTCCTTTTGCCAGGCCAGGCAGCCCCGGACCGCCCAGGCCAGGATACCGGCCAGCTCCGCCCGTAATACTTCCGGCAAGTGCTTGTTAACTTGCTCTTCCGGTATGGTTACTTCAAACGGTAGGAGCTTGATACGCCGCCATATTCCTAAATCCTGGCCGCGTATTACCGGCTTATGGTTAGCGGCCAGAAATATTTTAAAGCTCGGCTTGAACTCGAAGTACTCGCGGTGTAGAAAGCGGGCGCTAATCGTATCCCCGCCGGTTAGCTGCTTGATAACACTTTCGGCCAGGCGCTTACCGGGGTCCGCCTCAACCGCTGTAACAAGCCGGCTCCCGGCCAGGCCTGCTATATCGTTGCGCGGCCCGTCATTGTTGTCTTTTTCCAGAAACGTTGAAAAGCTACTGGCCTGCAAGTAATCCCCCAGCATAGCGCCGATAACCTCTAAAAGCGTGGATTTACCATTGCGGCCGGTTCCCCACAAAAGGAACATAACTTGCTCAACTGTGGAGCCGGTCAAGCTGTAACCGATAGCCCGCTGCAGGAAGTCAATTAAATCGGTATTGCCGGCCAGGATAAAATTTAGGAATTCCAACCAGGCCGGGCATACGGCCGCCGGGTCGTAATTAACCGGGGCTAGCTTTGTAATCAAGTGTTCGCGGTCCGGGGCGGCCAGCTGGCCGGTATTTAGGTCTATGGTCCCATTCAGGCAGTTTAGAAGCATCGGGTTAGTATCAAACTGGCCTGGTACTGCTCTTATTGCCGGCTCCGTTTCGGCCAGGCTCAACATATTGTTAATACCGGCTTTGCTCTCGGACTTCATAGCCCATACTGCTAAAGCTTTGCTGCGGCTTTCGCTTTCTTCCTGCCCGGCCTGGGTATAGATTGTTTTAACGGTTTTCTTGGCATATTGCGCGGCCTGGCCGGTTTTATCCATTTTCCAGCGCGCCCCGTCCCACACAAGCCAGCCCCACTCTTTTACAAACCTCACCATATCGCCGTAATGGTGAACCAGGCGGAGCGCGTTGCCTAATTCGGTTAAATGCCATTGCCCGGCGGCTACCGGCTTTTCTTCCTGCACCGGTGCTGCTGCCAGCTGGCCCGGAGCGGCCTCTAAAATCGTTTCTGCCGCCTTTTCCACCGGCTCGGATTGTTCCATATCATCAGCCACATAGCCCCGGTTTTCTAGCCATTTTTCACGGCTCATAATCAGCTTGCCGGTGTTACTCGACTGGCCGTAGCCTTTAGCGGCCAGTGCTTTACCGGCGGCCGAGTAGTCGCTATTGTGGAATAGCCGGGCATAAGTAACGAATTTTCCATAGCCTTTTTTTTCTTCAAATTCCGATACGCTGGAACTAAAGCAAACGAAAACCTCACCCCCGGCGGCCCCTATGTAACCAGTTGTACCGCTCCAACCAGGCCCGCTCTTACCTGGCCGTTGCCAGAAAGTTTTACTACCCGCGCGGGTAAGAACCCGCCAACCGGCCGGGCCTAATATGTCGCTATGCCAATCGGCCCGCCGGTTAAAATCATCGCCTGGCCGCAGGTCATTGTTATCATTGCCAGCTGGCCCCGCTTTCGGCTCCCACGCTTTAGGCGGGGCCGGCGGCGCGGCCAGGTCGGGCATATCATCAAAGCTCCGGGCCAGGTTCCATAGCTGTTTATGCTCTTCCGGGGTAATGCTGGTTATGGTTTCCAGGCTGCCTTTTAAAACCTTATAATCCTTGCCGGTAGAATGTACCCGGCCGCCGGATGGGGCAATAACAACTAGACCGCCCCGGCCCCGCGTTTCGATTAAGGTTTTTATTTCAGGCTTGCCGGTTGTCAGTAAAACGGGGTTGCCGGCCGCATCGGTCTTTACTTGCTGGGCCAGCTTGGTATTGCCCGGTACGCTCTCAGCGCCGGCCAAATAGTAAAGCCAGTGAATACCGCCGCCGGGTGTTTGTTCGCTATAACCGGCCTCAATCCGGTTAACCAGCGCGGCCAGGTCGAAATCTAACGCGGCTTGTTTAAATGCTTTGTAGCATCCAAAATCATCAAATTCAAATAGCTCTAAATTTTTGGATACCGGGCCGCATACCAGGCCCACACCCGCAAAAGGGTTTAGATTGAACCAGTTTTGAACTTTGGCCGGGGTTGCCGGCGCTTGCTGGTATTCGGTCCAGGAAGCCAGGCCGGGCCTTTTGCTACCATCGGCCGCAATGGGTATAACTGATAGCCCTAGTTCCAGGCCGGTAAGCGCCGTTGCAAGCGCCGGTAAGCTGTTAGCACTAAAAGAAGTCATTACCGGCCCCCTTGCTTCCTATATCGCCTGCAGCGGCGGCCTGCTCGTATTGCTCGTGAATGTGGGTTATTTGAGCGTCTAGCCTTTTATATTCGGCCAGGTTAGTGAGGTCTTTTTCTTTAACAATTTGGTTGTGGAGCGCCTCAAACCGCTCAACCAGGCGCGCTAAAAGCTTTTCACCGAATGGCGGCAAGTCAAGCGGGGGTTTAGTCGCTATTAAATAATCGTGCGGGGGGTGGTGGCCGGTGGTGTTATAGCCTGGCCGGGGCCGGGTGCGGGTGGTGGTGGTGCTAGTGGTATTCGTTTTCAAAGTATTTTGCGCTCCGTCTACCAGAGCGGCAAATCAATTACATCAAGATTATTTAGTTATTGTGCTTTGTACACTAACTATGATATAATTAACTCGCCGCCGCTCCGGTAAAACTTTGAAAGCGCCCCCACAGCCTGATGAACTGTGGACCGGGCGCTTTCTTAATGCGCTTTTCTTCCGGTCCGGGGTACGCTTCCTGGCCTCTTGTCGAGTATCCCGACAGGCTTTAAGTGCGGCGGCTTTTGAAAACTTGAAAGCTTATTATTGCTAATGGTCTAGCTATGGTGTATAAACTAGGTATCGGATTTTGAGTTTATACAGCTTTTCAAGTTGTATTTTAGCCGCCACGCCCTCATTGCTGTTGCAAGCTTTGAGGGTTTTCTTATTCCTGGATTGTTAAATTACTATTGCTACTGCTAGTCCTGGTCCCATTGTTACACCCTTGTAAATAGTGCAACTTTACATCATCATTATACAATATATTGTGTTGAGCGTATAGTCCCAGGCTCAAACCAGTTTGTAAAATCCTGCATATTGTGTTGCACAGTTTGCGCAAGTTTGCACACTTTCAGCTAAACCGTAAAAACTGCTTTACTGCCTGCAGGCCCGCCGGCGGGTATTAAAAAGGCCGGTCAAACAACTAGCCCTAATGCTCGAAAGCGGGTGTTAGTTGATGTCCGGCCTGGGTGGTGTATGCCTGGGTGCTTTTTGGCTCTATGGCGCTTAGCTAATTGGCTTTTACCTGGGTGGCGCTGCATCTATTTTCTATCCTCTTAATTTTACCATATTCGTGCAATACGTACAACTATTCCAGTGTAACCCCGCCCGGCCAGGCTGCATATTGTGAACTTTACCTATTTCTTATAGTCCGCCGGCAAAGTACAACCCCAGCTGGCTACCAGTTCGTGCAGATAAGCCCGCAGCGCCGCATCTTCTTTTAGCCTGGCCTGCAGGCGGTCATACAATGCCGGCCCGCTGTTATCATCGCCCGGCTCCTGGTTGGCTCCTACTACTTCCAGGCGGGCGGCTCGGAGCGGCTTAATGGCGGCGGTTCCTGTTTTCATACCGGCTTTTTTACCTTTCTGGTTTTATCAGATAAACCTAATTTACACGTTAGAAATGTAACTTTGGCTTATTTTAGCCTGATATGGACCGGCCAGGCTAGCCGCTCCGCCGGTAGTGGGCCGGGTTGAGCGTGGCGGCCTGGAATTAGTATTAATATAACGGCAGTTACCTTAATACTAAGCCGGTCCGGTCCACTATATTTATTTCGTACTCATGCCGCCTTTAGGCTCAAACAGCCGCTAAAAGTACGAAGAAAGTATGAAATATTCTACTGCAGGCCAGGCCGGTATTACTGGTATACTCTTGCTCATCTACTACCAGGCGGCGCAATCGCCCGGCGGTAGCAATGGAGCGGGCGCTATTCAACTATGCCGCCCGCTTTTCTTTTTTTGCTTCTCTGGCCTGGCCGCGCTCAGCGGCTTTGCTATCCCATATTTCAAGCAAATCATTTACACCAACCCCCAGCGGGCCGGCCAGCTTCCCCAGCGTTCGCAAGGTGGCTTTGTGGTGGCCTTGCTCTAACAGGCTAATAGTTGACGCGTTTACGCCTGATAGCACCCCCAGTTCTTTTAGGGTTAACCCCTTTTCAGCGCGAAGCCGCTGCAATACGTTTATTTCCATTTTTACCCCTTAAATATAAATTCTTACTCTCATAACAATCATACCAGACTTTCAATAACAGTCAATAGGATTATAACGAATTTAATAAATTGCCATTGAAAACTATTGCTTTTTATTGAAAGTGTGATAAGATAGAAGAGTAAGAAATAGCCCCGTAACACAAGCTTGGCGGCAAGTTACGGGGCCAGCGTCAACCGAGTTCAATCAGTTAACACAAGGAGAATATCAGAAATGATGACTTACAGCAAAGCTTCTCAGAAATCCATTCAGGCGGCTATCAGCAAGGCCCGCCAGGTCAAGCCCCGCGTTACGGTAGTCAGTTACGGCAAGTTTGAGGTTTGCGGCTCTAAAGGCGATTGCTACACGGTCCAGTTTACGGCCGATAGCGCCGGCGGCCTGGTAGTAATCTGCGGGTGTAAGGGTTCCCAAAATGGCCGGCCCTGCTATCACGGAGCGTCTGCAGCGGGCGCGTATAAGCTGCAATGGAGCGAAAAGCGGGCAGCGGCGGCCGCTTCCGCTCCGCTCTGCTCCTGGCATCGGGGGTGCGAGAACGAAAGCGAAGCCGGTAATTACTGCTTAGACCACGCGTTAGAATTGGCCGCTGATAAATCTGAGTTATTCGGTTAAAAGGGGGATATGACAATGTTTAACATGTTCAACCAGGCGGCCGGTTTAAATACCGGCCCCGGCCAGGATGATTACATAGAGCTAACCCAGGCGGGCGCTCTAACGCTGGAAATGGTCGCCTTTAACCGGCCGGTATACAACTGGACCGTTATAGCGGTAGAAGCCCGTAGCGGCCCGTTTAGCCCCGTTTTAGAAGAGGTTGACGCTTGCGTTACATTCGGCCAGGCCATAGAAATAAGCCAGGCGTTAAACGAACTGGAACGCGCGTGCGGCCTGCAGCGCCGCTATTGTGTCAGGCCGGCCAGCGCCCTGGAGCCGTTGGTAGATTTACCCTTTTAATCAGTTAATCTATTTAGCAGCGGGGGCCGGCGCATTGTACCGGCCAGGGATAGGGGCTAACTTCTATGACTTACCGTGAAAAATTCGAATTGATTTACCTTACCATCGACAACAATTTAAAAGGCGACTTAAACACAGCCGCCTTGGAGTATAAGCATATTATTAACCAGCCGGATGTGTTTTTTGCGGCCGTCCTACCGGCCAATCTTTACGCGTTTTCTGTTAAATTCGGCCCGGAGAAAGTAGTTGGGATACTTGCCGGTTTCCTCCATACTTACTCATTATTTGGCGGCGATGTGGACGGGGCTTATAAATACTATTGTCAGCTGGCAACAGCGGCCATTAAGTCTGACAGCAAGGGGGTATAACCTTGAATCCGATTAACTGGTGGGATAACGATAAGGGCTGGGTCGAGCTAACCTTCAGTAAGTTTCAAGTAGACGCTCAGGCTTTTTACCGCTACCGGGTAGGGCATAGACCTTACATCGTTATCAATGAAAACCTGCAGGACAGTGGGCTAATCTTCGATGTATTTATCAAGCTTATCGGCGCTCACGTGGCCTTCATTACCGGGCAGTTGCCTCCCCCAACTGACAAATTTTATTTAATTTTGAGAGGCGACCTTTTATTCAAGAAAAACAGATAAGTACCGCTCCGCCTCGCCCCGCCGCACCAACCAACCAACCAACCAACCAGCTTGCAGCGCCGCTCTTAACCGGGCCGGCGCTCTTCCTTTGCCTGGCCGGTTTATCTAAACAAAATGGTAACTCTTGAGCTAAAAAGAAGTTTTTTATCACAAGAAAAGGGTAAGAGGCGATACCATAACCAACCGGAGCGGCCAGGATACATACCGGCTAAAACTGAAAAACTGAATTCTTTAAGAGTTTTTCAGTTATTTAGTTTAACCAGGTCAGT
>MWWH01000528.1_pt1 | contig 11029 bp, 16 predicted proteins | sample 1047231 | NCBI WGS metagenome assembly MWWH01 (sample SAMN06349967, study PRJNA376086) | soil metagenome | isolation source: MG3-2 sample Antarctic (ecotone) soil | place: Antarctica | collected 2015-01-13 | reverse complement strand
AGGCGATGAAGATATGCGCCGTTGCGCGCGGTCTGGAAACTCCCGGCTGCGATGCGCATACAAAAAGCGATTTCGCCGTCAGCGCTTACTCCGCAAAAGTCACGATGGCCGCAAATTGAACACGGTGATCTGCGCGAGACGCGCGTAATTCTTCCGCTGTGCGGCGTCTGATTAAGTTTTGGGCTTGCGTGGGATTCTTTTCTAGGTATAATCATTTTCGTTAACTCCATCTGTGTCGCAACAGATTCTGAATCGAGGCCGTCGCTACAACGGCCTCTTTTCGTTTTCAAATCAAAAGCCCGGAAAAGGTGACGACTCCTTTTCCGGGCTTGAATCACTGGCGGCGCAGCGCCGCCAGTGGGAACTTGTTTTCACAGCCTTGCTGGTCGTCAAATCAACAAGAACTGTATAAATTTCCAAAGAGCGAAGAGCCGTTTGTGGGCGCGCCACATGGTGCAATGTACTACCGGCTCGATTGATTGTCCGTCATATCTTCTGCCTTCGACGCGAACAATATTACGCGCACTCACACCTTACATCCGTTGACATCTCGTATGTGCGAACAACCTAACGAACAACCTAACGCGCGCCAGCACTTACAAGATACATTCATCAAGAGCCTATGAATGGGAACAACGTCACGAACAACGTCACGCTTGATTTATCGTTTTTTCAGGTAAGGAAACTTCTTGTCGATAGGCGCTCTTCTGTGGCAAAGTAGATACACAAAGGGCACTTCGCCGGATGTTCGTTAAAATGTTCCGCCGTCGTGGTGCTTAGTTATAGAGGTCAGATCGCTTGATGGTTCGCAGCCGAAACGATCTGGCCTCTTTGAATTTTCAAGCCGCATTAAGGCACGGCGCGGCTGTGATAGTCAATCATTATTTCTCGTAAGTTGCTGATAATAACAGCTTTACAGCAAGCTGCGTTTACCGCTTAATGTTTACACAGCGAAACAGCAAAACAGCAAGCTGTAAATACAGCAAAACTAACACCTAAACTTATGCCTAAAATATAAGTATGAATTCTCATTTTAAGTTTTGTATTTCTCGATCAGAAGGTCTAAGGCTTCTTGGATGAGATCGGATTTATCCGGCTTCTTCCCGGTTCGTTTTCGCAAAGTCAGCTGGATGTCTTCAACGGCAGTTACTTGATCCGGTCGAACGTAAAGCGTGACCTTTGCCAGCTCCCGCTTCTCGCTTGCCTCTCGATCTGCTACTCGATCCTCTTGCTCGAATAAGACATCCATTCCCCGCTTCTCGTTCGCCCGGCGCTCGCTGAGTGATATTCGTTTAACCACGCTTCTCTACCTCCACGGCCAGAGCGCGATAAGCTTCGGTCGCTGGTGATCCGGGATTGAACTTCATGATCGACTGCCCGGCCATCGCGCTGTCAGGCAGCTTTACAGTAAGCGGTATTGCTGTATCGCAGACCTGCCCGCTGTATGTGTGGCGCAGCTCCTCGAGCACTTCGCGCGCATGGACGGTGCGCGCGTCGAACATCGTTGGAAGTATGCCGATCACCTTCAGCGACGGATTGATGCGCTTTTGAACTTTGTCGATTGTCTGGAAGAGCAAGTCCATGCCGCGCAATGCGAAGTATTGAGTTTGCACTGGGATGATGACGCCCGACGCGGCGGCGAGAGCATTCAGCGTCAGAAGGCTCAAAGACGGAGGGCAATCAATCAGGATGTAATCGTAGCGTTCCATCACCGGCGTGAGTTTCTCCTTGAGAATGCGTTCGCGGCCCGGCTCGCTGACGAGTTCAATCTCGCTCGCCGCCAGATCAATGTTTGCCGGGATAAGGTCACAGCCTGTTTCGGTGGTGATGGTCACGCGCGCGAGGTCGAAGCGCGGCGTGCGCAGTGCATCGTAAACGGTTTCTTTCAGCGAAAGTGGATCAACTCCAAGCCCGGCGGAGAGCGCGCCCTGCGGATCCATATCTACGAGCAGCACTTTGCGTTCGCGCTCGACCAGTGCCGCGCCGAGATTAATCGTCGTGGTTGTTTTGCCGACGCCGCCCTTTTGCTGCGCCAAAGCATAGATTTTAGCCATCTTTACTCTTTACTGTTTTGCTGTATTGCTGTACTTACAGCTTGCTGTCCTATAAAACTTGTGGATGAAACTTCAGTAATAATCATAATTGAATAATCAATGAATGTTCGGATCATCGGTCGCTAATCCTTCTGCCGCGCCCGCCGCGAGCAAGTCAGTGTCGGCGGTCACGAGCAGGAGCGGCGCGAGGTTGCGTGCGATGCGGCGACGGTTGGCGTAAAGTGCAGCGGCAAGTTGCATCGCATCGTAGCCACGCAAAGCGTGCGTGCGGGCCAGAGCCATCGCCTCGACGATCAAATCCGCCGTGACTTCAACCGGGCGCAGCCGGTTCGCATAATCGTGCTGAAATGAGCTGACGGCGGCGGTGGCATCGGTAGGCGAAAGATGCCTTCCGCGTTCTTTGCGTGTGAGCGCCGCGACAACCTCTACGCCGGTGATACGCGCCACATATAGGCGATGGCGCGCGGCCGGGTCGAGCAAACCGGTCACCCAAGCCGTGCCCGTCTCTGTGACATATCGCTTGACGAGCGCGCTTGAATCGAGGAAGTATGCCGCCACTGTTAGCGCCGCTCCTCAATTATCATTTCCGAAATCGGTTTGCCCGTGACGGTGACAGGACGGTAAGCGTAGAACTCAGGGTCATCGTCGGGCAACGGTACGACTTTGCCAAGGACACCCTCGGCGATCAGTTCGCGCTCAAACGCATCCTCGAGTTCGTCTTCAGAAGGCTCTGAGGGAACTATCGCGTTCAGCCTCTCACGTAGAAGCCTTTGCTCGTCGAGCGGCAGATGCTGAACCTCTTCAATGATTCTGTCTAATGTAGTGCTCATTTCTTGCTGCCTTTCTGAAGTCTGATGCATTTGACTCCAGCCTGGCGCTGCGCCTCTTTCTCTTCGGCTTTGCGCTTGCGCTTTTCTTCCTTGCTCTCACCTGTGGCGCGGCGTTGGACGCTCGTATCTGATGATGGTGTCGGACTGCTGTTCTGCGCCAAAGTGAATGCAGCGTAGACGAAAATTAAAGCGATGCTAAAGGTGATTCCGATCAGGTGTCTTATGATTTTCTCCATGAAATTCACTTTCCTCACTTCTATAATCTTTCTTATGCCGCATCCGGGCTATCCGAATCAGCTACAACTTGCCGCTGCTTCCCGCTCATCTTGTGCAGCATCTCTTTAATTTCCTGAGACATCTCCGAAGAAGAGGGAAGGCGCGGCGTGGTTGATTGCACAAGCGTTAGCGACGGCCTCGGCTTCGGATGAGCAGGCTGACCGGCTTGCCTCAATTTAGGTGGGCGCTGTGTGCTCATCTGCGTCTCCTTCTTCTGCGCGCCGGAGTAGAATTCACAGCTCCGAGAATCGCTACGAGTGCCACCAGAAAGCCGAGCAGCGCGAGCGTTGCCACGCCGATCACCTTGCCGGTTGTGACGAGCACCCGGAGCGTCACCTGCAAAGCGTGGCGCACCTTCGCGGCGCGCTGCTGCCGGGCGATGGAGCGTTCGGTCTCAACCTTCTGCGCGGCAACTTCTTCCCGCCGGTGCAACTCGCGCCACGACTCGGGGATATAAGTTTGATATTCCGGTTCGGCGATCATCTCTTGCCTCGCTTCTTCGCCTTCGCTGCCGCCGTGAGAGCTGCATTGCTGCCGTTTGCGGGCTGCTGCGTAGCTGCTTTGTTGGCGGTGGACGACTTACCGGGTATAGCCTTGGCCGGGCCGGGCGAAGTCTTGCGTTGCTTTGCAGTCTCAATTGCTTCAGCGGTAATGAAGCGATCACGTCCTAACTTCTCGGATTCCACTTCACCACGCGCCACCATCTGCCGCACTCGCGCAGGCGTCACGCCTAACAGGTTGGCAGCTTCGTTTGTTGTATAGAGATTCCTGCTCATGGAGCGGGATTAGAACACGAAATAATTATTTTCGCAAGAGTGATTATTAGCTTGACAGATAGTCACTCTTGCGCTAATATCCTTCTTGTCGGCGACACTACACGGAACGGAGACGAAACAAAATGTTCAGCCTAGAGACAACCAACATCCAGAAGGCAATCACGAACGCGAAAGCCCTTCATCCGAAAGTGAAGATGATCGAATTCGGCAAATACGAAGTGACCGGAAGCCTTGGCAACATCTACACCGTGCGCTGCTACCGCTCGGCAGGCGAGAAGATTGTGGAATGCAATTGCGCGACGCGCTCTGGGATCGCCTGCAAGCACGGCATGGCTGCCTGTTCGCTTCACATCGCAATGGCGGCGCAGCGCGGCCACTAAAAGCGAAAAGAGAGAGGCGACGGATGGAACCCGGAACCTCTCTCCAACTTTCAACCTTCCAAAAGAAAGGCATCAAGTATGCAGAGACAATCTACCATCAGATCAAAGGGGCAGGGAAGCGCACTGCCCGTTACCACACCGGCGCAGAAGCTGGAGCAGGCACGCCAGCGCATCCGTGAGGCGCTCAGGCTCGCCGCCGACGAAACTCCGAGCTACGCGGTGCTCGACGACATTGCGCGCGGCCTAAGCCTCGCCACGCGCGATCTGGAAGAGGCTGCCATGGCCGTCACCGTGCTTCAGAGAAGGGAGGCGCAGAGCTAATGGCACAGAAGAACACTACGGTGGATGCCGGCAATCTGCCGCAGCTTCTCAGCGCCGTGCTCGCGCATCCCGACTTGCCCGAGCGTATTTACAGCGCCATTGCCGACAACCTCATTGATATGAATTTGAGTGCGCAGGTTAATTTTTATTCACCGGAGATGATCGAGCTGACGCTCGAGGCCTACGCGAAACACAAAACCAAACGACAAAAAAGAGGAGGACGGAAATAATGACTAAAAGAGAAAGCAAATCTGCAACCAGCAAGGGCGCGCGTGCCCGGCGGCAGGAACAGGATTCAGCGCCGGGGACGCTCGAAGAACCTACGCCGGGCGTTCACTCGTCGGCGCTCACATGGCGAGACGAACGCAACACGGTGCAGCCACTCACTCATAAACGAGCCATCGAGTTGGTTAGCCTCATCTTCGATCAATGTGAAGATGAAGAAAAGGCGCGGGCGCTCATCGAGTTAATTACCGGCACGGCTTATGAGCCGGATTCGAGTAAGCGAGACGAATTGGCAGTATGGACGACGCATCAGGCGTACAGATTCACCAGAGAGTTTTCAGAGCGAGCTGAAGCGTTCGCGACCCATGCCGCGACTCGACAGTAAGGCTTAATGAAAAGAACAGCAGGGAGCTGACCGGCGGGTACCACTCGCTAGCCTTCCACATTAACCATCACTCGAAAGGATCAACTATGAAGAAAAAAGAGGGGCAGCGCGCTCGCGCGAAGGAGCAGAGCACACAACAAACAACCGAAGCCTTAACGCTCGAGCAACGTGCCAAAGCTATTATCGCGGACGTGCGGCGCTACGATATTGACACGCGCCATCAGGTATTATTCGCGCTCAAAAATTTCACCTTCGATCGAGACGGAGGCGGTGGCTATTTCCCGGCGGAAGAGATGCCCACTCGCGTCGCGGAAGCTGAAAGGGAATTACGCAGGGTGGTTACGCAGGCGGAGGCCGGGGAGCGTGTCACAGAAAGCGGAGCCGGTGAAGAGTACGACGCGGCGGCGCGCGCCGTCGTTGAGCTTCTGGGTAACTCTGCCGTGCCCGACTTCTTCAGAAACGGAATCACTGACTTGCTTAATTTGTTCGCCGCTGACACCGGCGCACGTTTGTGGCACGAAACGACGGAAGACGACAGCGAGACTGGCGGCTACTCTACCGACATCTTGGCGCGGACGTTCGCCAACCATCGATTGCACAGCCTCGAGATCGAGCGAAAGAAAGACCTTGCCGATCTTATTTCCGCCGTACTCAAGCATCCAGACACGCCCGTTGAAGTTCACAACGCTCTTGCCGAGAGCCTCGACCGGTTAAAGCATGACCACCGTGCGACTGAATATGTCCGGCATGTGCTCACCGTTGCGTCGAAGGAAACGGAAGCGGCAGGCAGCGCAAGTTAAGAGCACGCAATTGTTCACAGAAAGGGCGAGGTCTTCGGGCTTCGCCCCTTTTTACGTGAGACAAAAGATGACATTCGGATCACAACGGAGCTTCATCGAAAGCCCTTCCGCGAGAGCGTTCCGACTCTTCATTTCGCCGGTGAATTAACGCGGAAATTCCTTTCATCTGCGACCGCTGAGTTTTCAGCGAAAAACAGACGCAGGGTACGAACTTCACGGCTGATAAAACTCTGTCCTAAAAGGAGATATTTGGTTGAGCCGGATGCCCGTACCCTGTTTATGCTTCAGGGTACGAAATTACCTCAATAGTTTCAGCAACTTACAAAACCCGTCGGGCGACTACTTGCGTGCACCCGTTTTTGCGGAAAGTAACCGGCGGAAAAGATAAGTACCGTACATTTTCGAGTGGCTGTAAATGTACGGTACTTATCTTTTGAAGCAGCCATGAGACAGAAGGTTTTCACCCCGCGCGATTGCTCGTGTAATGTCTCCAAAAAGGAAAGCAGCGAAGCTCGAAAGCCCCGCCGCTTCATCTCACAATTTTCATTGTAAGGCGCGCCTGACGTCCTCACCCCGCCCGACGCTGGACGAACACGTTTAGCATCCGTCCGAGTGCCGCGCATTCTACGCCGCGAGCGCGCCGCCGGTCAATCTTTTCTCTCTCGAATTATCGAAGTGTACTTACTACACTTTGCGACACCGGCGACGTTCTCAACTGGACAATCCATGCAAGCGAGGATCACCCATGCAAAGGCCGGAGAATTCCGTAAAAGTTCCCGGAGAATTCCCGGTGCTTTCCAGCCAAAGCATTGCATTCTTTTCGCCGCTTTTTAGGTGTGCAAGTTGTGCGTTTTCGTCGTGCAGTTGGTGAGCAAACCGCGTGCCTCTTAACATAACTTTTACATCTCGGACGTGATAATTTCAAGACGGCTTTTCAGCGAATCCCAAATCAATATGCAGGCAAGCGGTTGCACACGAGGTGGGCAAGATTTTGAAAATGAGCGATGTTTCACGGATTATGAAAATATCGCGTCCGACCTCAAGATATTGTGGCTACATTACCAGCTCCGGTTCGTCAATCTCATCAAGCGCCGACCGCGTCTCTTCCATTGCTTCGACGATCAAATCTCTGCTGACCAGAGAGCACATAGCTATATGACTGACCCAGCCCTCCGCCTCAGGGTGCAGCTCTCTAATAATCCGCACGCCTGTCTCTTTCGCCACTTCTGCTGAAGCCGCCATCACGGAGAAAACTTCGAGCGCAAACTCGTGTTCGATTTTCAGGCCGCCCTGCTCGTCGAGTGAATGCTCAAAGTCGGCCAACGCGAAATTTACGCGCCCGGTCTCCGCATCCATGCCGCCTTCCCATTCAGGCCCCAGCCAGAGCGCGAAGGCGGCCACGCTGTAGAGATTACGTTTGTTCGTCAAGCGCGCTCCAGATCATTTTGATCTATAGCCCTTATCCGCCTTTTCAGGGCACGATCATCGCGCATCTCGCGCTTAATGTCTGCCACGTGTCTGGCGACTTCCGCGCCGACGTGCTTTGCCAGCTTCTCCGGGTCATGCGATGAGCCGGGAGGCACGTGGACGTGGACGTTGACATCACGAACACCGCCCGAGTGGTGCGAAGACGTGTAAGCGATTTGTGATGCGACACTAGGCGCCGGTCGTCGAGCATCAGCGTCAATCGCCGATGTTTTGTGAAAGAAGCCATCGAGAGACGACTTCGGCTTGCCGGTCGGTTGATCGAAGGTAAACGGTTTGCGAATGCCCGGTGGGTCAAATTTCGGGGCGGGAGCGTTTGAGCCGAAGAGGCTCGGCATATCGAAATGGAAACCGGAGGCTTGCGTACTGGCAGACCGCAAAGCAGAGCCAAAATCTTTCAGCATCGCGGGCAGCGGACTCGTTGCTTCTGAGAGGCCGGTGAAATTCTTCGAGGTATCCTGTGTGCGCCTATCTAATTCGCTCAGGTACGCCGTCGCGTCCTTTGATGCTGCTTCATAGTTGCGGAACTTCAGCGCAATTGCCTTTTCAACTTGCGCTTCCTCTAACTTACCGATTCCCAGACCACCTTGCCGCGCCTGCACTAGAAACGAGGTCAACACCTTTGTGTCAGCAAATTCTTTTGCCAGTCCCTGAATGACATTAGACGCGCTGGAAACATTAAACTGCGAGCCTCCAAAACGTGGCCGTTGCGGATTCGCGTCATTCGGATCAAGCATACTGTAATCAGGCCGATGGACAAGCGACTTCCACCAGTTACTTCCAGACCAGGGATCGAATGATTGTTGAAGCTCCCCATTCTTTTGAATGTCGATCAGTTTTTGTCGGGCGATAGAGTCTGCATCAGTCTGCGCCAACTTGCCTGTAAAGAGTTTCCCGCCGGGATGGATTAGAGAATCATAGTTTTGAGTAACCTTCTTTTGCAGCTCATCATTCTTCTTGTCTATTTCGTCCAATGTAGATTTAATCTCAAGCACCAACCCGACCGCCGCCGATAAGCCAAGACCCACAGCAAGCGGCGTCAGACCGGTGACAATGCTTCCCAGCCTTCCAATTTTGCCTCCGACGTTTCCGACTTCCACTCCAGCAGAAGCCGCCGATCTTCCGGTTCTTGAAAATAGACTGCCTAGCCCGCTCTGGTTAATTGCCACGCCGGATTCAAGAACAGCACTCAGTCCTTTCGAGACGAGCAATAATTCTCCCCCATAGGTCGCAACATTCTGATGGTTGCCGAAGAACTCGCCAATCGGCATCAGCGCCGTGCCGAGCTTCGTCGCCACTTCGATCATCGGCAAACCGGCCTTTGCCTTGAAGTCAGTGAGTGCAGATTCAAACTCCCTTATTTTGCCGAGCGGCGAATCCTGCGCGCGCTTTGTGAGAGCATCGTAGCCTTCGGACTGAAGAGAGTTCTGCGCATCTTTGGTGACGAGCGAACGCTGCGTTATCAGCGTATCAATTAATTTATTCGCGGTGCGGTTCTGAAAGAGAATGCCAAGCTCTTTGCGTATGTCCTTCTCGCTCGTGATGCCCTTACTGCGCATACTCGCCATTAACGCATCGGTGGCTTTGAGCGGGTCGTCCATGAACATATCGCCGAGCACATTGCCGCCGGGCTTGACTCGCTTGATGATGCCGGACTTGTTAAATTCGATCTTGCTTTTGTCGAGAAAACCGAGCCGCTGAAACTCTGCCATTGCGGGCTGCTTCATGACGCCGCCGACGAGCGATTGATAGACGCTCATCATCGAAGTGCCGAGACCTGAGCCGCCGAGTTCCTGCATCGGAGCTATGAGGTGGCGCAAGCCTTGATCGGAGAGTCCGCGCACGGATGCGCCGCCGCGCCGCGCCATCAGCAGCATCTCAGCCGGATTGACACGCCCGCCCGTCGCCGTGCCGATCTGTGTCATCACGTTAAGAGACCGCTCTAATTCTTCGCGCCCTTTTGAGACCTTGCCGGTCATTTCCAGATACTTGAAAGCGTTCTGGATTTGTTCTTCGATTTGCTCGTTAGAGAATTTATCCCCGTAAATTGATGAGAAGGCGAAGTGGTATTTGCTCGCCACCGGCAAGCTCTCAATCGCATGGCCGAGCGAGCCGGTGGCGGTGTGCAGGTCGGTTAGTTCTTTTGTGGTTTGCGTCAGGCTCAGGCCTTTCATCGAAGCGACATTTTTACTTATCGCGTCGAAGGCGGTTACGTTGGCCGTGTCTCCGAGGTTCAGGGCGCGGAACTTCTCCTGTGCGCGCGTCAGGTCGAGTGTGGCTTCGACGTAGGGGCGCAGAGAGTCAGCTTCACGCCGCCAAGCGTCGCCAATGTCGCGGGGCGCTCTCAACACATCCCGCCCACGTTCAAGGCGATTGAGATGCTGACGACCTCCCAAGTGGAGATCACCGCCACCGATTCGATCAAGATTATCAACGCGCCGGGACGTGCTGGTGAGCTTATCGAGCTGCTTAACCTTATTGAGATAAGAATCAAGGCCAGCAGTTTGAACCGGCTGCCCCATCGCGCGTTGAAGGTTGGAGATTCCTTTGTAAGTCCCGGCAATCTTTGCATCGAGCGCGCTGAGTTTCGAGGTCAACTTATCTATGCCCGCCGAAGCGGAGTCTTTCAAACTGAGCAAGAGGGCTAATTCATATGTAGTGGAATTCGCCATACATTCACCTCGCTGAAGTTCCACACAAAAAGTACATCTCTGGTGATCCGCCGGTAGCTCCACCGCATAGAGGGCACCTGGTAAAGAACTGAAAACAGTTGAAGCCCGGATGAAGTGGAAGATTCAGAGATGCGGCGGCTCGTGCCGATGCATCCGTCGAGCTGCCTGTCCACAGAATGACAGGAGAAAGGTAGCCACACTGACGACATTTATCCGCAGCCGTCGCCAGAGGATGGTCAATGTAGATTTGTGCGACGCGCGGCGGCAGCGCGAAGACATATTTGCGATGGGAGACATGGTCAGAGATGCGGTTACGCTCCTCCTCGCTGAGCGCCATAAACACCGCCATTCGCCAGAACTGGCGCGCAAGGGTGGAAAGTTGCCGAAGGTCTTTCAGCGGGTCGCAGCTTTCACGAAGAACCTGCTCGTAGTGCTCAGTGCTCATTGTGTCGGCAAGCTGTTCCGCTGCTTTCATTAACTGCTCGTGCCAATCTACTGGCTCTGTGGGCGGCGCTTTTACAATTCCCTGCGCATCCACAGTGCCCAAATACAAATCGTCTTTATCCGGTGGAAGAGAGCGCTCCAATCGAGCCACGCGCGTTTGTAGATTGCTCTTCACGCTGACCTCCGTTTCTTGTTGTCTTGGTCTGTTGCGATGCGCTCCTCAAGGGCTTCAAGACGCTCCTGTAAATCCATAAGCTCAACAGCACTGACGCTCTGCTCAATGATCGTCTTTGCAGCCGAGACGCGCGCTGATGCCGGTGATTGGGCATCCTCAGCCACTTCGCGTAGCACGCGCACGGCCACCGAGCAATCCGATTGCAG
>MWWH01000527.1_pt1 | contig 11036 bp, 16 predicted proteins | sample 1047231 | NCBI WGS metagenome assembly MWWH01 (sample SAMN06349967, study PRJNA376086) | soil metagenome | isolation source: MG3-2 sample Antarctic (ecotone) soil | place: Antarctica | collected 2015-01-13 | reverse complement strand
ACACAGATAGCAGGCTTCGCCTTCCCCTGGGCTAATTTCTCGCTTCGGGAAGAAGTGCGATTATATGAGGGACGCTTCATCGAACTGGCGTTAAAGGAAGCCAAAGGCATGGTCTCACACGCGGCGCACCTCTTAGGATTCAAGAACCACAAATCGTTAAACTATCACCTCGAACATAAACATAAAAATTTGCACTCAATCAAAAAAGCCTCAAGCCCACGCAAGCGCAGTATCTTTAGTCGGTAACATCGCTACGCATCCCGCCGCGCTGTATTCTTTTGCAGGCGCGATCCATGCGCGCCCGTCCGATCACGCGCAGGCATATCTATTGCCATGCGTGCGGCAGGATGGATAACGACGACCCGGTTCGTAAAGCGCAGGTTAATGAGACGCTGGCGCGAACACTTCTCACCGAAGGTAACACTCACGAAGCCGAACGGCTGGCACGCGAAGCCGTGCAACTGCTCCAATCCACCGATGAGCAAGCTCTATTAGCCCAAGCTTTGACCACGCACGGCACGGCACTCGCGCGTCTCAATCGTGTCCAGCAATCGCAACTCACCTTGCAAAGCGCCGTTGAAATGGCGCGCGTCGCTGGAGACTACGAAGGCGCAGGAGTGGCCGCGCTCACCATCATCGAAGAATTAGGAGATCGTCTAACGCCGCACGATCTGGGCATCACTTACGAGCGCGCGGCAGACTTCCTCATCACCTCGCAGCATCCGGCCATTCTCTTACGCTTGAGCGCGGTGGCGCGTCGCGTCGTTTATGTCATCACGGCCTTGCCCGTCACCGCCGAACAGAATTACCTCACGCGCGATAAAGCATGGATTGATTTTTCATTTTTCGATGAAATTCACCACTACGAAGCCCTCTTGATCGAACGCGCGCTGAGAGAAGCAGGCGGCAAGGTCACACGAGCGGCGCAGCTACTCGGCATTGATAATCACCAAACGCTAATCTTTATCATCAATGGCCGTCATAAAGATTTGCTGCCCGTGCGCAATCCACCCGTCCCACGCAGGCGCAGCATCATGCGCGATCCATCCGAAGAAACGAAACAGAGGCAGGCCGCGATGATTCTCTACGTTGAAGATAACGAGCTAGTCTTACACGGCGTCAAAGAGACGCTTGAGATGGAAGAAGGTTGGCGCGTTGACGCTTGCGCGGACGGCACGACAGCTCTCGCCAAGATCGAATCAACCGAACACTACGACCTTCTGCTAGTGGACAATGACTTGCCCGGAGTGGACGGCCTCACACTTATACGGCGAGCGCGCGAACTTCCCCATCGCCGACACACACCCATTGCCATGCTGTCGGCCAGCCGCATTGAAGCGGAAGCACGCCGCGCCGGAGCAGATGAGTTTTTGAGCAAGCCGGACGACATCACGAAGATCACCGAGCACGTTCGGCGATTGCTAAACGTCTGGCGATGAGAGGTACGCCCCGCTCGCCGGATGCGCGCACGTTCGCTCACGCTCCGCAAATATGCAGCAGCATTAAAATGAGAAATCGCTTTCTGAATTGAGCGGCTTGCCATCAACGGTGGAAAGATTATGAGAAGTTTCCGGGCAAGTTTTCAGCGCGCATTCCCTACCGATGGCAGGTATAAAGCTCTCTAACTGTTTTCCTAAATCCCCCAAGTCAGCGATGCTCTGGCTGTAAGTTTCCGCACCGCAGCGCGAGCATACTCCCATTAGCCTTACCCTACGCAGTACCGGATCATTCCATTCTTTCGATGGAATGTGCGGCACAAAACGCAGGTTTCCAACCACTCCAATAAGGTATTCATGCACCCAAAAACTAATACTCTCTTCACCTGTAATTTCTCTTAATGCGCGCTCGAAGTCGCTTTGCAACTGTTCGCATAGCAACTCATGTTGCATAGCTTCAAGATTAGCTGCATGTTCTTCAGCGAGGACTGCTTTCTTTTCTTTCCACGCAGCAGCGGCTCGCTCTCTCAAATTTCTCTTCATATATAAACACCTTTTCGATTATTCGATCAGTTATTACACGCGCAAGAAATTGTCTGAAGCAGAGACTTCCATAGGCAGTTTAACTCTCCCCAAAGCTCATCAGAATAAGCACAGTACGCGACTAAAAGATTGCCACGCTCATCTCTCAACGAGATTGGTATTTTTGAGCTTGCGAATCGGCTCTTTTGATGCGCGTCTGAATTGTGAGCATCCCAGCCGCACGCAATGTATTCATCAGGTGTGAGTTCAGCCAGCCAAAAACGGTTGAGTTTTACAGTAACGGCCTCATGGTCAAGCGCGCCACCGTATGCAATAGAGATGACAGGCATCCAGCATAGCTTGTCTTGCCGTTCAAATGAGGAATGCACAAGGCTAATGATTTTCGCTTTTGGCATTACTTATTCCTTCCATATAGACCCTATCTATTGATTCAAGTTATAGGGAAAATGATGAGGCTCAGTCAGCAGGTTAATCAGGTAGCGAATAACATACACAGTGAGAGCAAAGGCAGTCACGCACGCGAGCAGCAAATGTGAGTACACCTGTGGATTCACTTCCAGCGCATTAATGTTCCAACGAATAAACGCTACGCCGATAAGCAGAATGATAACGCAAGGCATCTCTACACTCTCCGATCATTTCCAGCGGTTGCGCGCCACGCGGCACTACGCAACATAGCAGCCGCAGCCGCTGGCGAAAGTGAAACCGTAACGACGCGCCGATAGCGGTTATACGTAAGTAGCTTTTCGCGCTCGTTAGAATAGTTGCGAGCATCAACAATTGTGTTCATGGTTTGCCCCTCAATTATTCACTATCAGAACCACGTTTTGTTGAGCGACCGCGACCCCCGAACTCCCTAAAGGCAGTATCACGCGAGAACAGACGCTCAAGCACGCGATTTATTACTTCATCCCGGCTTGGTCGAACGCCGTTCGTTTTTTCGATAAATTCGCAATATCTATCAAGCTGCGTGCTGATAGGTTCCTCAATCTCAATTTGCTTTGCAACTGTTTTGACAGGAAGCGCGAAATTAAGCATCGGCTTTTTGGGTTTTCTAGAAGGCATTTGTTTTTCCTTTTTACGTTAATTAAATTGCATTGCCTATCTATTAAATAAACAATGTTTATTTCCAAAAGTTATAGCAAGTTTCCATACAAAAAGCAAAACAAATATTCTACTGTATTTGTTTCCGTTTTGTGGTAAAAGTTGAGGCGAATTACAATAAAGAAATTAATAATAAAGTCGAATGAAAAGTGAAAAGGATTTTTAGTCTCTAAATTTATGAAAAAGGCTAATAAAAATTTTTATTCCAAAGATACAAAAGTTAACGCACCTCAAGGTGATAGTGAATGGAAGGCATCGTTCAGAGAGGCACGAGCTAGGTAACTTGAGGAGCCACGCCGGTAAAGTTTTGCCGTCGAAAAATCCCAAAAGGATGCTTTGCATCCGATTTCCACCATACGCGCCAGCAGACGCGGACGCGAGCTTGAGCTTTAACTGGATTCCCTTGTGCTCAGATGCACGCACGGCAGAGATATGCGCCCGCGCGATTATGTCGAGCGGCAACACGAGCCACACCGACCAATTTTTTATTGATACCGAGAGCGCATATCTCGCGGCGATCTTCGCCCACACTTCGACGCTTCCCGAAGCAACGCCGCTTACGGCTTACCGGCTATTCACACGCCAGAAACCCGATGAGCTATTAAAGCAGTTGCTTGAATCGCCGAGTGAGACGGCACGCGAGCAGGCGATAATCTTCATGCAGACCGACCAGAGGTACAAAGGCGCAATCGTGCCAGCCATCGCATCACGGCTGCAATTTATGAGCGACAAGAGTATCCAACGCTTTACGAGTGCCACGCTGGACGCGCCGGACTTCGGACGCCTGCGCCGCGAGCCGTGCTCGATCTACTGGTGTTTGAGGGAGCAAGACATAGTGCGGCTGCGCCCACTCACTTCCCTTTTCTTCACGGTCTTGCTTGAGCAGCTTGCAGGCGAGCAGATACCGGAAGGCGTAGAGGGAGTGCCGATCACGATGATGCTTGACGAGTTCGCCAACATCGGAGTGATACCGGACTTTGAGACGACGATCTCACTGGCGCGCGGGCGGGGCGTTGCCATCTGGCTAGGTATTCAATCTCTGTCGCAACTTGATAAATCTTACGGCCACGCGAACGCGCAGACCATCATCACAAATTGCTCAACGAAAATTGCGCTGCATGGTCTGGACGTTCAAACGGCAAAATACGTTTCAGAAATGCTAGGAGAAAGTACCATCGTTGCCAACCGGAACAGCTATACTTTTTCTCCCACCGGCTTGGTTGGCGTCGGGCGGCACGGCACAGAACACCGCAGGCCTCTTTTAACGCCGGATGAAGTGATGCGCTTAGGTGATACAGAAGCCATCGTTAGAAGCGGCAACAAGTACCCGATGAAATTGCGAAAGGGTTACTACGATGAGCCAGCCAATGCCGCGCAAACGTCGGCACTAGGCGAAGCGATTACAGCAGACTTTGCGTCGCTTACGCTTGTTACTTCGTCGGTAACACCGACAACAGCACCCGACCTGATTTAAGAGTGGTTAGCTAGAGTAGATATGAAGGTGAATATAAATAAATGCGCCGCGTGTTCTCACCCCACGCGGCGCGTCGTCACAATCATTTGGGCGATTGTGAGGGGCGGAGCGTTTCACGCTCTAGCCGCCGCGTCCTCACCCCGCGACGGAGCGCCCGATTAGCAAGAGATTCTACTCGCTAACTTCAAAAGGTCAAGTTTGAAGAAACTTCAGTAGTGGTTCAGTTTGGATTTTTGACTCAATACTTGTCGGGGCGATAATTTCAAACTGAACCACTACCGAAACTTCCTACGAAGAGACGACTATGAACGACGAATATACTTACAGCCAGATTCCAAAACTATCTGCGGGCAATTACCGCGTGACTGTCGAAGCTGCAACGCTCAAGCGGGCGTCAACCCGCGAGCCGATGATTGAATATCTCTTTCGCGTTATGAACGACGGACAGCAGGAACGACGCGGACGTATCGAACAAATCATTACGCCGGAGACATACGAGCGTATGATGGATAATTTGAATGTCTGCGGCATTAACTGTCCTGCCAGAGACATTGCCAGTTACTTACCACGCGCACGCGGCATAGAACTCGATATTACGATTAGCGATCAAAGGGCGGCGCACGCAGTTACCTTTAAGCGTCGTTTGGACAATCGAAGTCTCAGTGAAAGAGGCATTAGTGAAGAGGTCGAAACTTTGCCTGACTATGGCGCGATGTTTGGCGCAGCGTTAGGTGATAACACTCAGATAAAGGTTCATAGCATAGAAGGTTGGGAGTGTGGCGACAGCCTCTTATTTGAACTTGACCCGAACTTTCAGATTATTGAAGGCGAGCAGTAAGAATCTAACAATGCGGATTGGAGAGAATGAGGCGATTGTCAGAACGGATAACGGACACCCGATGAGGCTTGCTAAAAGCTATTATGATGAGCTGCCACGAACGGCGCGCGGGCAGCTTGGGAGCGGCGAAGGCATTAGAATTTACAACGACATACTAAGTGGGATTCAAACATACATGAGAATAACGAGCAAGAACTGTGAAGCTCCCTGAGAGATCAAAACACGCAGTCCCTGTAGTCGTAATACTGGTATTGCTCGCGTGCGCGCTTGCTCTAATCAACTATTACAGTACGCGCACGGTTGACTGGGACAAAACTAATAAGGTTTTCGATGTCGTGCAAAAAATATGCACGATCATAGCCATAATCGCGGGCGCATTGTGGGCATATTTTAATTTCTCAAAGGGGCGCGTGTACAGACCGAGCCTCGAACCGAAGATCACCGGGAAGTACGGATGCAGAGACGGAGTAACCTACTTAGTAATCACAACGCAGCTAAAGAATGTTGGGTTATCCGATTTCAAGATTCAGCAGGAAGGCACTGCCCTAATCGTTTCTTCGTACACAGCAGGCACAGCGCCGCCCGAAGCTGAAAGCCCGAAATGGAAGGAAGAGGGAATATTTTCAGTCTTCAAGGTACACGAGCGTATTGAGCCGCAGGAAACAGTGACTGACGAACGGCTGGTCTTAATTCCTAACTGCGATAAAGCAGCAGTTAAAGTTTATCTTCGCATCGTGTATAAAGGAATTGAGTGGAACACTTGGACTATAATTGAACATATCACAAGCGACGAAAGTAAAGAGCAAAAAGCTCTAAATTGAACGGAGGTTAGTGATGAACAAACGAAATGACTTTGATGATCGCTCAGAAAACCCACGCGAAGATCGCCACAGAGATCAGTCCGAAGACACGGGCGACTCCACCAATAACGACTACAACAGAAAAGGAGATGGTAGTTTTTCAGAAACGCCGCGTATCAGACAGAGGCAGCAATCGGAAGATACTAATGAGACAGATAGGATTGAGCGTCTAAAGAAAGATTGATCGAGAACGATAAAAATTTAGCACGAGAGACCGCAATATCTTGTGCTTCATGGTTTCGTGAAGAACGCCCGCTAATTGTCACGACGCGGCTTAAAGCGCGCAAACGCCGATCACAACATATTGTGTTTTGATGCTCGAAAATGAGAGCGGAGTCGAGCGCCGACACAGAGGCGAAATAAAGCGAGTCCGATAAGAACCATTATGGATTTTCCGAGATTGATTCGGGCAGCAGATCACGATTAACAACATAGGCCAGCCTACCCGCAATCTGTTCATCCGTCCTAAAGATATATGCAGCGTTCAGTAGCTCGTTAAGTATCTTTTCGGTTACTTCGCGCCCGTCAGGGGCTTCGTCCACAAGCATATCAAGAGTAAAGAGGGTATCAGGCTCATATTCGCATATCGTCATATACATCCCTAGACCACCAAAGGAGACGCCACGAGCTAACATCTGCTCCATCTCTCCTGCCGACAGCACGCACTTTAAGCGGCGAGCTTTCACGGTTAGCCTATACTCCATCCTTTAAGTTCCTTGCCCTTCTCCCATGCTATGCGTGTTCCCTATTCAATCCAGCCCTCGCAACTGCGAGAATCTGTTCCTTGCCGAGAATTTGACGATCTGGAAAATTTCGCTGGAAGTAATCCAGCATCTTCCGATAGCGATCAATAGACGGGCAGTGGCTGTTATATTTCTTGCGATCTATAACATCGGTGAATCGCTCATCCTGCTCTGCAAGGAACGCAACATAGCCCATTGCACCAGCTTCGTTGTTTCCGTCAAAACCTCCGAAAGTAGTCTGCCATTCTTCGATCCCGCTCTTATCCTCTAACTGCTTATAAGAATCTTTCAATACTTGAAACATAGCCAGTATGTCGAGTATCTCACGGGATTCTTCGGCGCTCATCGGACTTTCAACAACCTGATCCAAGTTGAAATAATGAAACTCGTATCCCCTTTCGAGAATCGTTATACACTTCTGGTAGTAATCAGCTTTGTCCTTATCAAGCAGCACGAGGAGGCTATATTGATTGATAAGAAACAGACGATCTTTTTTAGAGAGTTCTATCTTGTCATCACTCATTGTTATCTCCAATCCTCAGAACTTTTTGAAATTATATCATAGAGAGTTAATATGCTTACGAACCGGCATTGAAGATGCCTTTGCTGTTAAATTCAATTTAGGAGTTAAAGCCATGCCTGATTATGAAGTCACTATTAAATACGATGCAGACGGAACGCAGACGAGACGGGGCGCGGCTGAAGGCGTCTATTTACACCTACTGACGGAAATGCTTAATACCGCGCTCACTCTGGAAGTCAAAGACAAGAAGACCGAAGAGGTCGAGACTATTGAGCTAGAAGCGGATTTAGAAAACGATCATAGCCTATTAAGGTTCATGGCCTTAATGCAGTTGGCCTCCAAATTTATGACAAAAGAACAAATGGACGAGTTAGAAGATTGGGAGGTTAAGAACATAGACGGCCATAGCATAGGAACATCTGACTGGCCGGGTTGGGAGCCGATAATCGGCAAGAAGCCAAAGAAGTTCAGAACGTCCGACGTCGCTTAGTCTAGCCGTTTTCAAATAACCTAACATGGGTTATAGTAAAATAGCATCAAGACAGCTTTAGGACAAAAGTTAGTGGAAGCAGCCAAAAACGCCGCACAGCTAAAGGCCAAACCTACAAGTACCGTTGGGAGAGGCCGCGCAATCGAAACAATTACCGCCCCAGATGTTACTGCCTGGCATGACGAATTAGTCTCTGTGCAGCTAGGTGACAGTTTGCAATTCTATCCACAGTGGGAAGCTCCGACGGTTATTGTTTCAGATGGAGGCTACGGCGTGTTAGGTTTTGAAGGCGACACCTCAGATCACCTCGACTTGCCTGCATGGTACGAGCCGCATATTGCCGCATGGTCAAAAAGAGCGACACCTGCAACAACTCTTTGGTTTTGGAATTCTGAAATAGGTTGGGCGGCAGTTCACCCTATCCTTGAGCGGTACGGCTGGCGTTACGTTAATGCGAACATTTGGAATAAGGGTAAGGCTCACATCGCGGGCAATGTAAACACTACAAAAATACGCCGCTTCCCTGTCGTCTCTGAGATGTGTGTCCAGTATGTTTACGAAGCCAAGATAAACGGGCTTTTACTTAAAGAATGGTTGCTCAAAGAATGGAAGCGAACAGGTCTAACGCTCCGCAGGGCTAATGAAGCGTGCGGCGTCGCTGATGCGGCAGTCCGCAAATATTTAGATCAGGGTTATCTTTGGTACTACCCCCCATCGGAAATGTTTGTGAGGATGCAGGAATACGCCAACGCTAACGGCGATCCAGACGGCAGACCTTACTTTTCGATTGACGGCACGAACCCCGGCACAGCCGAACAGTGGGCGGCCATGCGCTCAAAATTTTATTGTCCGCACGGCTTCACGAATGTCTGGGAGCGTTCGGCATTGCATGGCGCTGAACGCTTCAAAATCAATGGAGACTCCGGCAAGGCCGTCCACCTGAATCAAAAGCCTTTGGATTTAATAACGATGCTGATTAAAGCATCTTCAGACGAAGGCGATGTAATGTGGGAACCGTTCGGCGGTCTGTTCACGGCTTGCATTGCCGCTCGGAACTATAAACGGCGCGGCTTTAGTGCTGAGATTGACACAACCTATTTCCATTACGGCGTGCGCCGCATCATTCAAGAATCTCGCTAACATCTTCGTCCTTAATAGCGAAGCGATCCTCTAGAGCTTTGCGAATCGCCGCATCAGAGCCTTTAGAGAGCAAACGATTCCACTGAGCGATGGTCAGGCCGTGAATCGTTGTGCCATAAACTCGCCGTTTGAAATCTTCAATGCCGCTATGTACGATGCGATCTATCTTTGCGAAATTCGTATCGAGCCGATAAGGGAAGCGATTGACGAGTTGGCGTAATAGAGCTTGATACTCATGTGTCGGCTTGTACTTCTTTCCTTCTCTGCCCCAACTCTCCACGATGCGTTGAGCCTCATCGGATTGCTTTGGCGTTCCCTGCCACTTGAGGCCGTTCGTGTTGGTCTGTTGAAGGTTGCGTGTGCGCGTCGTCGTGTCTTCTGGTTCGAGGACGAGGTAATCAGGTGGATTGTGATAGTGCGTATCGCGCGCTTCTGCGACCGAGCGACCCGACACGACGCAGACATCAACGATATAAGGTTTACCGAAAATCAGTTGATCGGGCAGCCATGCCAAAAGGCAAACGTAAGTCTGATCGTCTTTGAAATGATTTTGGCTATCCTTGAAGCGAGCCGTAATCTCAGTAGCCAGAGGAAACCACGCTTTGATTTCAAAGCCCGGCTGAGGCTTAACTGACCCCTCGAAAATAGCATCAGGGAAACCAGGGTCTTGACGCTTCCACACGCCGAGACTCTTATACTTCGGTTCGTCGTTCAGAAATTCTACGGTGTTGAATTCGATAAGATTGCCCAAGAGGGGCGAGAGCTTCGAGACTACTTTCGCCAAGTTGACGGCGGCATCAGGGGAAATAGGCTTGGAGATCGTCAGAAGGTCAAAGACGTGACCGGCCAGCCCTTGCAGATGCAATGAGGCAGAGTCTAACATTTCCCTGCTATTCATCGCCGCGCCTTTCGTTTCTGAGGTTCAGCCACGCGCTTTTCTACCTCTCGCACAATCTGGCACGGATCAATGCCGATGGCCTTGGCAATATTCACGAACTCGACTACATCGAGCCGACGTTCGCGGCGTTCATATTTAGACACAAAGGATTGCGGCTTTTCCAAACGGTCGGCCACTTCCTGTTGAGTCATGCCCGCCGTTTTCCGGGCGGAAATCAGACTATTAAGGAATGATTCATATTCAGCTGTGAAGACAGACTTCAATAGTTTATTTTCCTAGTCGGTGACTTTGTCCGGAATTATCCTAATAAGGGTTTTCTGCTTATCCCATAACGGGTTTAGGCAGGAGAGCGCCAACCGAAGCCCCGAAGACCACGAAACGAAGGTACGAAATATATTGCGCGGCTTCGCGGCTTGTGATACAAGGAGCCTATGAGCAAGAACAAAAAAGACGCCGCCGCATATCTTGGAATCTCTACTCGCCAACTTGAAAATTATTCTCGACAGGGACGCCTAAGCGTCCGCAAGGAGAAAGGCAGAACTGGCGACATTGCAATCTACGATGATGAAGAATTGCGACAACTGAAGGACGAGCGCGAGCGCGAGCATGGCGTAATCCGCGCTGCCGTCGTGCGCGAAGAAACGAATGTTACCGATGAGGCCGTAGAGTCGCACGCTAACGGCGACACGCCGGAAAGCTCCGAAGTGGTACGCGCTTTCGCTTCGCAGCTTTCGCGCCTTACCCCGCAGGAGTTTATAGCGCAACTTGCAGCAGCGATATTGAGGCAGTCAGAGCAAAAGCAGATTGCCGCACCGCAGCCCAGCCCGGAAGAATCAAAACAGGCGAAGAAGAAACGAGATGAGACGCCGATCAGCGATCTTGCGGCCAAGCCTCTTTTGACGCGAGCGGAAGCACAGCGATATACAGGCATGAGCAGGGAACTGCTAAACGAGGCTGTCACGTCCGGCAAAGTAAAACAGATAAAGC
>MWWH01000526.1_pt1 | contig 11045 bp, 16 predicted proteins | sample 1047231 | NCBI WGS metagenome assembly MWWH01 (sample SAMN06349967, study PRJNA376086) | soil metagenome | isolation source: MG3-2 sample Antarctic (ecotone) soil | place: Antarctica | collected 2015-01-13 | reverse complement strand
GTGTGTATCTAAGAAGTATCTAAGAAGTATTCCGGTTGAAAAACAGGACGCAAGTCATTGCCCCAATTATACTTTCGTCCCAGTGGCTCATCGCGACCCTCCCAGTGGCTCATCGCGACCCTCCCAGCGGCTCATCGCGACCCTCCCAGCAAAATCGGGCCTAGCGGGCTCACGATTATTTCAAGCTGGGGCCGTTCCCCGGAGGGGTCTCCCCTCCGGGATTCTGGTCCCTGTCTTCTGCCTTGTTCCGTTCCCTTCATCGTCGCCCCCGCACTTGATGCTTGGGGGGCGACGATGAAGGGAACGGAACAAGGCAGCGGGCTCGGCCGTCGCTCGAAGCCTGACGCTCCGACCGTCCAGGCGGCTCGCCATGTTCTGTTTAGCTAATTCTGAGCCCCCAACAACGGGCGGCAGGAGCCGCCCATCCGTCGCAGGATGCGACACCTCGTTAAAGGCGACGGAGCGGAGCAGGGGGCATGAACGGCAGGATGCCGGGCGGGCCTCCTGCCCGTCGCCTTTGCGTCAGGGGGCGGAAGGGTGCCGAAGGCAGTCGCCGTCTTCGGCGACCGAAGCGAAGCGGAGCCCTGAAGCACCCGGTCGGCCGAAGGCCGAGACGCCCAAATCACCCGCTTGGAGAAAATGCTCGCGAAATTCCCGGAGGCTCTGGAAAATCCCGCCCGTCCACCGGAAATGCCGTTTGAAAATGGGCCGGCTTTTCGAGAAATACCACCCCGGAAATTCGAGAAAAATCCCAAAAACGTCCCGCGAAAGTGTCTCACAACCCGTTTTATAAACGTCCCTAAATCAAAACCGCAAATCGTTGATTACAAAGAACTTATGGCGTTTTGCACGGTGGTGGACGGGTGTGCGGTTTATGAGGGGGCGGGGGTTGTGAGACAGGAGCTGAGGAGCGAGGGGCAGAGGGCCAAGGGAAAGGAGCGACGAGAGACGCCGGGGAGAGAGGGTTAAGGGGCCGGGTGAGAGGAGCTGAGAGACGGGGGCCAGGGGGTGCGAGAGACCGGGGTCGGTGAGAGGGGCCGAGAGACGCAGGGCCGTGAGCCGGGGACGAGGGAGATGAGACGGGAGAGGGGTCGAGGGTAGTGAGAGGGGAACGGGGTCGGGGTGAGCTGGTGCTCGTGGCGGCGGGGCCTGGTCGATGACTTCTTGGGCCCCCCTCCTCGTCAGACGCTCGCGGCGACCGCCTCAATCTCGGCGTCATGGCCTGCGGCCCCGAATCTCCTCCGAAGTCTCCCCGCCAAAAATCGGGAGAGCATGAGGAGGCTTGAGAGGGTCTTGAAAGCCCCTGGCTGGCCCTACGCCGCATTACCGACCCGAGTGCTTGCCTAAGTTGGGTTCCGACGAGGAGGGCCCGCCCTCGGGGCTCCTAGCGGGCTCGCTCCAAGCATGCATGATATCACACACTGGCGGGCGGCTGGAGGATTGCCCGATGGTCCCGCCGCCTAATCGTAATATCGTAGTTACGTAACTACGATATTACTCGGAGCGACGCCACGGCGAGGGGTGCCACACACCTGCACTCGGGCCGAGCGGTCCGAGGTTGGACAGTCAGGGGTAACGGTTCGGGTCTTCAACAAGGAGGCCCTCGGCGAGTGCCGCTCGGTTCAGCTCCGCGTCTGCCGAGACGAGCGTTACGGTACTCAAGTTACGGGCGAGTCTCTGCCGGTTGAGGGTCGTGGCGGCGGCGAGTTGAACGGCATCGTAGCCGCGAAGGCCGTTGGCTCGTGCCAGGTGGGCCGCGTCGTCAAAGAAGGCCGGGGAGAGTTCAACGACGATGTAGCGTTGAGCAACCCGCCTGCGGAAGTCCCGATGATGGCGGCCCCTTGGGCCGGAGTCAGGTGCCCGCCCCGTTCCCGTCGGGTGATGGCCGCGACGAATTCCACGCCGGCGATACGAGCGATGTAGAGGTCGTGGGGCGTACCGGCTCGGGTCAGGTTGCGGACCCACGCGGTACCAGCCTCCTGGACATTTCGCTTGACCAGGGCACTGGTGTCGAGGAAGTAAACGCCCACGCTAGCGACGCTCGCGGAGGATGGTCTCAGATACGGGCTCGCCTGCGACGGCAATCGGGGCGTCGTCATCGTCCTCGGCTGCGTCAGCCGGTGCCGTCGGGAGCTGGCTCACGAGCCCCGTCTCAAGCAAGTGCCGCTTGAACGCCTCCTCGGCTTGCCTTTCCTGAGAGACCCCTGCGGTGGTCGGCGGTGTCAACTCATCGAGCACGGTGAGCCGCACCCGATGGCCAGCTAGCTCCTGGCTCCTCCTGGTTACTTCTTCCCAGGTTCCTTCAATGACTTTCTGTTCCATGACCGTTCCTCCTGGCTAGCCTCCATTCTACCACAAGCCGCTCTCCCGCCTCATCTTGCCTCAAGGTGCCGCCTCGGCCCGGCCGCGAAATCGCCAGCACGATTGGCAAATCTTGCCAAACCCGTTCAGGAGCGTTCTGCCCGCTCTTCCTCGATGACGACACGAGCCATCGAGTCTGTGATTTTCGAGGTGGCGGCCCGGACCTCCTCCAGTGTCGGGACTTTCTTGCCTTCCGAATTTTTCCCAGAGACGTAGCGGTAGAGGGTGCTGCGACTTATTTTGAGTGTTTTACATATTTCAGAAATTGAAATTGAATTGTCTTTGCTGAGTGTCCTTGCCTGCTGGGACTTCTTCTCATCGAGTTTCTTGGGCCTTCCGCCCTTCCTTCCTCGGGCTCTCGCTGCCTTCAATCCCGCATTAGTACGTTCACGTATGAGGTCGCGTTCAAATTCCGCGAGTGCTCCGAACACGTGAAACACAAGCTTCCCGCCAGGCGTGGTGGTATCAATCGACTCCTGGAGGCTTTTGAAGCCTATCCCTCGGTCGTTCAATGCTTGGATGGTGTCAATGAGATGGCGAAGCGAGCGGCCTAAGCGGTCGAGCTTCCAGACAACGAGAGTATCGCCATTTCTCAGATGTGATAATGCCTCGTCGAGACCCGGCCTCGCTGCTGTTGCCCCGCTAAGGGTGTCGGTGAACACCTTCTCACATCCGGCCCGGTCTAAGGCATCGAGCTGGAGGTCTAGGTTTTGGTCGTTGGTCGAGATGCGGGCATACCCGATGAGCATGGTCCCCTCCGAGTTTACTCGGTTAAGACTGTCTCATAACTTGCGAGACCTTGGAAGGTTTTAGAACGGAGATTCTGGGACGAGTTGTGAGCCAAGTATCAGCGGGAAAAGCTGGCGAAAAAAGCTGATGGCGGGATGTCCTAAATACGTCCGTTTTCGGGACGCAGACTCCGCACCGGCCCCGTGATACGGTGGGGGATGCCCTCGTTACCTGACCCACGGAAACCAACCGACCCCACGATGCCGAGCGTGACACCCCACCTCCCCGACCCGCTCCAGTCATTTCGGGGCCTCGCCGAAGCGGTGGCACCGGAGCTTCGGGCCGTGGACGCGGCGTATGCCAGGTATCGCGAGGAGAAGGACGCCGGGCGGGTCCTCGCCAATTCGGTCGAGGCCCTGCGGGTCGAGCTGACGTACCACTCAAACGCCATCGAGGGCAGCACGCTCTCGCTCCGCGAGACGCAACTCGTCCTCGAAGGGTACGCACCGCCCGGCGGCAAGACGCTCCGTGAGATTTACGAAGCGAGGAACCACGACCGGGCGTTACGGATGGTCGAACGGTGGGCCGAGGAACGTCCCTTGTCCTCGCCGCTCACGGACCACGACCTTCTGGATGTTAACGGCCAGGTGCTCGCCGACATCGACCCGGCGAACGCGGGGCGGTTCCGGTCCGGGCGAGTGCTCATCACGGGGACGCGGTTCATCCCGCCGGGGGGTCACAAGTTCGATGAGCTGATTCCGAAGATGCTTGAGTTGACCAACGCCGAGGGCGTGCCCCCGGGGCTCCAGGCGGCCGAGCTTCACTACAACCTGGTGGCTATCCACCCATTCGCCGACGGGAACGGCCGGACGGCACGCCTCTTGATGAACTACCACCTGCTCCGGAACGGCTACCCGCACGCGATTATCGAGGTCGGGGAGCGGGCCGAGTACCTCTCGGCACTCGAAGAGGCGAACGCCGGTCGTTGTCAGCAGTTTGCCGCCTTCGTCCTCAAGAGTGTCGAACGTTCCATTCAGAGGCTCATCGGCGAAGTCAGCTCGGATTAGCTCAAAAACTGGGCTTTTTAATACTTCATGGAATTTGCGTGGGAAGCCACAAGGGCGCCACCGATGGTTGCATGCAACTATTCAAATGCACGCGGAGTTGCTCGGTAATCGCTACGACTTGTGCAATCAGAAAAATTTTCTTGCCTCCCCCAATTCGCGTGTTATTTTTTAACAGCTCTGACAAAATCCGGACAACTGCCCACTTTGCCAGGCTTCACCATAGGTTTTGTCAGGGCTTGTAAAGTTCGGATCGAATCTGGCTAAAGCTCGATGGAGGGTGGGCCCAGAAAAATTCTGTTCTCGCTGAGAGAGTTGCGTCTCCAGAACCTCGCCAGGCGTCGAATGCTCCCGGGTCACCACTCAATGGAGATCGAGGAGACATTAAGTAGAATATGAACGTCTGTATTTGATATAAGATGATACAAACAAAAGAACGTTACCTATTAATATCATTACAGAAATTATATCATGATTCTTGTAAAATCCCTGGCTAAATGCGCACTCGGAATAGTACGTTCCTTCAGTAATTATAACTCCACACATAAACCCAAACGTAAAAAAGGTTAACATAACTGAAAATAAATACATGATTTTAGATATCATATCCTACGCTCACACTACTTGTTGTTAGGGATGTCTTATCTGGTTTTGGCGAGGTCGGGCTTCACGCAACCTACCGAGGGCAATGGAGACTTGTCATGCCAGAGAGCAGAAGAGAGCACCGGAAATTCGGCGCGCACGGGCACGCCCGCCCTCTTACTTTCGAATCCCTCGAGGATCGCACCTGCCAAACGGTCATGAACTGTGGTGTTGGTTGTGTATTTTTCGACGAGGGAGGCACCATTGATATTAGCAGGGTCGGCAATATCCCTCCCTTTAAGGCGGGGAGCCTCGTAACTATCACCGCTGAACTAAAATCCACCGACCTGGGAGAAGACGACGTAGAAAGAGAAGGCGAACTAGAATCTCTTATCGTTGTGGGAAGCAGATTCCTGGGAGAAGTTAAAACGCATAGTTCCAAACTCGTGAATCAATATATTGCTGTTGAAGACAATGAAAGATTTACCGCTCAGCTTCTTGGGTTTGATGACGACGAATCGGCCACAGTCACCATTACCGTTGATTCAAATAAAAAATCCCGGTTCACAGAACCTCAAAAGGCAGCTCTAAACGGCCTGGCCATTGCCACTGGTATCGGATCAGGCTTTCTCCAGATCGTTTCTACAGTCTGCATGGGAATTCCGACCCCTCAAGGCCAGGGTTGTGCAAGGATTGCGAGCCTCGCTAGCGGGGCAGACGCAGTACTTGCCGGCATTCTCGCTGCAGCAGCGCAAGACCCCTCAGACCCAAACTTCACAGTCATCGCTCAACCTGTCCTTCAACAGCTCCCTTCGGTCACAGTTGAACCTGGTATAACTCAAACTGTGGCTGATGCGTTCAACGCTTTACTTACCAACGAGACCCAGGCGATTGCCCTCGGACGGGCAATTCTCACCACCATAGATCGCGCACAAGGCGCCTTCGACGCGAACAACGTGTTTTGGGAGAACGCCCAGGTTCAGGCATTGTCGCAATACATCTCTCAGCTTGCAGACCTCATTGCAGCACGGGGCCCTTTGCTGACCAACGTGCAGAACGCATTACTAAATGATGGAGTTAACGTTTCTGTAGACAGAGATACCGTTACCGATTTCCAAAGAAACATCCGAGATAATGGCCTACCCGCCTCCTTCGTACAGACCATCAGACAAGCGGGAGCAGATGATGCCACTATAGAGAACGTACGTCTGCGCCTGATTGTAGGAGATGCCTCCGCTCTAACAGGAAGCTTCCCCGCAAGACTAGCAGAGCCAGGCATTATCAACGCGATCCAAACTGCAGCTCAAGCTTTGTCGGCTGGTCTGGTATCTGGGTCGCTCGACCCGACCAGCGACACGGGGCCCTCAAACAGCGATGGTATTACCAACGACAATACGCCGACCTACACTGGCACAGCCCCGGCGGGCTCAAGAGTGCAGATTTTCGCCCGGCGCATAGAAGATGGAACGTTTTCCCTCGTTGGCGAGGTCGTCACTGACGCTACTGGGCGATGGAGCATTACGACCCAACCGCTGGCTGGCGGAAACTATAGAATTACGGCAAACATCATACCTCCCAACGGTCCGGGTGCCCCAACTGCACTGGACAATTTGACCGTCGTCACAGCCGTTACCCAACCTCCTCCACCTACAGACACCACCCCGCCAATCCTCACAAACCTGCAACGCTTTGGCTTCCACGCCATGCCGACACGGATCGCGCTGAGCTTCAGCGAGGCTCTTGATCCGGCACGTGCTACCGACCTGCGTAACTACACCCTGCTCGATGCCGGCCCGGATCGCCGTTTCGGCACGACGGATGATCATTCGATTGCCCTAAGGTCGGCGACCTACGATACCACAACGAATACGGTGACACTTGCCCCCGTCCGCCGCCTTAAACTGGCCAATCCTTACCAAGTCATCGTCCGAGGCTCCGGAACGGCCGGGGTCACGGACTTGGCGGGCAATCTCCTCGACGGTGACAATAACGGCTCAGCAGGAGGTGATTTCATCCTAGTCTTCCGTCGCTTCGGCCCGAGTCCAGACAGCACACAGGTCGCTCTCGATGCGGCTCGGCGGGCCCATCGCTCTGCAGGTCGAAGAGTGGTACCCTCTGGAGCGCTGGCAAGCAACCTGCACCAAGGTCATTCAGTGACGGGGAGCCTCTTGGCCGCATCAAGACGAGCCGTAGACACTGCCGCTTCCTCAAGCGGAGGGAGAAGGCGGCAAACATTCCGGGTCACGAGCCGCTGAGTGTAAGCGGATTAGCGATACAACTACAGTTACGCACATGGCAGCACATGTCCAAGCCATGCTCTCATTCCGAATCGCTCCCCTATAGCCTATACCTGTCTCGGTGGCAGCAAGATGTTGGCTCGCTCCGATGCTTCGCAATCACCGCGTCTAGTTCACAAGCCCGCTGATGCTTTCTGGTTTGTCGGGCGGGCGTAGCTCCTGCCGCCCAGACTCCGGGCCTTGCCCCGGACCGTCTGGAAGTAGCACAGGCTGGCCCCGAGCGACCGCTTCAGGCCCGCCAGGCTCTCGAACAGTCGGTTGTGCGTGGCACGGCGACGCAGGAGCTTGCAGAACCGCTCGATCACGTTGAGCTGCCGGCTGTAGCTGGGCAGCCGCTTGAACTCAAGGTGCGGGTTCTCGGCCAACGCCTCCTCGATCGGCTTGCCCCGGTGCCAGGGGGCGTTGTCTGATGATCAGTACCACCCGGTGGGCGAGCCGGATGATCTGGAGGCGGTCCCGGAGCTTGCGGGTCAGTGGCCTGGAGGAAGGCTTGCTCAAGGTGCCGGGCTTGGTCATCGGTCAATTCGATGCGGATCATCGAGGTGCGGTTGTTCGGGGGAGGTTATCCAGTTCGTTCCCCCATTCTACCGACCAGAAAGCATCAGCGGGTTTGTGAATCAGGTTCCTCCTTTGGAACCTGCATCATCTGTCGAGCCTTGTCCGCCGCTTCAATCCGCCTAACCGGCTGCGGCATGTCATCCCTCTTCATTCATACCCCCCTCCCCTGCCCCGCTCCCTTCGGCAAGCGGCCCTCTGAGGCTCACGACTACGCCCCTCGTGGCCTCCTCAAGGAGGGAATTAATCAGAGTCGATTTATCGACTCCGCGTATTCCCGACAAAGCTCGAATCTTGATATCCACCGAGCGGGATAGGAGCACGCTCGTCTTGATGCGTTCGGCTCCTTGGTCCTTCCGCGTCTTGGGGGCCTTGCTCTTCTTCGCCTTGTTGTCGGTGCTCATAGCCTTCTTCGGCTCCGTCGTGCCGTGGGGGAGACTGCGACTCTCCCTCTATCGGCTCACGACGCCTCGGCTCTCGTGCGTATCTGCTCTTCGCCGGTCGGGGGCTTACCCCCTGCCCCGGTCGAGCGGCCAAGGAAAAAATCCTCATTCCGCCCTTTCGTCGCGGCGGCCTGACGTAATTTCGTCATGGCAAAATGACGAAATGCCGATAGAGAGGCCAGGGCATCACAAGAAAAGCAGGTCGCCCAAAGGGGTTACGATTTCGTATTTTCGCACCCGCGAAATTATGCCACGGTGCAATGACGCCAGGATGTAATTCCGTCATGGCGTAATGACGGAGAACTTATGCATGATTGTAACCGTAGCTTCCTTCAAGGGTGGGGTCGGTAAGACCACCACCTCGATTCATCTCGCAGCCTTCCTCCAGCGGCACAAGCCGACCCTCCTCATCGACGGGGACGCTAACCGAAGCTCGCTCGCCTGGAACGCTCGGGGGCCGGGGCTGCCGTTCATGGTCTGCGACGAGCTGCAATCGGTCCGGTACGCGAAGCAGTTCGAGCATTGCGTCATCGACACCGGGGCACGCCCCGCCACCGAAGACCTAGAGACGCTCATCGGCGGCTGTGACTTGCTCGTGATTCCCGCAAGCCCAGATGCTCTCTCGCTGCACGTCCTCACAGAGATGGTCGATGCCCTGCGAGGGCTCAAAACGGACCACTACCGGATACTCCTGACCATCACCCCACCACCACCAGAGAACGACGCGGAGGAGGCAAAGGCAAGCCTCGAAGAGGTCGGCATGCCCCTCTTCAGCCGGCCCATTCGCCGCTTCAAAGCGTTCGGGAAGGCGGGCCTGCACGGAATTCCGGTCTATGACGTGAAGCGCGACAGCAACGCCCGTGAGGCTTGGGGCGACTACGAAGCAATCGGGAGGGAGGTTCTCAATGGGTGGAACAGGTAAGTTCAGCCACGTGGTGAAAGCCACCTCGCACATGAGGTCGGGCTCCGAGTCGCCTCAAACCGAGGACACATCGGAGAAGGTTGCGGCACCTGAGCCAAAGCCAGAAGTCGGGCAAGGGGGAAGTCGCCCCGGTCCCGGTCGCCCCCGAACCGGGAAGCGGAGCAATCCCGGCTATCAGCAGGTAACGGCCCTACTCCCGGCCGAGCTTTATGGCCGGGTGCGGGTGAAACTCATCGAAGAAAAATCACACGGCGATTTTAGCGAGCTGCTTCGGGGCCTACTCGAAAGCTGGCTCGCCGAGGGCGAGAAGGCATAAGAACTGCCATTGCGTCATTTCGTAATTTTGCCATGACGTAATTACGTCATGGCGAGCTTGAACGGCTCGCTTCGAAGTGGGCCTTGAGGAGCATGCGGAGGTATGCCTCCCCCGTCTGGGTCTCCGAGTCTCGCTGCCGTCGATAGTGGCGAAGGACGAACCCAAGCCCATAGCTTGGGGCATGCTCGATGGCTGCGGCCTTAAAAGCCCCCCGCTCGGTATCGGTCTGCGATTCCCAGAAATGGCTAAACGCCTTCTCTTCGGCTAGGGTCTGAGCCGCTTCCTGGGCTCGCTTCGTCTCCTCGGCGTGCTTCTGTTCAAGCTGCTGCCTCTTGGCGTACTCCTGGTGCTCGAAATCCTTGATGGCCCTCGCCTCGTACTGCAACACCCCGCCGAAGGTTGCCACCTTGAAGTGAGTTCGGGCGGCTTCGCGATGGGCAAAGGCGATGACGTGCCGGGCCTTCTTCATCCCGCACCGGGCAAGCAATCCTGCGGCTTGGTCGAGGGCCTTTCCGCTCGGGTGGCACTCCTCGGTGCCGTGAAACACCCGGTGAAAATGCCGCACGAGGTCTTGGGCCTCGTTACTCGGCTCGCCTTGGGGCTCGGGGCCGGGGAGGGGAACCACGCTAGAGGGCTCAGAATGAGCCACAATCGATTTTCCCGCCCGACCCTTCCTGATGACCAGCTTGAAGTCTTTCCCGTCCTTGGTGGGCTCCAGGGCGGCTTTAACGATGGTGCCCGTGGTGATGGGCTTCCCTTCAAGCTCTTTCAAGGCGGGCTCCAGCTTCTGCTTTCTATTGGAAAGATTCTTGTAGGCACTTCCTTCCAATCCCAAATCCTCGAAGAGTTCCTTTGTCCGCCGCTCAAAGCTCGCCTTGTCTGCGAGAATCAGGTCGAGGTGGGTATAAAGGAGCTGGGCAATCTCGCTACGGAACGACAAGACGACATCGAAGAAGACCGGCTTGGTATGGTTCGCCAGAAGGTTTTTCAGGATGGCATCGTGGAAGCGGAAGTAACCGACCTCCCGGTTTACCTTCCCGTCATCGCTGGTACGGGTAATCTTCAGGTCTGAGAGCAGATTGAACGTGTCAAGCCGCGAGAGGACACGGCCAGTGGCCTTGTCCTCGAATGCGTGTTCCCAAATGAAGAACGTCCCCCGAAGCCGGTAGAGCGAGCCGTCAAGGGATTCCCTGGTGCTTTGGTTCCAGGGCATCCCGAGAAGCTTCGCTAATCGCTGTTTTGAGAACGGCGTGAAGGTCGTTGACTCGCCGCGTTCCCTCCATTGCTTGTTGAGGGCGTAATAAACCCTCTGGTCCCGCGTCGTCAGGTTCCCTTTCGTCGTCGGGGCAACGGTCAGCTTTGCGGTCACTCGGCTGCCGTCCGGTAGCAAAATCTTTCGCTCAAAGACCCGCTCTTGCGGCGGGCCGGTGCGGGCGTTCGCTGGGTGCCAGATGGGCCACTTCTCGATGTTCTTCTCAGGACGAATTTTCTCCGGGAGGTCAGAGAATCCCGGCTGGTCCTTTTTTTTGGGGTTCGTGGACTTCATCGTCGAGTCTCTGAGCCGGTCTGGTTGGTTCCTTCTGTCTGCTTCTTACTCGGAAATTAAAAGTCACACACGAGACTTTTCCGCACGGGGGCCAAAGGCTCCCGTGTGTATCTAAGAAGTATCTAAGAAGTATTCCGGTTGAAAAACAGGACGCAAGTCATTGCCCCAATTATACTTTCGTCCCAGTGGCTCATCGCGACCCTCCCAGTGGCTCATCGCGACCCTCCCAG
>MWWH01000525.1_pt1 | contig 11073 bp, 20 predicted proteins | sample 1047231 | NCBI WGS metagenome assembly MWWH01 (sample SAMN06349967, study PRJNA376086) | soil metagenome | isolation source: MG3-2 sample Antarctic (ecotone) soil | place: Antarctica | collected 2015-01-13 | reverse complement strand
GCGCGTCATGCGACACAATGCACGATCTGCAAGCACGCGCAAAAGCAAGAGATAGAGGCCGAGTACAAAGGCTTTGCGGCTGTTCCACAGGTCGCGGAGAAGTACGGCGTCTCGGATGATTCGATTTATCGCCATGTTGAATACTTCGGGCTTGATGCCGAGAGGATGAATGACACGGAAGCGGTCTTGAAGAACATCATCGCGCGCGGCTACGCACAGGTGAAAACGATTGATGCTCGGCTCTTGATTGAATCCATCAAAGAACTCAACCGCGTGCAGGGCAAGCGCCAGGAAGAGAAGCCGAACGATGTGCGTGTGAAAATGACGCAAGAAGAAAGGGCAAACAGAGTCATGGAACTGCTGGCGGCTGGCAAAGCACGGGCGAGGCGTTTGGATGAAGCTGTGGACAGGTTTATTGAGAAGGCTGCGGCAGAAGGTTTGACGGTGACGCCCGAACAGGCAAGGCAGAAGCTCCTGGAGTGCGGCACCGTCGAGGGCGTCCAGTAGGCTCAGTGTTGGATACCCCATGAACGAGCTAATACCCTATGGAAGCATCTGCGGAGCGCGCACACGGAGCGGGACACCCTGCCGCCGCGCGCCGCGTTTGAATGGGCGTTGTAACCTGCACGGCGGCAAGTCTCTGGCGTGGATCGCGCACCCGAATTTTCGACACGGTCTTTATTCCAAGTATGCGCCGCAGGGAATCTGGCTTGCGGCCCAAAGGAAGCGGAAACGTAAAGCGAGAAAAGATAATGCAGAATTTGCAGACCAATAAAAAGCAAGAGTTGAGGTTGAAACCTTAAACCTCTGGCTCGTCTAGTCTGTGCAGGCCAGCACGGATGAAAGTTGCACAACCCTGTGGCGACTGATGGGCCAGAATCTTTTAACAGGGGAGATGGGCTTAAACAGGGAAGCCGATGGAAGAACCTAAAATTCCTATTCGGGTGGATATAGAGATCGGGCTTGACACAAAGGAAGGTCAAAACCTGACGCTCACACTGGATGTCAGTTCGATCTATGTCCCTCCGCTCCCCGCTCGCGAGATTCCTTTTGAAAATTCCAATGAAGGGCACGACCAACGGCTCAAACTTCAAGAAGGCGTGGTTGAGAACTATGCAAACGTAATCCGCGCCCATCTTGAACGCGAAGCTCAGTTGCTTTTTTCGAGTATCGTCAATTACGAAGAAATGAAGATGAAAGGGCGGACAGATGAGGCCACACGCGCCATTGTGAAAGAGCACGCGCGGCAAACTAAAATCAATTTGCAATGTACGTTCAAAGTCAAAGAGCGAGGCCATCAAAGGCAATGGGACAGGGCGCAGCTATCGGAAGCAATTTCTTACGCCTGGACTCTGGTTTCTCTGAATGATGATCCGCGAACGTATGACGGCGTTGCGAAACAGATGATTTTGATTTCACAATATGCCGCGATTGCACCCAAGTCCGGTGCTGCCTTAAAGCAACTCGTCAAAGAATTAGATATAAACTGGATGGAATTGAAAAAGTAAGAGTGAAAGCCCGTATCACTCTTACTTTAACCTATTCAAATTATTAGACTTATCCTGCTTGAGAAAAGAAAAGAAGATTGACAAGATTTGATTTAGAAGAGTATAACTAGCTTTAGAGAGATTGAAATGATTTGAGAAAGCAAGAGGGGCGATTCCAGTTTGCGGCCTTGACGCCCCGCCTTAGCTTTTTGACAACGCTGTTGATGCGTCGCGCGATTGGCTTTTTGAGTGCCAAGAGCGGGGATGATATTACATTTCCCCTGCTCGCCTGTAAAGCACCTTCTTTGCCTCTCACGTCTCCATCCACAATTTAACCCTGACGCAATCTGACCAACGGAGGTCTATTTGTATGTTGGATTTGATTACTGCTGAAAAGATGAATACTGAGGCGGCGGCTCGCCTTTTGGGGCTGACGCCGCCCACCGTTCGACATCTCGTTGAAAGCGGATCGCTCGGCTGCATCAAGCTCGGCAATCGTCCGCTCTATCGCTTCACTGAAGAACATATTGGCGACTATCTGCGTCGCCGTGAATCGCGGCCACTTGCCGCATAGCAAGACACACGAATGCTCTCGGCAAAAGAGCATCGTGTTAGTTCTAGTCTTTTTAACGGGATTGGACGAGACACCGATTCAGGAGGAATCAGTGAGCCAAGCATACCATAAAACTAAAAAATCAAGTAGTACATCTTCACTTCCAACTCGCCCTCGGCATCGAGTGCCGCGCCGTTGGATTTCACCTCAACGCACATCTAGGCCAACTTTGCGCGCTTCATTTTGCGCCTCTCGTCAGGAGGCGCAAGCGTGAATCTACCCACCTGTAATAGATGTTCAGGGCTTGCCCGTAAACGTGGGCGTGTGAGTGCGTCCGTTATTCGCGCTGGTCGCTACGTTCGTGTGTTTCTCTGTCGCCGGTGCTGCGCTGATCTTAGCGGGGGAGGGCATCACAGATGAGCGCACAACCTGCCTACCAAAACAAACAAGAGGAATGGGCATTCTATCGAAGGCGCGACCACGCCAACATCGAAGCCCTGCAAAATCTTGTTATCTCCGAGATCGCCGCACGCGCGCGCGCGAAGTTCATGCGCGAGAATCCCGACGTTGACTTGCTGCCAAGCTATGAGATGCCGACGAACGTTCGGCATCTCATCTCTGCGCTGCAAGGCGCGCACGGTGGCGGCAAGCAGCCTTTTGAAGAGTTCGCACGCGACTATCTGACCATCGGTAAGCAACTGCAATTTACAGGAGCAGAGACGGCCATCAGAGCGCGGGTGCGGAACTGGATAGATGACTTAGACGAATGGCAATACCTCGTCGGCGTCCAACTGTTTCCAATTCGCAAAGGCGGCAAGGTTATCGGCCAGCATCCAGACGGTACGCCGATTAGAGAGACGACCACATTCATTGATTACCTGAAACCGCATGCTGATGATGGCGTCTCGCGCGCTCGGCTCTCCGATCAGTGGAAAGGCGACGCGGCGCAGGGAATCAAAGCGCACCCTGGCCTCGCTCTTGAGGCGCAAGTTGATTCAGTCATTCAAAATCTTCCTGTGCTTGGGACACGCGCCGAAGCTGGCGCAGAGAAAGCCCCGCCAAGCAAACAGACCGTCACCGAATACTCAACAAAGCAGGAAGAACGCATTTGTGACTCAGCCGAGAAGGTTGCCGACGAGATCGAAGCGCGCGGCGGTGATTCTGACCTGTGGCTTGAAAAGTTAGAGCTGGCTTTGCTCAATAGGAGAAGGTCACGATTTAAGACCAAACCCGCCCGCCACGACACAGCAGCACTTGCTGCCGTACAGGAGATAAGCGCGGCGCGGAATGTTACTACCTATACATGTAACTCAGAAGAGGGTGAGACGGACGCGCCGATTGTGCCGGAAGTCGAAAAATCAGAGTCGGTAGAAGTTCAGCCAGAAGTCGAAAATGCCCTGTGTAACTCAGATGTTACACAGGGATTTATTGAGGTTTGTGAAGATTCTGCCTCTCAAGAGTGGCCTTCGATGCTTCAAGCGGCTCTTTTTTGGGTGTCGGCTGGCTTCTCGATTATTCCTCTGCACACACTCAAAGGCGGCGGCTGTACCTGCAAGAAAGGCGCGAAGTGTCGTACACCTGGCAAGCATCCACGCTGGCACGCCGCCGACCTGCCCGAAGGCTCAATCAACGCAACAAAAGACCCTGAGCAGATAAAAGTGTGGTGGCAGCGTTGGCCGGACGCGAACATCGGCGCGGCGATGGGTGGCGATGCTCGGCTGTTGGGCTTTGACGTTGACCCGCGAAACGGCGGCGATGTTTCCTTTTATGATCTTTGCCAAGCGCACGGCGATGAGTGGCGAAAAACGATGAGGACTCTAACCGGCTCGCGTGGCTTTCATCTCTTCTTCGTTGTGCCGCACGGCGTCGAGTTCAAAAAAGACGAGCTTGCGCCTGGGATTGATTTGAAATGGAATAACGGGCTGATGGTGCTGCCGCCTTCTTCTCATGCGTCTGGAAAGCTTTATGAGGTGGTTGACCTGATTCCTGTGGCAATCGCGCCGCAATGGTTGCTTGATGAACTTGTGCGCCCGACGGATGAACAGCCGAAGGTGGTTGTTGATTTTCAGGAGCGCAAAGATCGCGCGGGCATGTCGAAGGAAAAGATACTCGACGGGCAACGAAACAAAGCTTTGTTCCGCGTTCTTATTGGTCGCTGGCGGCATGGGTGGGCTGCCGACGAAGCGGAGTTGCTGAGTCAGGCGATGGAGATAAATCAAGTGCGATGTGTGACACCGCTTGAGGCCGACGAGGTTTGTTTGATGGCCTCGCATATTGCTTCCGACTACGCACACGAACGCAGCGTTGATAAGGAAGGTGCAGCATGATCGAAACTTTCTATTATCAAATTGATGGAATCGTGTACGGCTCGCCGCGCGAGATGACTAAGGCTGAGGCCGATGATCGTAACGCGCAGCTTGAAGCGATGAAGTGCAAGGCTCGCCGGCTGCGTCAACATGAGTTTTGCTGGATCGCTGATGTGGAGGTCGCCTGATGAAAATCTACGTTGATAAAAACCATGACGGCTCATATCGCCTTAAGATTTCATCGCCGGATAAAGATTTATTTTATGAAGCGATTGAATCTCTCAAGAGTTTCTTTCCCGCTTACCTGCGTGAGTATGACCCGCAAACACGGCGATGGATTATCAGCCATGATGCGGATTTATATTCGTGGCTAGAAGCGGCGGAGATAAACTTTGACGCCGAAGTGAGTTGGGGCAATGAACGAAAACAGCCGTTTGCGCACAAGCAAGGTGCGCCGACAACTGACGAGCTATTTGCTGCGCTTCATTTGTTGCCGAGCGCACCGCCTGAAGTAATCAAGGCGGCCTATCGCGCACTCTCGATGCTTCATCATCCTGACCTCGGCGGCAATGAATTTGAGATGAAGAAATTGAATCTGGTTTACGAAAAACTAAGGGCGGCATGAGTACAACCAACGCGCCAACACACAAAGCGAATGTTACCGCCGCGCGTCGTTGATCGGCTGCTCCGCCTGCGCGAACGTGGGCGGCTTGATCTGCTGGTTCTGACGCCGAACCTGAGAGCGCAAATTCTTGAACGTGAAGCCGAGAAGCGCGAGCATGAGATGCTGCAAGAGACTGTGAAGAAATGAGCCACGAAAGCAGGGAAAGAGCAGCGAAAGATTTCCAGCGCACGTCACAAAAGCCTGCGGTGCAGCGTGGCAAAGGTGATAAAATAGATGTGCTCGCAGAAGTCGAGTACATCGAGCGCAGCATCAACGGCGCGTGTAAAAGACTGGCGCGGCTCTCGGCGCTCTCGCTATCTTCGGTGTGGGCGCATCAACCTACGATTCAGAGAAGAAACCTAAGACGCAATTTCAATTCAAGCGGCGATGATGTGCGGCTGATAACATACAAGATTATGTCCATAATGAACATACTGACCCTTATCAGCCGCAACAACACTGTTGCTACGCAAGATAGCCTCTGATGGTTAGATTCCAGACTCTTTCTCTATCCAGAATCTACGCATAAATCCTGCGTGGCTGCATAGAATTTCATTTCTATATCTTGTGCTTTTTCAGGCTGTCACGGCAGAGTGGCGGGTCTTGTCGTGGGTAGGTGTAAAAACTCGCTGACGGGCGCGTATGGCTCAGGAATGGCTATTGTAGAAGCGTGAGGCTCAAGTGGAGCCACTTCACGATGAATGGCAAAAGGTAGAACCTCGCGCCGGCGCGAGGTTTCAACACTACAAGAAACCTGTTCGCCGGCGAACAAGTTGCACATTATCCGCAACCCATACAAGTTGGCGCACTCAGAATGAATAGCAAAAGGTAGAATCTCCCGACGTCGGGAGATTTCAAGTGTCTTTGCGCAAAGACAAATCTGTGCGACGTCGCACAATTTCAGACAACAAAAGAGGCGAGCCATGACAGCCCGCCCCTGATAAACCTCGCGCCGGCGCGAGGTTTCCTTCACGCTTCAACCGCAACAACCTTGCCCGACATCAACCACTTAGTCTCAGAGTCTTTGCTGCTTATCATAAACACTTTGTCCGCTTCCAGTATCTCCGTACAGACGCCAAGCGCATATTGATCGCCGCATCGCAGCAACACAGCGTCGCCAGCTTCGGCTTTGCCCAAGGCAACATGAATCGTCAGCGTCATGTCGGCGTTGGCAATCTCGCGCTTCCTTTTCAAGTCTGAGAATTGAATGATCTGTGCGCTCTGTGGAACAAGTTGCGGTGTTGTGACTTTTCTTTTAGGCATTAACTCGCACCACCTTTCTTCCGGCTGGCCTCTGCCAACTCGACCAACTTCGGAAGTTCATATTTATAAAGTCTGTCACTGAGCGCGGATTGAAGTTTCCGGCGTCGGTACTGGCTGACCGTCGCCTCCTGCGAGAGTTCACGCGCGCGCAGGCGCAAGCGATAAAAGTGCATGTGGTCGCCCATCTCGTAGCCTTCAAACTTGTCTCCGGCTTCGATCATGCTCAAGACTTCTTTGAGTTCGTCCCGGTATCCAAGTTCGCCCTGACGTTGTGAAGCTGCCGTGTAGAAAGCGCGGACGACCTCTGAGTGAAAGACCGTGACGCCCGTATCGTTGGACATCTCAAGCAGGATGTCTGTCAGAATGTTGTATTGTTCTTCGTTGAGCGCATCATCATCGGAAAAAAGGCGCTCGATTTTCTCCGCGATGGCTTTATGATTTGGCTCGCGTGTTTGTTTCTTGCTCATTCGCTCGCGCCTCCCTTCCGCTTCTCTTCTTTGGCAACGTGGGCAGCAATAGTGCGTTCAAGCATCTCCGGCGAGTGCCAGTATTCGTCTGTTATGTCACTCGACATTTCACAGACCGCGCCGCCGATTTCGTTGTAAAGCATCGTGGGTGTCTCAGGGTTCGTTAAGATTGAATGAAGATCACGCGCCAGCCTCTTGCGGAGTTCGGCGCGCGTGGGTTGTTTGGTCTTAGCCATTGCGACGGCCTCCCTTCCGGTGACCGTTGACAAGTGAAGCGTTGATGTACCAGTCATAGCCATCAACTTTAATCTGAGTGCGAGAGCCATTGATGACATCATCAACACGATGCCAGTGATACTGTCCATGAAGCCCGTCATAGAGGCGTACTTTGTCGCCTGGTCGAATTGTCTCGCCGGCGAGATATTTACTTGATGCCGTGCTGCGGTTGGTTATAGGATTCGTTTGCATAATCATTTTCTCCTTAACTTGGGTGAATGGTTGGTGTGATGGGGCAGAGCCGTCTTGGCTGGCGACTCTGCCTCGCTTGGCGTGTTTACTCGTGAAGCGATGAAGCGGTGCGCGCCTGACGTGTGACGCGCTCGGAGCCGTACCGCTCTCGGATTTCTTCCATGCTGTGTGAAGTGCGCGAACTGCTGGCAACTCCGGCGAAGTACCAGAGCCGCTTCTGTCTGCCCCAACGATAACCGCTCGCTTTCAAGTGGTCTTTGATCGCGTAGGTTTCGCCGTGCAGCCACAACCACGCGCCGCAGATTTCGATTTCGATTTGATCGAAGCGGATCACGGCTTCGATGGCCTGACGAATCCGCTCGGCAACGTCCGCGCTGCCCGCGTAGCTGGCTTCTGATTGGCCTGGCTTCTCTGCCCTGACTGCGGCATCCATCGCCGCTCTGTATTCGGTGTTGATGGCCTGCATGGTGCGGGTTTGTTCCGCTTGAATCTCCGGCGATTCGTTGGCAAAGAGGTCGGGATGATGGAGGCGGCAGAGGCGGCGATATTCTTCCTTGATCTCGTCGCGGGTTTTGAATCCGGCAAAGTAAGCGAACGTGGTATAAAATTGCATAACTGGATTCCTTTCTTCGTCGTTTGGAGTTCGGGTTAAAAGTGGAGAGCTTAGAGAGGCGCGTAGAAGGCGCTTCCCTAAGCTCTTTCTCGTTTAGTGCGACGTTGCCAGTGGCGTTGTCGCCATGTAGCTGTGAAGGCCAACGGCGGCAGCACTATGAAAACATGGCTTGCCAGCCTGACCCGCTTTGCATGTGCAATCAATGACTTTCTGACCGCGATTGCGATAACACAGGACGGTGTAGTAGCCGCCCTTGCTGCCTGATACCTCATAGCGTCCGAAGTGAATAGCGCGAACAAAGGGCTTAATCGTGCGCGCTCTCTCGATGGCCTTCTGGATTGTCTCGACTGATTTCAGGATGAACATTTTGCTTTGACTTCCCTTCTCTGTGTTGATGTCTGAACAAGAGAAAGTATATATCAAGATAAACCCTTTGTCAACATAAATCTATATCTTAATAAACATTTATCTTGATTTATTTTCGCGGCTAGTTTAGATTGGCGGCATGAGTCTATTAACTACAAAGGAAGTCGCTGAACGGTTAGGCGTGACGGTTCCGCGCGTCCATACGCTAATCAAGGAAGATCGATTACCGGCTGAGAAGATGGGGCGTGACTACTTCATCAAGGAAGAAGATTTGAAGCTGGTCGAGAATCGTAAGACGGGCAGACCTCCTAAGCCGTCCAATACAGAAAAGACAGCCACAGCGAAGCTACGCGCGAGTAATGGCGGTGCTGCGAAGAAGAAAGGGATTAAGAAATGAGTCGCGACAAGGATAGTTTTGTTATCCGGCTGAATAGCGTCATCACTAATGACCCGTGCGCTCTGTGCGGCGCACGAACTGACCCATCGGGCGTTGATCTGATGACGGAAGATAGCCGCCTCGTCTGTGTATCGTGCGGACGCAAGCACGCGCCGGAGCTGCAAGGTTTGATTGATTTAGCAAATGCGGCAAGTGCTTATGCTGAAATTGGCAGATGGCAAATGGAACACGGTGCAACATCCAGCCCGTCACCGTATTAAATAATCACGGGATTATTCACGGACGCTCAACGGGTTTTTGACGGAATTTGACGGGGAACAAACAATGACGAGTGAAGAGGTCGAGCGCAGCATTGAATTTCTCTTGCAGGGGCAAGCCAATCTTGAGGCGCAGGCGCAGGAAGCGTTTAAGCAGATCGGTATTCTCGCCGAGACGCAGAATGAATTTACTTTGATCGTCACACGTCACATTGAAGCGCAGGGCGAGGTCAACGCGGCGATGCGTGATTCCGTGCGCGTGCTGACTTCTACCGTCGAGAAGTATTTCAGCGGCAATGCTGGCGGGGCGTGAATCTTTCACTGTCACAGGCGACTTTACCTAATTTCTTCAAATCTGAAGATTTTAGGTATTCCGCCGTAAGTTCTCTTCCCGCTTTTTCTTGATAACCATGCACACACCTTATCCGCCCATGACGAGCGCAAGCGAGTGTAGCGAAGCGCATGAGACCTGTTGATAACTGCACAGTGAACGGCGCGAGCGTGACCCTTCAAACATTGAGATTACTTCAAGACGGATGAGTAGTTGAGTAGTTGGGTACGCAGCTACCTATGATTATTACACTGGCATCATTCAAGGGCGGCGTTGGCAAAACTACCTCAGCCGTTCACATGGCCTGTTACCTGCAAGGGAAGGCTCCGACCTTGCTTGTGGATGGCGACCCGAACCGCGCAGCATCGGCGTGGCATGAGCGAGGCGGCCTGCCCTTCGCGGTGGTGACTGAGAAACAAATGGCGCGGCATCTCCCGAATTACAGTCACGTCATTATTGACACCGAAGCTCATCCATCCGATGAAGATTTGAAAGATTTGGCAGACGGCTGTGATTTGCTCATCCTGCCTTCAACGCCGGATGCGCTTTCGCTTGATGCTTTAATGCGAACCATTGAGCGGTTGCAATCCTTTGGGGCTACGAACTTCAAAGTGCTGCTCTCGATTGTGCCGCCGAAACCAAACCATGACGCGGAGGATGCGCGGCGGGACTTCAAGGATATTCCATTCTTCAAGGGCGAGATTCGCCGCCTGATCGCTTTTCAGCGCGCCGCCCTGCAAGGTGTGCCGGTGCAGGAATCAAAAGAGCCGCGCTCGCTGGATGGATGGTCGGACTATCAACGAATCGGAAGGGAAATAATCAAGTGAGCAAGTTTGGTGCAATCCGAGGGGCGTCTAAAGCGCGGAGTGAAAAGAAAGAGGTCAAGCCCGCTTCCACCGGCGCGAAGCGCAATGACCCTGACTTCAAACAGATTTCCGCATACCTGCGCGTTGAGTCTCACGACGAGGCCGCTATCAAACTGAGGCGCGAGAATCGAAGCAAAGAAAAGAGCGAGCAAAGGGATTTCAGCGAATTGCTTGAGGATTTATTGAGTAGTTGGGTAGGTGAGTAGATGGGTAGATAGGTACTCAACAATGTTATAATCTCTGCTTGAAGAGAGGTGTTTTCGATGGATAAAAAAGAAGAAGAGCTACAGCAACTTTGTGAGAGGACGCTGGCGCGGTCTGAGGAACTGAAAGAAATGGAAGGCGAGTTGTACGCGCTACTGTACGCGCAGCCTGCAAAGGTCGCGTGGGACATTGATCCCGACGAGTACGCGAAAATGGTCGCGCGTTACAAAGCTGTCCGAGCCCTGCGGCCTATTGTTTGGTCAGCGTACAGTAGCGCGTCCTTTGATCTGGAATCCTACAAAGCGAATCTTGAGCGCAGCAAGGCTAGGTCGGAATTTAATGCGAATGGTCTTGAGTCCAAATTATTCCCGTACAAGTTAAGGCTCAAACAAGAACAGGCAATAGCCGACAATGAAAGCCGCGAAGCTGGCGAAAGGCGTGATTACAGGTGGCGAGTGATAGCTACCACAGCCGAAATAGAGCGCGCGGAGATGGGGCATAGCGGTGTTCTACCCCATGCGCTGTGGACGCGAAAACTGCAAGACGATCTCGCCCTGCTTGATGTGAAGCTTTCAGACCTTGAAGGCTCTACTAATTTTGCGTTCATTGCTGGTCTGAAACGTCAGCGCGAAGAAGTCCTGAAACAGATCGGGGGTTAAGACATGAAATCAACGCCACGTCGCGGGAAAACTGAGGGCAACACGGCGCGTCATGCGACACAATGCACGATCTGCAAGCACGCGCAAAAGCAAGAGATAGAGGCCGAGTACAAAGGCTTTGCGGCTGTTCCACAGGTCGCGGAGAAGTACGGCGTCTCGGATGATTCGATTT